>Ga0316202_10001888_pt1 | contig 14855 bp, 13 predicted proteins | sample 3monrhotite_MG_FD_204934 | JGI IMG/M metagenome (GOLD analysis project Ga0316202, IMG submission 204934) | Microbial mat bacterial communities from mineral coupon in-situ incubated in ocean water Damariscotta River, Maine, United States -... | ecosystem: Environmental > Aquatic > Marine >... | reverse complement strand
TTCATATGGAAGCCAAACTGCGCATGACGCCTGATCAGGTGGTTGATCGCGCGGTAGCTGCTGTGAAACAGGCACGCTCCCTTGTTCCTGAAGTAGAATTCTCGGCTGAAGATGCGGGGCGCTCTGAAATCGATTTCCTCTGCCGTATTGTTGAGTCGGTGATTGCTGCCGGTGCGCGTGTCATTAATATCCCTGATACGGTGGGTTACATGACACCGGATGAGTTCGGTTACCGTATCCGTACGCTTATTGAAAGAGTGCCGAATTCAGATAAAGCCATCTTCTCTGTGCATTGCCATAATGATTTGGGGCTGGCTGTAGCCAACTCCCTGGCAGCGGTAGAAAACGGTGCGCGTCAGGTCGAGTGCACGATGAACGGTCTGGGTGAGCGTGCGGGAAATGCTGCACTTGAAGAGATTGTGATGATCATGAAAACACGTTCGGATCGTTATGATATTGAAACTGCTATCGATACCACGAAGATTGTGCCGACGTCAAAACTGGTCAGTCAGATTACCGGTATGCCGGTTCAGCCGAACAAGGCCATTGTCGGTGCGAATGCGTTTGCGCATGAGTCAGGAATCCATCAGGACGGTGTGCTCAAGCATAAGAAGACTTATGAAATTATTACCCCGGAATCTGTCGGCTGGTCTACCAATCGCATGGTGCTGGGTAAGCATTCAGGACGTGCGGCGTTGAAATCCCGATATGCAGAACTGGGTGTGGAGCTGGATGATGAGCGTCTGAAGGAGGTGTTTGATCGCTTCAAGGTGTTGGCAGACAAGAAGAAAGACATCTTTGATGAAGATCTTTTGTCGATACTATCCGATGAATCCAGTGTGGAAGATGATCGTGTGAGGTTGATCAGTCTGCATGCTGCATCAGGTACGAGTGATGCACCTGTAGCTGCGGTGGAGTTGGAGATTGAAGGTGTTCTACATCAGGCAACTGCACAGGGAGATGGTCCTGTTGATGCTGCTTTCAAGGCGATCAAGTCGATGGTTGAGCCCAACGGAAAGCTGTTGCTTTACAGCGTGAATGCGATCACAGCCGGTACCGATGCACAAGGTGAGGTAACTGTGCGACTGCAGGATGGTGAGCGTACTGTGAATGGTCAGGGTTCCGATACCGATATAGTCGTGGCTTCAGCCAAGGCTTTGATTTCTGCATTGAACAAGTTGCCGAATATGCATGCCAAAGAGGTGCACGCACAATATTCAGGCGTTTAAGGAATCTCGATGTAAACGTAAAAAGGCCGGGGTGATTCCCCGGCCTTTTTTTATGCAGCATATTTCTAGGTTTATAAATACAAGAGAGTTACAAGGCTTGACTTGAACTGTTTCCCTCTCTGTTCTATGCGGTAGTAGTTTTTCTCTTTACAGGTTCATCTGGTTCAGCCATTTCTCGAGGAAATGGATATTGAAATCACCACGCTGGAAACCGGGGTTGGCCAGCAGGCGCTGGTGCAATTCCTGATTGGTGGTGACCCCGAGTATGACCAGCTCATCAATGGCCCGTTGCATACGGCGAATACATTTTTCACGATCCCGTGCGTGGGTAATCACCTTGCCAATCATGGAGTCGTAGTGCGGTGGAATCTTGTAGCCTGTATAAAGCTGGGAGTCCACGCGTACGCTGCGTCCGCCAGGAGCATGATAGAGGGTGACCGTACCGGGTGAAGGGGTGAACTTGAATGGGTGTTCCGCATTGATGCGGCATTCGATGGCATGGCCTTTAATTTTGATATTATCCTGTGTAAAAGCGAGCGTTTCTCCCGCAGCAACACGAATCTGCCATTCGATGAGGTCAACACCGGTAATCCATTCGGTTACCGGGTGCTCCACCTGAATGCGCGTATTCATCTCCATGAAGTAGAATGATTTGTCCGCGTGCATCAGAAATTCGATGGTGCCTGCGCCGACATAGTCCACAGCCTTGGCTGCCGCCAGTCCTGCAGCGCAGATCTTTTCACGTGTCTCCGCATCAAGCGAGGGGCTTGGCGCTTCTTCGAGTACCTTCTGGTTATTGCGCTGCATGGAGCATTCGCGCTCAAACAGGTGCACGAGATTTCCATGCGTATCACCAAGTACCTGTACTTCAATATGGCGCGGTTCTACGAGAAATTTTTCAATAAAGACTGTGTCATCACCAAAAGCTGCACCTGCTTCGGATTTACACATGGAGAATGCATTTGCAAGCGATGCTTCGGAATGAACCACTTTCATGCCTCGTCCGCCACCACCGGCAGATGCCTTGATGATGATTGGAAAGCCAGCTTTTTTTGCAACGATCTTGGCTTCTTCAATGCTTTCTACTGCACCATCGGAGCCGGGTACCAGAGGGACGCCTGCGTGCTCCATCTTTTTCTTGGCTGTTACCTTGTCGCCCATAATGCGCATCGATTCAGGTGTTGGGCCGATCCATGTCAGGCCGGATTCACCGACGATACTGGCAAATTCAGCATTTTCTGCCAAAAAACCGAACCCAGGATGGATGGCTTCAGCATCAGTCAGCTCTGCTGCAGCCATGATGGCCGCTATATTCAGATAGGAGAGGTTGCTTGGAGCAGGGCCGATACAGACCGACTCATCGGCGAGTCGGGTATGCATGGAATCTCGGTCGGCTTCCGAATATACAGCAACCGAGCGAATGCCCATCTCTTTACATGCACGGATAATGCGTACGGCAATTTCGCCACGGTTGGCGATTAAAATCTTGTGAAACATGATACCCCCGATTAGCCCAGTGGGGTGATGACGAAGAGGGGCTGGCCATACTCAACTGCGGTCGCATTATCGACCAGAATGGTTTCAACCACACCGCTGTATTCCGCTTCGATTTCATTCATCATCTTCATTGCTTCGATAATGCAGAGGGTATCACCCTTTTTCACTTTCTGACCTTCGCTGATAAAATTGTCGGCATCAGGGCTGGGAGCGGCGTAATAGGTGCCTACCATCGGCGATGTTACTGTGTTGGCATCATCCTGTGCAGGTGTTGCTGCCGCAACCGGGGCGGCTGCTGATGTGGCTGCAGCAGCAGGCATGTATGTTGATGCTGCAGGAGCTGCAGAAACAACAGTCTGATTCTGCTGGCGTGAAATGCGAACGGTCTGATCGCCCTCACAGACTTCAATTTCGGTAACATCCGTGCTTTGAATCAGTTTAATCAGTTTGCGAATTTCAGAAATATCCAATTTTATCTCCTTTGTATGTTTCGTAGGGTTATTAAGATGTCGTTCTTAGGTGATCGTTCAGCCCTCTTAAGGCAAGTGAATAGGATGCTCCGCCAAATCCGGCTATAACACCTGTTGCTGCATCTACCAGCATGGAGCGATGTCTGAACTCTTCCCTGCGGTGAATATTAGAGAGGTGCACTTCAATAAACGGGATGCCGGTGGCCAGTAGCGCATCACGCAGGGCAATACTGGTATGCGTGTAGGCTGCCGGGTTGATAATGATGCCATCTATATGATCGGACCCTGCTTGTTGAATACGATCAACCAGAGCACCTTCGTGGTTGCTTTGATAGCTCGTGACTTCCAGAGCCAGTGTATCACCGAGTTCGATCAGTTGCTGGTTGATATCTGCAAGTGTGACCGTGCCATAGTGGCCTGGCTCACGTGTACCCAGCAGGTTCAGGTTAGGGCCGTGGAGGGCAAGGATACGTAAGGTCTTCATTTTACAAACTCCTGGTCCCACTGCTGTAATAATCCAATCAAAGCCTGATCCTGCGGTTGTTTTTCAAGCAGGAGAGATAACATGCCTAAAGCTTCTGCATGTTCACCTTGCTGCCAGTTAAGCTTGGCTAGTGTGAGGGATGCGGGTGCAACCTGAGATCTCTCGGCATTCTGTAGCTGTAGTGCTCTTTTTGCACTGTTGATGCCATCATTGAACTTACCAAGCTCACGTTGTGTTCGTGCAAGAAGTTTCCAGCCTCTTGTTTCAGAAGGTGCAAACTCAAGCAGCTCAAGCAGAATCAGCTCTGCTTGAGCTGGCTCTCCGGATGATAAGGCTTCTTTTGCAGCAGCCAAACCACCACTGACACCATGCCAGTGGTCTGGCGTCGGACTGGGTGACTTCTGCAGGGTGTTGGGTGCTGAACCGCTTGCTGTTAGCATGTGGCGACGCTAAATGTTCGTCTATGCCGGGTCAATCAATGTGGAAGCATAAAATGGGTGAAAATAGGCTGTTTCTATCGAATTATAGCTGATAATAAGCTGTTTTGTGCTATTTGAGAGGTAGTATGTCAGAGTCAATAACCATTCATTTGAATGGGGAAGAGCAAGTAGTTCATGCCACAACATTGTCCGAAATGGTGGAAGAGCTGGGGTTGAGTAAACGCATGATTGCTATTGAACGCAATCTCGAGGTTGTGCCCAAAAGCGAATATGATGCCACGCAACTTGAAGCAGGTGACCGCATCGAGCTGGTGCATATGATAGGTGGCGGCTGATTTATAGTCATCAGCGCACTGCCGCTGATTAGAGTTGGATACGGGGTCTGACCCCGAGGGTCTCAATGGCCAGAGTTAATACCCCTGACCAGGGGCTATGGGAGTTTTGTACATGTCTGATATTTTTAAGGTTGGAACCTATGAGTTTACGTCACGACTGATAGTCGGGTCAGGTAAATACAAGGATTTTCAGACCACCAAAGATGCGACAGAGGCATCGGAAGCAGAGATGATTACCGTGGCCGTACGTCGTGTGAATATTACCGACCCTGGCAAGGAAAACCTGCTCGATTATATCGATCCGGAGAAGTACACTGTCCTGCCCAATACGGCTGGTTGCTTTAATGCTGAGGATGCCATTCGCACCCTGCGTCTGGCTCGTGAAGCCGGTGGCTGGGATCTGGTGAAACTGGAAGTGCTCGGTGATACCGAAACCTTGTATCCGAATGTCGTTGAAACCATCAAGGCTGCAGAAGTACTGGTCGAGGAAGGTTTTCAGGTCATGGTTTATACCAATGATGATCCGATTGTGGCGACACGCCTGGAAGAGATTGGTTGTGTTGCTGTTATGCCACTGGGTAATCCGATTGGTTCCGGTCGTGGTCTGGCCAACCCGTTTAATATACGTGTGATCAAACAGCGGGCAAATGTACCAATAGTCGTGGATGCCGGTATCGGTACGGCTTCTGATGCAGCCAAGTCACTGGAGCTGGGCGCGGATGCAGTGTTGATCAATACTGCTATTGCCGAGGCTAAAGATGAGTGCCTGATGGCATCAGCCATGCGTGATGCAGTAAGGGCAGGGCGCTCTGCTTTCCTTGCCGGACGTATGCCGAAACGGGCATTTGCCAGTGCTTCATCACCGACAGAAGGTTATATCTGGGATTAAAAGCAAAAGCTTTCACCGCAGAGTACGCAAAGGACGCAGAGTAAATAACAAGGGTATTCTGTGTTTGAAGCGATATGGGTTCCAGTGGTGACACCAAATAATAATATTATTACCCTCTGCGTCCTCCAAGTCCTCTGTGGTAAGAAAAAAAGGAATTAAAATGACTGAATTGAAAAATGATCTATTTTTGCGCGCATGCCTCAGAGAGGATGTGGAACGCACACCGGTATGGATGATGCGCCAGGCAGGCCGTTATCTTGCTGAATACAGGGCAACACGTGCCAAGGCTGGCGGCTTTCTGAATCTGTGCCGCTCACCGGAGCTCTGTTCTGAAGTAACCCTGCAGCCGATTGATATTCTTGATGCTGATGCCGCGATCCTCTTCTCGGACATCCTGGTTGTACCGGAAGCGATGGGTATGGAGCTGACTTTTGGTGTAGGTGAAGGCCCTAAATTCCCTGATCCGGTCACGTGCCGTGCCGATGTTGAGAAGCTGCCGGTATTGAATGACCCAAGTAAAGAGCTTGGTTATGTGATGGATGCTGTGAGCACTATCCGCAGAGACCTGAATGGCCGTGTACCGTTGATTGGTTTTGCAGGCTCTCCGTGGACGCTGGCAACCTATATGGTTGAAGGTGGAGGCTCCAAAAACTTCTCCAAAGTAAAAGCAATGATGTTCAATGAGCCGGAAACCATGCACCTGCTGCTTGAAAAGCTGGCCGATTCTGTTGCGGCTTATCTTAATGGACAGATTGCCAGTGGTGCTCAGGCAGTACAGATCTTTGATACCTGGGGCGGTATTCTTAATACACGCGATTACAAAGAGTTTTCCCTGCAATATATGCAGCGTATCGTGTCACAGCTGAACCGTGAAAATGACGGTCGTAAGGTGCCTGTGATTCTCTACTCCAAAGGTGGCATGGGCTGGCTGGAAGCTATGGCTGATACCGGCTGTGATGTGCTGGGACTGGACTGGTCCATTGATATTGATGAAGCACGTCGCCGTGTGGGTGACAGGGTTGCACTGCAGGGTAATATGGATCCGACCATGCTGTATGCAAAACCTGAACATATCCGTGAAGAAGTAAAAGATATCCTGGCCAAGTTTGGTCATGGCAACGGCCATGTATTCAATCTCGGGCATGGTATTACACCGGATGTTCCACCTGAACATGCTATTGAATTCTTCAAGGCCGTTCGGGAAGAATCGGTTCAGTACCACAGGTAAAGAGTGTCAGAGATTTGTTGAAAAGGCCGCTCTTTGAGCGGCCTTTTTAATCTACTGTTCGTGTTAGCTATGCAAAGAAGGGCTCCTGGATGATGTTTGCAAGCGCTTGTGCTCGATAGGGTTTAGAGAGCAGTTTTGACTTGGGTAATGAGTGAACATGGGGAGTGTTGTCTGCCTGGTCATAACCGCTTACAAATACCAGAGGGACATCAGCGTTCAGTTGTCTAATCTTCCGGGCTGCTGCTATACCTCCGAGATTAGGCATGGTGATATCCATCAGGATCATGGAAACATTTTCAGCGTTTTGTTTAAATACCTCAATGGATTGATGTCCATCTTCAGCCAATAAAACCTGATAACCCCAGGACTCCAGTATCTCTTTGCTCATCGTTCGAAATGAAGCATGGTCATCTACAACCATAATCGTTTGTCCCATGCCGAAATGAATCGTATGGGTTTCGCTTGCAAGTGCTTGAACAGATGGTTCTGCTACAAGCGGTAAATAAATGTCAAACCGTGTACCGTGGCCCTCCTTACTGCTGACAGTAATGGCTCCGTTCATGCCGGAGATAATACCATAGCACATCGGGAGCCCTAATCCTGTTCCTTTCCCTTGTGGTTTGGTTGTAAAGAATGGTGAGAACACCTTATCCAGTATGTTTTCAGGCATGCCGCACCCATTGTCCTCGATGATCAGGTGTGCCATCTCAATGCCTGGGGCAATATTATGTTTGTTGATAATCTCTTTGCTTTCAGTTGCTGCAGGGTTTGCAGTGTATCGTTCAAGCCTGATGTTGATTTGACCATCATCTTTATGTTCGAGCGCATGCGTGGCATTGGTGATTATATTCATCATCACCTGTTGAACCTTTCCAATGTTTCCATGTATGCAGAGGTCGGAGCCATGATCAGCATTGATGCTAAGCTGGATGTTCTCCGGAATTCCAACCTCATACATCTTGCAGCTCTCTTTTACTGTTGATACTAACGAAAAGGAGGTCATTTCATCATCTGTACAACGGGAAAATGTAAGCAATTGCTTGATCACTTCAGATGAGTGTTTTCCAAGCTCCTCTATGGTGTTGATACGCTCCAGGGCCTTCTGCTCATGCGTGTTTTTACGCAGCAGGTACAGATTCCCGAGTATGCCCGTCAGAGCATTGTTAAAGTCATGGGCAATGCCACTGGCAAATGTTCCCAGTGCTTCAAGTTTTTGAGCCTGTAGCAACTGTGCATTGAGCCCTCTCTCCTTTGAGGTGTCACGCTGGATAATAACATAGTGTGCAATCTCAGCGTCATGATAGACAGGAGAGATGGTGATGGACTCATCATATTTGGAGCCATCTTTACGCTGTCTGCCAAGCTGTCCGCTCCACTGTTCTTCGGCATGAATAATACTTAAAATAGGATCGTTTATGGTGCTGTCAACATTGCCTGATAACTGGGAGATAAGAGATCCTGTTGCTTCATGCTCACTAAAGCCGGTGATCCGGGAAAAGGCGGGATTCACATATTCAACTTTTCCCTGTTTATCTGTAATGACAACAGATTCTCCTGACTGTTCAATTGCAGCCAAAAGCCTGCGCATCTCAACCTGCTTTCTGTGGCGTTCGGTTACTTCAGTAATTAATAATATGATTTTTGTGACACTGCCGTCAGCGTCGATAACAGGGCTGGCTACGATATCTACGAGATGATGCCTTTCAGGGGAAGGGAGTGCGCAGTTCTCCAAGGTTACTTTATTCTCATCTGTTGCCAGGGCATTGCATAGCTGATGGTAAAGCTTGCTGCCCAGTATTTCAGATGCTGTTTTGCCTTCTATGCTGTTTTTTGTGATGCCTGTAAATGATTCAAAACCATGGTTGGAAAATGTTATTCTTCGTGGCTCTATAGGATCATATATGATGACGCCAATGCTGGTGTTGGATACGACGGATGCAAGTTCGGTATTGTTTTCGAGAGCTTCCTTTAAGGGGCGAACCAGCCAGTGCCAGATTAACCCTCCGGCAATGCAGGATAAGAGAAGCGTATCTAATATGGCTTTTTCATCCGGGTTTAGAGCCAGCGACAACCCGCTGGTTTGAAACATCAACATAATCATCAGCTCACTGATGCCTATCGCCAGCAATAATCGTACACCCAATCCGATTGCACTATAATGTGCCATAGGCTATCTCCATGATGCTCAGGTAACTTCAAGTGTCAGCTTCTATTCAGCGTATAGCATATGGTTGGATTGTGTCACTGCTGTGACATAGCAGCATGTTCGGGTTCATCAGCTATGGAGGGCATTAACAGAGGAGAGGCGCTTGTAAGCATGGTTTTGCTGACTATGATTGCTGACCTATGCCGGTTGATCATACATATTTTACGGATGGTGGTATCGTTCTAACGCAGCTTTACGGGAAGCTTACGCCTGTTGAGCTGGTCTCCCATGTTGAAACAATGGGGGGACTCTGTAGTGCAAATCAGGCAATCATTGAGCTTGTTGACTGCAGACTTGCTACTGATGTGACGGAGATTACCGGAGAGTCACTGATGGCAGTCGCAAGCCTTGAACAGGGTCAGCCATGGGCCGATGGCAGTAAATGCGCTGTTGTTGTTAGTACCGAACTACATTACGGATTAGCACGGATTTATACCACGATTGCATCCGATACTCGCATGGAAGCCAAGGTTTTTTACGCTGTAGATGAGGCTATCACCTGGCTTGGTATTGAGTGTTACAGGCAGGATATTCAAGCCTGCCACGACAAGCTGCACGCTACGGCTGCTGTAGCATAGTTATTGTTCGTTCTCGGCGTTAATCAGCTTTCTCTTCAATCACATCTTCAGCGTCTTCAATCAGGCAGCGGATCTCTTCGATAGCGCCTGTGTTACCAGCTTCGATCAAGCCGATAATGAAGTTTTCAACGGTACGCGGAAGCAGGGTGGGTTCATCCACTGGTCCTCGTGAGTAGATAATAAACCCGTTAAGAAAAGCTTCAAACTGTCCTTCGGAGAGTTTCTCGAAATTCTTGTTTTGAGAGCCAGCCATAAATGCCTTGATCTGGCTGCTGCTGAATTCCAGGCCGCCAAGCTCGAATATCTCTTTCACTTCAAAGTGTTTGAGATTGTTGGCAATAGTAATTTTTTTGAGGATACTGTTTTTAGTCATGGTGCAATCCTAAACCATTATACCAGCCATGTAGAGTGATGTGCCAAAATGCCTTCAATACACCCATAAATAGAAAGCCCCCGTTTCCGGGGGCGATAGGTTACTCGTAAAGATTATAAGTCAAAACGAGCATTGCCTGCAAAATAATTCTTGTTATGGAAAGACTTCGAGGCATCCGTTAGATACAATAGCGTAAGCATAAAAATAGTCTAAACTAATAGCAATGTTTTGTTTGGAGGGGAATATATGGCCAAAATCCTTGGATTAGACTTGGGCAGTAATTCTATTGGCTGGGCATTATTGGAATCAAAAACAGAATCAGGCAATGATTTCAGTCGCATTATTGATGCAGGTGTGCGTATTTTCCAGGAAGGCGTTGATCGCTCGACTACGGGCGCTGAGTTATCCAAAAATGCACAAAGACGTGCTGCAAGAGGTGCACGTAAACTTCACAAACGGCGCAATCAAAGACGCGAATCATTACAGGCTCTCCTTATAGATCGTGATTTACTCCCTGATTCTCAAGAGGATTTTGATACGCTGATGCAGGTCAATCCATATCAACTTCGTGCCAAAGGTTTGAATGAGCAGTTAAGTTTTTATGAACTTGGCAGGGTGCTTTATCACATCAATCAACGGCGAGGCTTCAAGAGTAACCGAAAGGCAGGAAAGAGTGATGGCAAGGTAGCAACTGCTCTTTCTGTATTGCAACAGCAGATAGACGAGCAGAAATACCGCAGCCTTGGGGAGTATCTGGCATCCATTGAACCTCGAGAGCAACGCATTAGATGCCGTTATACCAAACGCTCTATGTATGAAGATGAGTTTGAATTAATCTGGAACAAGCAGTCCACCTTTTACAGCGACTCCTTAAATAGTGAACTGAAAAGAGAGGTTCAGAACATAATTTTCTATCAGCGGCCATTAAAGGTGCAAAAGTTTCTGATTGGCTTGTGTGAGTTCGAGAAAAAAGAAATCATTAACCAAAAGGGTGAAAAACAGTGGTCGGGTAAGCGGCGAAGCCCTAAAGGGACATGGTATGCCCAACAGTTCCGAATGTTATCAGAAATTAACAACCTGATAGTGATTGACGGAAATGATGAATGGCAACTTTCGGATGATTTGGATTTGCGGGATAAATTGGTGCATGCATTGCAGCAGAAGAAAACAATGAATTTCAGCGCCATTCGTAAGCTTCTTTTCAGCAAGGGTGATCAAGCATGGGATCACATTCGTTTTAATCTGGAGGAAGGTGGACGAGATAAACTTCAAGGTAATGCTGCGGAATACTCGTTACGCAGTGTGCTAAAGAAAAAGTATGACGCATTATCTGTCGAGCAGCGTGATGCGCTTATCCATGACTTACTATTTCTCGAAGATGAAAAGATTCTTCGGCATCACTGTGAGCTTTTAGGTTTTAGTGATGAAGTAATAGCAAAGCTTATGAAGATGAAATTTGAGGATTCTTATTTTCATCTTTCTCAGAAGGCGATCAAAAAGCTGCTGCCACATTTAGAACAAGGTTTGAAATATTCGGATGCTGTTGAAGCGGCTGGATATAAGCGGCGTGACCAAGCAGATAATACGGTTATAGCTCAACTTGCAGAACCGCCTCAGTTGAAAAATCCGATTGTACAAAAAGCGCTGTATGAAGTGCGTAAAGTGGTCAACGCAATTGTGCGTGAATATGGAAAGCCTGCAAAAATCCGTATTGAAATGGCTCGTAATTTGAAGGCTTCGGCCAAACAGCGCAAAGAAGCGAGCTTTCACAATGCAAAGAACCGGAGGCGAAATGAAGAAATCCGTACGCGTCTGGGAAAAGAATATGGAATATCAAATCCGAGCCGTGATGATGTGATCAAATATCGCTTATGGGAAGAATGTAATCACACCTGTCCTTATACCAATCAGACTATTTCAGCAGCCATGCTGTTTTCGCCCGAAGTAGAAATCGAACATATTTTACCTTACTCCCGATCCCTGGATGATTCATATATCAACAAAACCCTGTGCTTAAGTTCAGAGAATAAAATCAAAGGTAATCAGACACCTTATGAAGCTTATCATACCGATGATGATCGTTTTCATACCATGCTGGCTCGAGTGCGTAAATTTTCAGGGGCGTTTGGCTATAAGAAATTCAATAAATTTCGCCAGAAAGAAATCAGACTGGACTCCTTTATTGAACGACAACTCAACGATACCCGATATATCAGTAGGGAGGTTTCATCCTATCTGGAACAGTTGGTGGGAAATAACCATGTTCAGTCCGGACGAGGACAGATGACAGCCACACTTCGTCGTCTATGGGGTTTAAATGGCATATTGCATGATTCCGGTGAGAAGACGCGTGAAGACCACCGTCATCACGCTATTGATGCAGTCGTCACAGCACTCTCTACACCCAAAGCATTAAAGGAGGTAAGTGCGGCTAGTAAATATGGGCGTTTGGATAAGCTAAGCATTGAGAGATTTCCCATGCCTTGGGATGGCTTTCGTCATGATATTGGAGCGCAAGTTAAATCTATTACCATTTCACACAGGGTTATGCGCAAAATTCGAGGCGCACTACATGAAGAAACTGCCTATGGCTCATTGAAACTTACAAATGAGAAGAACACGGAGATGTATGCAGTCAGAAAGTCTGTTTCGGAACTTTCGCATAAAGAAGTCACACAAATTGGTGATGAAAGGATTCGTTCTTCCATCTGCTCATACATTATTGCCAAAGGTTTTGACCCGAAGGACTCGACAGATGTGAAGAAAGCATTGAAGGATGCTGAAACAAATCCGCCCGTAATGGCATCAGGCCAACCCATTAAGCGAGTGCGCTTGCATAAACCATTCTCCAATATTCGCATGCTGAAAAACAAGAAAAATAAGGAATATCGCGGTGTTCTGGAAGGTAGTAATCATCATATTGTTATCTACGAATATGAGGACAAACGGGATATAACCAAGCGTGGAGGTATTGTTGTTTCGATGTTTGATGCTGCAGAACGGGCAAGACACGGAAAGGCGGTGATCCAACGTAATTTAGAAGATGGTAAACGATTTGTGATGTCACTTTCGATCAATGAACTGGTAGAGGTTCCAATAGGCGAGGATGAATCAGAAGTCTATCGAGTGCAGAAAATGAATGCAGCAACCCAAATATGTCTCCGTAAACATACAGCCGCTAATATCAATGATCACTCGTCACGCATGCTTGTTATGCCCAACACCTTCAATGGCAAAAAGGTTGTTGTTGACCCATTGGGAAAAATTTATCCCGCCAATGATTAAACGCATCCTAGAAATCTCTACTGCGCCTGCTTATATCTCGGTCAAACATCAGCAGCTAGTGTTGAAGCGGGGTGGTGAAAAAGTTGGTTCTATTCCCGTTGAGGATGTGGGAGTGCTTATCGTTGATCACCCTGGCTGCACTTACAGTCATGCAGCATTGAATGAACTGTTGGAGAATAATGTTGCGGTCATTATTTGTGGGAAAAATCACCATCCAAATGGTTTACTGTTACCGCTTGATACCAATTCAGTGCAATCTGAACGATTTCGTGTGCAGGTTGCTGCGAAAGAGCCAGCAAAGAAACGACTCTGGAAACAAACTGTACAGGCCAAAATAAGACACCAGGCATGGTGTCTGGATCAGTGTGATAGAAAAGGCGGTGACGGACTTCGTTTTCTGGCAGGAAAAGTAAAATCAGGCGACAAAGAAAACCATGAGGCTCAGGCGGCAACTCGTTATTGGAAACTGCTGCTTGGTTCGGACTTTCGTCGTAAGCGTGATGGGTTACCTCCCAATGGCATGCTCAACTATGGTTATACCGTGCTGCGAGCGGCAGTTGCTCGTTCGCTTTGTGGTGCTGGCCTACATCCTTCTTTTGGATTACATCATCATAATCGATACAACGCTTATCCATTGGCAGATGATATGATGGAGCCATTTCGTCCACTCATTGATCGAGAAGTGTTTTGTTTTTGGCAAGAAGGCGAGACAAGTATTACTCCGGAGATAAAGCAGAAGTTGTTGGGGGTATTATCTCAGGATGTCTTTCTTGCAGAAGAGAAGCGACCACTAATGAATGCGTTACATTTTTTGTCTGCCAATTTGTTGCGGGCATTGGCGGGGGATGATCCATATCTGGTTATTCCAGCGCCTGATTAGTGGCTATAACGGTTTTTGGGGGGTTCCGTTCAGTGTGGATTGTATCAATGTTTGATCTTCCCACCGACACCAAGGCTGCGCGCAAGCATTATACGCAGTTTCGTAACATGCTGTTGAAAGATGGTTTTGGTATGATGCAGTATTCTGTTTACATCAGGCATTGTGCCAGTGAGGAGAATGCAGCAGTGCATTTTGAGCGGGTGAAAAAGGCTTTACCTCCTGATGGAGAGGTAAGGTTGATCCAGATTACGGACAAACAGTTTGGTAGAATGGAGGTGTTTTATGGAAAACGGCGCAAAAAAACAGAACAGACACCTGCCCAGATTGAGATGTTTTAAGGCTCCTTTTAAAAGAAAAAAGGTTGGATTTCTCCAACCTTTCAACTACTTACGTGCGATGAATTGTATCTAACGGATGCCTGAAGCCAAGCCACAACGAAAGCCATTGAAGGGGAAAGTGCTGCCGAATTGTATCTAACGGATGCCTGAAGCCAAGCCACAACTTCTATCTTGAAGGGCAGATAGTCCGGTTTATTGTATCTAACGGATGCCTGAAGCCAAGCCACAACTCCTGTCTTTAATCGAAACGATCAAGACTGATTGTATCTAACGGATGCCTGAAGCCAAGCCACAACCCGTTACGCCGTACTTCTTCCTAGCTGGCAATTGTATCTAACGGATGCCTGAAGCCAAGCCACAACAGTTGGTGACTATCACCCAGCCTGATCTGCATTGTATCTAACGGATGCCTGAAGCCAAGCCACAACACACCTCAACTTGCGTACTATTCACCATTTATTGTATCTAACGGATGCCTGAAGCCAAGCCACAACAGAGCCGGGACAGTGACAACAATACCAACGATGGGTTCTACCCCATTTCTACGGACGGTTTAGAAACGATGTAAACTTTATATCCTGAGCGGCGAGTCTGCGCCGCATTCTGGGATTATGGAACCTCTC
>Ga0316202_10001887_pt1 | contig 14858 bp, 11 predicted proteins | sample 3monrhotite_MG_FD_204934 | JGI IMG/M metagenome (GOLD analysis project Ga0316202, IMG submission 204934) | Microbial mat bacterial communities from mineral coupon in-situ incubated in ocean water Damariscotta River, Maine, United States -... | ecosystem: Environmental > Aquatic > Marine >... | reverse complement strand
CTGGGACACCGCCGCAATCAGCGGGAGGGACCAGGCGGCGACGCTCCCGAGCGAGAAGAGGAGCGCGGTCGCGAACACCGCGACCGCGCTTGCGTCGATGGGTCGTTCGGGGTGGGTCATGTGGCCTCCGTCGGGTGGATGCCCCACACAGGAGCAATCGGTGTGCCACCCCGAAAAGCACCATTCTTCCACACACGCCGACGCGACCGCGACCGCGCTGCCCGCCCCGCGCGGGCGCGCTGCCCGCGCGGGTAACCTTGGGACATGCCTCTCCTTCGCGCACGGCTCTCGCAGCTCCGGAGACAGGGACCGCGACGGCTCGCGCAGACCGCCGCGAGCATTGTCGAGGACGCGTGGTTCGACTGGCGCCACGGCACCGAGACCCGTGCAAAGGTCGCCATCCCCGACCTCGGCCCCGTGCGCGGAGACAGCGCCGCTCACGGAGAGGCGTACCACCCCACCCGCGCACGCCACTTCCGCAAGCTCATGGCCGCCCTCGACCTGCCCGACGGGCTGGGGTTCGCCGACATCGGTGCCGGGAAGGGCCTCGTGCTCATGCTCGCCACCGAGCAGCGCTTCGCGCGGGTCGTCGGCGTCGAGTACGCCGACGCGATGGTCTCTGCCGCGCGCGACAACCTCGACCGCTACCGCCGGGTGACCGGACGCGGCGGCCAGGTCGCGCTGCACCACGACGACGCGGCGCGCTTCCCGATCGACGACGACCTGAACGTCTTTTACCTGTTCAATCCCTTCGGCGAGGCGGTGTGGGCCGCGGTGGTCGACAACATCCGCGCGTCCCTCGCGCGCAGCCCCCGGCCCTGCTGGATCATCGCCAACAAGGCCCAGCCCGACGCGCTGGCCGCAGGGGGCTTCCAGGTCGCGCTCGACATGGCGTACGGAAACGCCGAATTCCGGGTCTACGCGCGCTGAGGAAGAAGATCGACGGGGAGGGTTGTGCGTTATAGGCCCGTCCGCCCTGTTCGAGAGATCACGATGCAGAACCCGGCTGTCATCTCTGCTGCCCTGCAGCAGCGCACTGATTCGAGCTACGCCCGCAAGCGCGGCAAGCAGATCCAGCCCCTGCGCGGCCTGCGCGGCGTCCCGGCGCGCGACGTCGTAGAGGTTCTGGTCGAGTCGTGGCGGGCCAGCCCGCTGGACCTGCCCGACGAGGCCGGCCCGGCCCACATGCTGTTCACCACAGCGTACGAGGATGGCATCGTCGCGATCGGGCTCGCGGCGGCGGCGCTGCCGGACGTGCCCTACGAGGTGCTCGACCTCGCCGACCGCTGGATCGAGATCGTCGACGACGTCGAGACCGCCGACGCGCTCGGCTGGCTGCTGTTCGGGCCGGCGCTGCTCGCGTCCAACGAGCCGTTCGTCCCCGCCGTCAAGGAGCTGATCACCCACGAGCACCCGATGCGGCGGCGTGTGGGGATCCTGGCCTGCTTCTCGCTCATGCCGACGCCGATCGAGGGCGCAGCGGCGGCGGCGCTGCGGGAGCGGCTCGACCAGCGCCGGCTCGCGTTTGTCGAGGAGGTCATGGACGATCCGCTCGCAGAGCTGCTGCCGCTGGCGATCCACGACCGGGTGCCGATGGTGCGCAAGTGCATCTCGCGGGCGTTCCGGACCTGGGGCACCTTCTCGCCCGACCGTGTCGAAGAGGTCATCGCGGGCGCCCGCGGTGGGGCGCCGCGGTACCTTCGGGACGAGGCGACCAAGGGCATCAAGAAGGGCCGTCGCAGCCTGAAACAGTCGGTTTCGTCCGAAGAGAGCGCCGGTACAACCGGCCCCTTCCGTGGAGGGGAGATCTAAGCCCTACCCGCTTTCCCTGTTCAAACTATATACAGCAGGGCAAGAGACGCGTAGAGGTGGCGTTATGACGGATAGAAAGACTGCTCTCATCATCGGCTCCGGCTTCGGGGGCCTGTCCCTCGCCATCCGGCTCCAGGCCCTCGGCTTCCAGACCACCGTCGTCGAGAAGCTCGACAAGCCCGGTGGCCGCGCCTACGTCCGCGAGGTCGACGGCTTCAAGTTTGACATGGGACCCACCGTCATCACGGTGCCCCACTTCATCGAGGAGCTCTTCGCCCTCCAGCCCGGCGACGGCACGCACCTCGATGAGCCCGACTTCCCCCAGGATGTCATCGACGCCCCGCGCGTCACCGAGGGCGTCTCGGGCGGCCCGCACACCAGCCGCTACGCCAAGATCGTCCCGATCCTCCCCTTCTACCGGATCTACTTCGACGACGGCGAGTTCTTCGACTACGACGGAGACCCCGACGGCACCCGCGCCCAGATCGCCGAGATCTGCCCCGAGGACCTCGAAGGGTACGAGCGCTTCCACCAGGACGCCAAGGCGATCTTCGAGCGCGGCTTCCTGGAGCTCGGCTACACCTATTTTAGCGACGTCGCCTCGATGCTCAAGGTCGTGCCCGACCTCCTCAAGCTCGACGCCGTCAAGACCCTCTTCAGCTTCGCGAGCCGGTACTTCTCCTCCGACAAGCTGCGGCAGGTCTTCAGCTTCGAGACCCTCCTCGTCGGCGGCAACCCCCTCAAGGTGCCCGCCATCTACGCGATGATCCACTTCGTCGAGAAGACCTGGGGCATCCACTACGTCATGGGCGGCACCGGCGCCCTCGTCCGCGCCTTCGTCCAGAAGTTCGAGGAGCTCGGCGGAGCCATCCGCTACAACGCCGAGGTCTCCCAGATCACCCTCCGCGAGCCCGACGAGCCCTTCGCCAAGCCAACCGCAACCGGCATCACCCTCGCCGGCGGCGAGCAGCTCACCGCCGACCTGGTGATCAGCAACGCCGACTACGCGACCACCTACATGAAGCTCATCGACGCGAAGCACCGCCGCTGGAACCCCGACTGGCGGGTCAAGGGCCTGCAGTACTCGATGTCGCTGGTGGTCATCTACTTCGGCTTCAAGGACGACCCCGAGCGGCCCCTCGACCTGCGCCACCACAACATCATCCTCGGCCCCCGCTACGAGGAGCTGCTCACGGACATCTTCGAGCGCAAGGTGCTCGCCGAGGACTTCAGCCAGTACCTCCACATCCCCACGCTCACCGACCCGAGCATGGCCCCGGAGGGACACCACGCGGCCTACACGCTCATCCCGGTGCCCCACAACGGCTCCAAGATCGACTGGTCGGTCCAGGGGCCGCGGCTGGTGGACACGGTGCTGCGCTTCCTCGACGACAAGGGCTACATCCCCGGCCTCACAGACCGCATCGTCCACCAGAGCTACATCGACCCCGACTACTTCGAGGGCGCGCTCGCCAGCTACCTCGGCAACGCCTTCGGCGTCGAGCCGCGGCTGACGCAGTCAGCCTTCTTCCGGCCGCACAACCGCTCCGAGGACGTCAAGGCGCTCTACCTCGTCGGCGCGAGCGCGCAGCCCGGCGCCGGCACCCCGTCGGTGATGATGTCCGCCAAGATGACCGCGCGGGCCATCGCCGAAGACTACGCCGACGAGATCACCGCCTGGACCGCCGAGGCCGGGGCTGAGTAGCCTCAGAAGCGCCACCACATGACCATGTACGGCAGCGGCAGGACGGCCGGGATGTCTATCTCAGTGCCCGTGCCATCCGAGACGGCCACCGCGAGGTCGTTGCCAGAGGCCGAGACCACCCCGAGCTGCAGCCGGTACGTCTCCCATGCCCAGATGTGCCCGGCGCCGACGGTGCCCTCGAAGGCGGTGTTCTGCACGCTGCTGTAGGGGTCGACACTCACCAGGAATTGCCACATCCGGCGCTCGTCGCGCATCAGGTCGTAGCCGGCGCGCACGGTCGTCGACAGGCCGACGCCCTCGGTGGTCCCGTAGCTGGCGCCGCCCGCGACGGTGAAGCGGTTCTCGGTGGGGCCGCCGATGGTGTACATCACCTCGGCGCCCGCGGTGAGGTCGCCGGCCCAGGACCACGCGACGGAGGGCTTGACCGACAGCGCCGGCCCGCCGGCCGGCAGCAGGCCCAGCTCTGCGGCGGCGTTCGGGCCGCCAAGCCAGCCGAGGATGCTGGTGCTCCCCTCGATCGTGTCGGTGATCCCAAACGAAGACGGCAGCAAGATCTGGAGGCGGGTGTCACCAGCCGGCAGCGTGTGGGCGCTGTCCGACAAGGAGCCAGCCAGCTCTCCGCCGTGGATCGACGGGGCAGCAGCAGCGGTCGAGAGAAACGATGCGACAAGCAGGGACAGCACAGGGGCTCCGGGTCCAGGGGGTCGTGGTAGCTGGACGCGGGAGCGGGGTGGTCATTCAACGCGTCTGCGCGATGGCCTCTCCGAGCCACGCTGTGGTGCTGTCGTCGAGCAGCGCGGTGACGGCTGCGCTGGTGTCGTCGCGGTGCCACACGGTGCTGCCGCTGTCGTCGAGGAGCACGACGCCCTCTCGGAGCTGGAACTGCTGCTGGAGGCGGCCGTCTGCGTCGGAGATGATGGGGCTGGAGATGTCGTGGCGGCTGGAGAAGGCCCGCAGGCTGGAGCGCTGCGAGGCCGCGTCGGTGTTGATGGCGATGATGGGGAGGCCGGTGTCTTCCAGCTCGGCCATCGCTGCGCCGCAGCCGCGGCAGTCCTGCGACCAGAACACGAGCGCGACGGGGCCATCAGCGGCGACAACCTGGCCATCGATGGCCCGGCCGATGGGAGCGGCGGAGAGGGCGGCGCTGAGTGCGAAGATGGCGATCATGGTGGGCTCCCGTTCTGGTGACACCCTCAAGATACCCAACCACCCCAAAGCATACGATAATCCTTGGTTTCACCTGGTTTCGACCCCATTTGAAATCGAAAGGGTGTAGTATCCTGCATAGGTTACTGGCGGATCTATGGGCAACCTGCTGCAGACCGGACTCCCCAAAAGGCACACCCTGGACACCCGGGTCTTGATCGGACGCTCCCGGAAGTGTGACCTGCGCCTCACGCACCCCAGCGTCTCTGGCGAGCATGCCATCGTCTGGTGGACGGGTGCGGGCTGGAGCATCCGCGAGCTGGGCAGCCGCAACGGCACGCTCGTCAGCGGCACCCCCCTCGCCCCCGGCCAGCCCCGCGCCCTCGCTGCCGGCGACACCCTCTCCTTCGGCCACTACCCGATCACGTGGACGGTCGAGTCTACCGCGCCGCCGCTGCCGCGCGCCGTCCGCCTCGACGCGCCCGGTGAGGTCTCGGCCGAGGGGGGCATGATCGTCCTGCCCCCTGACGCGCCGCTCGCCATGCTCTACGCTGATCCGCTCCAGGGCTGGGTGGTGGAGTCCGACGACGGCTCTCGCGCGGTCGAGGACCTGGAGACGCTCACCCTCGACGGCTCGGCCTGGCGGCTGCACCTCCCGAGCGGCCTGAGCAGCACGATCGGCCTGGACCCCGAGATAGCGCTGATGGGCCAGATCGCCCTGACGTTCGTGGTGAGCGCGGACGAGGAGCACGTCCAGCTCCTGGCCGCCCACGGCGAGCGGCGCCACGAGCTCGGCAGCCGCTCGCACAACTATGCGCTGCTCACGCTCGCGCGGGCGCGGCTCCAGGACGCCGAGGACGGCAACCTCAGCGACGGGGAGCAGGGGTGGCTGTACCAGGACGACCTCACCCGGATGCTCCAGATCAGCCGCACGCAGCTCAACCTGCTCATCTTCCGGGCGCGCAAGCAGCTCGCCGGCCTAGACATCGACAACGCCCGCGACATCGTGGAGCGGCGGCCGGACTCTCGCCAGCTCCGCATCGGCACCGGCCTGCTCCGGGTCGAGACCACCTGATGACGGGCCCGTGAGCAGCGAGCCCCCCAGCGAAGACGAGACGTTCGCGACCATCGGCAGCGACGCGCCGCTCCAGCAGGCGGCCCCGAGCGAGGCGGTCGCGCTGACGGATCGATACCAGGACCTCGGCTTCATCGCGCAGGGTGGCATGGGAGAGGTCCGCCGGGCCTGGGACAAGCAGCTCGCGCGCGTGGTGGCGATCAAGATCTTGCACCCGTCCCTGTCGGAGCACCCCGGCCTCGCGGCCCGGTTCACGATCGAGGGCCGGCTGACCGCGCGCCTCCAGCACCCGGGCATCGTCCCGGTCCACGACGCCGGCACGCTGCCGGACGGGCGGCTGTGGTTCGCGATGAAGGAGGTCCACGGCCAGACCTTCGCGTCTGTCATCAGCGGGATCCACGCCGCGAGCGCGGGGGGACCGTGGCAGGCCGCGGGCGGCTGGAGCTTCCGGCGGCTGCTCGCCGCGCTCCTCCGTGTCTGCGAGACCGTCGCCTACACCCACAGCCAAGGCATCATCCACCGCGACCTGAAGCCGGACAACATCATGGTCGGCCAGTTCGGCGAGGTCCTGGTGATGGACTGGGGGCTCGCCCGCCTGCTCGCGGAGCCAGCCGTCCCCAACACGGCTACGCCCACGCCTCCTCCGCTCAGCGGCGGCACGCGGGTGGGGCAGATCATGGGCACGCCGGCCTACATGCCCCCCGAGCAGGCGCGCGGCGAGCCGCTCACCCCAGCCGCGGACGCCTACGCGCTCGGCGGCGTGCTCTACACCGTTCTCTCGGGGAGGCCGCCGTACCACGGCGGGCGCATCGCGATCGACGCGGTCCGCGCCGGGCCGCCGCGCCCGGTCGACGACGACCACCCGGCGCGGCTGCCGCCGGAGCTGTGCGACCTGTGCCGCGCGGCGATGGCCCGCGACCCGCGCGACCGGCCCAGCGCCGCGCAGGTCGCCGCGCAGCTCTCGCAGTGGCTCGACGGCGCCCGCCGGCAGGAGCAGGCCGACGCGCTGGTGGTGACCGCGCGGCAGCAGCGCGGCGACATCGCCACGCAGCGCGCCGCGACGGACGCCGCCCGAGGTGCTGCGGACGCGCGGCTGGGCGCCCTCCCCGGCCACGCGCCGCTCTCCGAGAAGCTCGGGGCCTGGCAGGCCGAAGACGCCGCGAAGGCGCAGTCCCGGCAGCTCCGGCTCGCGACCGTGCGCTACCTCCAGACCGTGCGCAGCGCGCTGCACCTCGCGCCAGAGCACCCCGCCGCCCACGCTCTGCTGGCCGACCACTACCGGGGACAGCTCGTGGCGGCGGAGGCGCGCAAAGACGCCGACGCCGCGGCCGAGGCCGAGGCCCTCCTGCGGGCGCACGACCGCGGGCACCACGCGGCGTGGCTGCGCGGAGACGGCCGGCTGTCTCTGCGCACGGACCCGCCCGGTGCTTATGTCGCGCTGCACCGCTACGAAGAGGTCGACCGGCGCCTCCAGGCGCAGCCCGTCCGCGACCTCGGCCACACGCCGCTGGACTGCCCGCTGCCCCGAGGCAGCTACCTCCTGGTGATCACCGCGCCGGGCCACGCGCCCGTCCGCTACCCGGTCCACATCGACCGGCAGGAGCACTGGCACGGCGCCCCGCCCGGCAGCACGGCACCCGAGCCGATCGTGCTCCCGCCGGCGGGGAGCCTGGGGCCAGAGGACTGCTACGTGCCGGCGGGCTGGTTCACCGCCGGCAGCGACGCCGGGGTCGATCCGCTGCCCACGCGGCGCCGGTGGGTCGACGGCTTCGTGATCCGCCGCTTCCCGGTCACCAACGCCGCGTACCTCGGCTTCCTCAACGACCTGCTCCGCCGCGGCGAGGAAGACGCCGCGCTGGCCTGGGCGCCGCGCGACGAGAGCAACGGAAACACCCGCCTCATCTACCAGCGCACCCCCGACGGATTCGCGCTGGGCACAGACGCCCTGGGGCGGGCGTGGCGCCTCGACGAGCCCGTCGTGCGCGTGAGCTGGCACGCGGCGGCGGCCTTCGCCCGCTGGGAGGCGGACCGCAGCGGCCTGCCCTGGCGGCTGCCGCACTCGCTGGAGTGGGAGAAGGCGGCCCGCGGTGTCGACGGGCGCCGCTACCCATGCGGCAATTTTATCGACCCCTCCATGGTCGTCATCCTCAAGAGCGTGCAGTCTGCCCCCCGGTGGCGACCGGTCGACAGCGCCCCCCTCGACACCAGCCCCTACGGCGTGCGCGGCTGCGCAGGGAACGTGCGGAGCTGGTGCGCCGACTTCTACGAGACCGCCCCGCGCGACGCGGCGCGGCTGGACCCGCTCGACGAGGGGAGCGGCACCCACCGCATGGTCAAGGGCAACGCCTGGCAGGGACCCGCCCGCTTCTCTCCGTGCGCGGGTCGGCTCGCAGACCTTCCCGAGCGGCGCTTCGACAGCCTCTCGTTCCGGCTCGCACGCGCTCTGGTCCCGCGCGAGCGGTAACGGCTTCTGTCGCGAGCCGGCCCCGCTGCCCCTCGATGGCACATTCCGTTTCATGCCAAGAAGATCGCCTGTCGTTCGAGAGCGTTGGTGATGCGCTGCGCTCGCACCGGCGTGGGCTCCTTGCCCCGGATAGCCGTTCCGATGACATTCGCTCACGCTTGCCTTGCAACGCGCCATTTCTGTGGCATGAAGGGATCCGCACACAATCTCTCCGGGAGCAACCCGTGATGCATCACCTGCTCACTGCCCCCCTCGGCACGGCCGTCGTCGGTGACCAGTTCTGGTTCATTTTTGCCGAGCGCAGCGACGGCGGCCCGCCGATCATGATCTGCCCGCTCGACGACAGCCCGAGCATGCCGAACCTGATCGCGCTGGTCCGCAGCAGCGGCCTGACCGCTGGCACCCAGATCGTCCAGGGCAAGGCCCGGATCGGCCTCGACGGCGCCGTCGAGTTCGAAGGCCCCGGTGTCCACGCCGGGATGTTTGCTGCGCTGTCGGGCTACGTGGTCGCGCACGCCGCAGAAGACCCCGAGCTGGAGCGCCTCGCCGGGGCACGCTTCGTCCAGGTCGGCCGCGGCCCCACCAGCCCGGTGCTGGCGACCTTCGCCGATGACGCGGCCTGGGGCGGAATGCACCGGCCGCCGCTGCCCGGCACCATGGCCGAGACCGTCATGCGGCTCATGCTCATGGAGCCCGGCCAGCGGGCCTGGTTCTGGCTGACCGCCGAGGGGCCGCAGGGGCTGCCGTTCTTGCTCGTCTCTCTCGTCGAGGAAGACCCCGACGGGCTGCTGCTCCAGCAAGAGGTCCAGGCCCTCAAGGGCGACGGCCGGATCGCGGACGCGGTCGTCGGCACGATGCTGCGCACCGACAGCCTCTTCACCTTCACCGCAAGCACCCCGGCGACCGGCTGGAGCGCGCTCATTCAGGACCTGCTCGACACCTGGGCCGAGGAGGAGCCCGCGCTGCTCGGGCTCGCCGCCGCGCCGCTCACCTACGTGCGCGACGGCACGGTCGTCGGCTTCGAGGCCGCCGATTGCGTGCTGCCCGACTCTGCCGACAACCTGCTCGGAGAGGTCCGCGCCCTGATCAACGCCTCTGCTGGCGGCTGGTTCTGGTTCACCGACGACGACGGCAGCGGGCGCGCGCGCCTGCTGCTCGCCGCGGACGCCGACGAGCTCGCTGCGCGGAGCGGCACGCTCTCTCCCGCCGGGGCCACCGCCCACGGGACCCTCTCTGCCGACGGCGACACCCTGACGCTCTCCACCGACAGCGACGCCGACAGCCTCGCCGCAGGCGTGGGCGCCTGGATCGCCGAGCACGCGCCGGCGTGGCCCATCCTCGGCCGGCTCCACGGCGCGACCGTCCGCGGTGCCGCTGGCGAGCAGCGCTCTCTCTGACCCCTCCTTGTTTCACTGGATGTGACCATGCCCCTCTCACCTGATCTGCTAAAAACCATCGGCTCCCAGCACGAGCAAGCCAACGCCAACCTGCGAAAGGTTATCGGCGGCGGCGGCAAGCGGCAGGGCAACTTCTTCGTCATCCTCGGCAAAGACACCGCCGCGCTCGCCCTGACGTTGAGCCACAAGGACCCGACCGCCAACCAGGTCAAGGCCAAGGGCAAGAAGCTCCGGACCACGATCAAGAAGGTCGAGACGACCCGCTTCGCCCAGGGCACCGTCACGATGGAGGACGGCAACTGGCTGACCTTCACGGTGCTCGCTGGAAACGCGCGCCCGACCCTCATCAAGCAGAGCTTCCGCGACAGCAAGCTGTGGCGCGAGCTCGGCTTCCCCAAGCCGGACCTGCTCAAGCGGGCCCGCGTCCAGGGCCGGGTCGAGACCAGCGACGGCAGCGTCGAGGAAGAGGTCGCCGCCTCCCCAGAGGCCACCGCGTTCGACGCCGAAGAGATCGCCGAGGCCGGCGCCTACCACTTCGGGGAGCTGCCCGACTTCGGCGCGCTCTTCGAGAGCGCCGAGGAGATCGAGGCGGCCAACGCCGACGTGGTCGCGATGCTCATGCGGCTCGAGGACGACGAGAGCCCCATCCGGCGCACCCACGACGCCATCGAGCTGCGCCTGATGCAGGGCGACGACCTCTCTGAGACCGTGCTCGAGCTCCTCCCGGGGACCGAGGATGGCATCAGCAGCAGCGACCTGGCCGACCTCCAGCAGCGCGTCGACGCGCTGCTCGACAGTGGCCCCCAGAGCAACGACGTCACAGAGCTGGAGCACTGGCTGTCCGTCTTCGAGTCGACCGGCGCAGAGCTGGCGCAGCTCCCGGACCCGACCGACGACGACACGTCGGCCGCCGCGCTGTCTCAGCACTTCGTCCGTCGCCTGCACGGCCGGGCGATCAACGAGTGCTACCGGATGTTCGAGGTGCTCGACGACACGGTCCGCGGCGTCGACCTCGCCGGCGCGACGACCACCCGCACCGGCTACCGCTGGTACAAGGCGCTCGACACGGCCAGCGCGGACCTGTTCACCAAGGACCCGGACCGGCTCTGGGACCCGGTGACGATCGCTGAGGCCGAGAAGGACGTCCTCACCTTCGACGAGAACGCCCCCAAGAAGCTCGACGAGTGGGAGGCACCGGCCGCAGACGCGGGCCGGACCCGCTGCCCCTTCCTCAACCTGTCGGCGAACCACGGCTGGATCCCCCGCAGCGGCTGGGCGACCTACGCCCAGATCCGCAAGGCCATCATCGCCCGCGCGGGCGTGGACGCCGCGGTCGCGGACCTGCTGACCGGAGCGGCCTTCAAGCAGGTCGGCGTCAAGGGTCCCGACGGCACCGACATGATCAACATCGCGGACCTGCGCTACTCCATCATCTTCCACCCCGGCGGCCTCGCGCACGACGACGACCGAACCAGCGCGAAGACCGAGCTCGTCGAGGAAATGATCGAGGTCAGCGCCGACGGCGAGCACCTCACCGAGGAAGACGTCAAGGCCGCGATGCGCGTCCGCCACGACGAGTCCGGCGAGGTCAAGCTGGCGAACATGCCGCTGGCCTTCGGCGAGACCTTCCTCCTCTTCAACCTGCTCGCCAAGGAGGTCGATGGCTTCGATGAGCCAGTCGTCCACGCTGACGACCTGCGCGAGTTCCTGATCCACAACCGCTTCCCGGAGGGCATCAAGGACAAGGCGATCGACCCCAACGACGACGACGAGGGCCTGGTCGACGCGGTCCTCGGGATCGTCGGTGTCGCGGTGGACACGTACCTGCCGGGGCTGTCCAACTCGGTCAAGGACCGGGTCAAGCGCATCCGCGCCGAGCGCACCGTCCGCGATGCCATCAAGGTCAGCGCCGAGGGCATGACCACCATCGAGATCGAGGCGCTGCTGTCGGTCAGCGACTACATCCAGGACCTCAGCGACGACGAGCAGGCGCCCGCGATGGAGGGCGTGTTCGCGCACCTCTCTGAGGTCGGCGTGCTCCTCCGTGACCCCGACGAGGCGCGCTGGTATCCCGGCGACAAGCTGTTCCCCGCCGAGAGCTGAAGCGGGCGCGGCAGGCGGTGGTTAGGGGGGTGCTCCTGAGCTGTTCGAGGAGCACCCCATGACCACCGTGGCACACGAGGCCCAGCGGCGTCGGACCTTTGGCATCATCTCGCACCCGGATGCTGGCAAGAGCACCCTGACCGAGAAGCTGCTGCTGTATTCTGGTGCGATCCACCTCGCGGGCTCGATCAAGGCCGGCAAGGCAGGCCGGCTGGCGGTCAGCGACTGGATGAAGATGGAGCAGGAGCGCGGCATCTCGATCACCTCCTCGGTGCTCCAGTTCGACTACCACGGCTCTGCCTTCAACCTCCTCGACACCCCCGGCCACGCCGACTTCTCCGAGGACACGTACCGCGTGCTCGCGGCCGTCGACTCGGCCGTCATGCTCATCGACCACTCCAAGGGCGTCGAGTCCCGGACCCAGAAGCTGTTCGAGGTCTGCCGCATGCGCAACCTCCCGATGATCAGCTTCATCAACAAGCTCGACCGCCCTGGCCTCGACCCGCTGGAGCTGCTCGACGACGTGTCGTCGACGCTCAACCTCCAGGTCGTGCCGATCAACTGGCCGATCGGCATGGGGCGCGAGTTCAAGGGCGTCGTCGACCTGAAGACCAGGATGGTCACCCTGTACAGCGGGCTGCTCGGCCGCGAGAAGGGCACCCGCAAGCTCGAAGAGACGATCATCCCCTTCGACAGCGACGAGGCCCGCGAGCTGATCGGCGACACGCTGTACGCGCAGGCCGAAGAGGAGCTGGAGCTGCTGGAGGGCGCCGGCGACGAGTTCTCGCTGGATGCGTTCTACCGCGGCGAGCTGTCGCCGGTGTTCTGGGGCTCGGCGCTGACCAACTTCGGCGTGCTGCCGCTGCTGAACTTTATCGCCGAGGCCGCCGCCTCGCCGCACGCCCGCGAGGGCGAGGCCATCGGCAAGAGCGACAGCCAGCCGATCGTCGTCGAGCCCGAGGACGAGGACTTCTCCGGCTTCATTTTCAAGATCCAGGCCAACATGAACCCGCGGCACCGCGACCGCGTGGCGTTCATGCGGGTCGTCAGCGGCCGGTTCGAGCGCGGCATCGACGTCACGATCGGCCGCAGCGGCGAGAAGCTGCGCCTGAGCAAGCCGCACACGTTCATGGCCCACGAGCGCGCCATCGTCGAGGAGGCCTTCCCCGGCGACATCGTCGGCCTGTTCGACCCGGGCAAGCTGCGCATCGGCGACACCCTGGCCGCCGGCCGGCGCCTGAAGTTTAGCGGCATCCCCCGCTTCGCCCCCGAGTACTTCTCTCGCGTCATCCTCAAGGACCCGATGAAGCGAAAGCAGCTCGACGCCGGCCTGACGCAGCTGTCACACGAGGGCGTCATCCAGCTGTTCTACCGGCCCGACATCGGCCGCCAGGACCCCTTCCTCGGCGCCGTCGGTGTCCTCCAGTTCGAGGTCCTCAAGCAGCGCCTCATCAACGAGTACCGCGTCAACGTCATCCTGGAGCGCCTCAGCTTCCAGTACGCACGCTGGATCGGCGGCTCCGAGGAGGGCATGGCCTGGCTGAAGGCCCGCCGGGACTACCCGGTCCTCCGCGACCGCAACGAGCAGCCGGTGCTGCTCTCCGAGAGCTCCTGGGCGCTCAACTATGCCCTCCAGAACGCGCCAGGGCTGGAGCTGCACGAGGTCGAGCCCCTCTAAAAACAAGAACGGGGGCGCCTTGGCGCCCCCGTCGACCGAGCCTGCTGGCTCAGGACTCACTTCGCAGCAGCAGCCTCGGGGCCGATGCCGTGGACAACGATCTGGTCGTAGGGGATGTCGACGCCAGCCGCGTTGAGATCCTCGTAGATGGCCCGGCGCACGTTGTGCATGCCCTCGAGCCAGTCGGTGCCCTGGGTGGTGGTCCAGAAGTGGACCGCGAAGTTCAGCGAGCTGGCGCCCATGTCGATGAACGCAACGCCGACGCCCGGATCCGAGAGCACCTTGTCGGAGCGGTTCGCCGCACCCTCCAGGATGGTCATGATCTCGCCGATGTCCGAGCCGTAGCCGACGCCGACCTCGACGGTGCTGCGGCGGTTGTCGAGCGCGGTGTAGTTGACGATGTTGCCGCCCATGATGCCGCTGTTGCCGACGATGATCTTGCGGTTGTCCGGGGTGTGCATCGTCACGGCGAACAGGCCGATCTCGACCACGCCGCCGGTCTCGCCGCCAGCGCTGATGACGTCACCGACCTTGAAGGGGCGGAAGAAGAGGATCATCACGCCGCTGGCGAAGTTGGTCAGGCTGCCCTGGAGCGCCAGGCCGACCGCGAGGCCCGCAGAGCCCAGCAGCGCCAGCAGAGAGGTCGTCTCGATGCCCATGCGCTGGAGCGCAGCGATGACCACCGCCGCCAGCACGACGTACCGGATCATCTGCGACAGGAACTGGGTCAGCGAGACCTCAAGCTTGCGCGCGGTGCAGAACCGGCCCGCCATCCCTGCGACCCAGTGACTGAACCAGTTACCGACCACCAGCGTCAGGATACCGAGCGCAGCGTTGGTGCTGCCCTCGACAAGCATGGTCATCATCTCAGGGGACATGAAGCTCTCCGGGGAAGAATTGGGAACAACACAGGCCCGCAACAAGTGCATCGGCGCCGCGTTCCCCACCTTCTTGACCGGCTCAATCCGCGGACTCAACTACCCTACGCTTACAGCACCAGTGACAGAAAAACGGGAATAAAACCCAAGAAACAGCACTGTAAGCGACCCAACCTCACACGCTCACAGCACCAGAAGCGGTATCCTCCTCACCATGATTCTCTTTCTCCTCCTCGCCGGATGCGGCGACAAAGACGAAACCGACCCCGCCTCCTCTTCCACCGACCCGACCACCTCGTTCGAAGCCGACACCGACACCGACACCGACACCGACACCGACACCGACACCGACACCGACACCGACACCGACACCGACACCGACACCGACACCGACACCGACACGAAGCCGGACTTTGTGGTGGAGGGTGACTGCGGCGTGCTCGACAAGGCGGCTCTCCAGGACGGGACGGCGTCGCTGCTGGAGACGGTCATGACGGTCACGGGCAAGCCGGACAAGTCGGACCTCAGCGCTGGCGGGGCCGAGATCCTGGCAGAAGGAAACCTCGGGGGGAGCTCGATCTACTCCGAGATCTACGCCTT
>Ga0316202_10001885_pt1 | contig 14865 bp, 9 predicted proteins | sample 3monrhotite_MG_FD_204934 | JGI IMG/M metagenome (GOLD analysis project Ga0316202, IMG submission 204934) | Microbial mat bacterial communities from mineral coupon in-situ incubated in ocean water Damariscotta River, Maine, United States -... | ecosystem: Environmental > Aquatic > Marine >... | reverse complement strand
TATTCTATAATTAACAACGTTTATATCTTCTCCACTGCTATTTGGATTTTCAATGCCATTATCAAAAAATACATCGTTATCATTTATCCCCCCGGGCGTTAAATTTGTTGCTGAAACATAGTAAACACAAGCAACTTGCTGGTTAGTATCAAAAGGACCAACAACACCCGTAGCTGGATCAATAACTTCAGTAGGAGGAGGCGAAGCTGGCGTAATTGTACAGGTTGTGCTAAGTGCCCCAGCATTAACGGTTGCTGGTTCCATTCTTATTTCTACAGCCTGCTCTGCATACAATGAAGTATATCCTGAAGCAGCGTTTGCGGGAGTACCAATACCGTTAGCATCCGACAATCTTACTGTGATATTATATACGGATAAAGGATTCCCGGTAAAGTCTGAATCAGGAGTATCTTGCGTTAGCTCACCGCTATTAGGATCCATTATCCAGTTATCTGGTATGACTGAACCACCTGTGCCTTCAAACGTAAATAATAATTGTTCTTTTTTAGGGTCTCCTGTTAAAGAAGTCCCGTTAGCAATCGTACCCCAATCAGCTGCCGATATCAACACACTGCTATTTATCGTTCTAGTCCTATTTGCGATAGTGCTAAAGCTTGGCTGTAAGTTTTTTAAAGCACCAACGCCACCTATTTCGCCTCCTATTGTAATATTACTTATGTCACCTGTTGCTGTAGTAACTTTTATAACAAAAGTATAAATATCCACGAAAGCACTTGACTGAGTGTATACTATTCCTTCTCCGGTATACTTTAATTGAAATTTACCTTGATTTGGACCACCTGTTGCTCCTGCAACTAATTCAAAAAATCCGACGTTTTCTCCAACGCCATTAGTAGCAGATATAAGTTCCGCTGTAGGGTCAGCAACGTATGTTGCGCCTTGATTATCTAGCGGCTGGAAAAACGCTGTAACAGCTGTACCATTTGTCGTTGCTTCTGTAAAATCCCATCCAATTGCGGTAAATGCAACAGCTCCTGTGTTACTTGAAGCTATATCTGCATTTAAATCAACTATTAATCCCTCAGATGTGGATTCCCAGTATAAATCAAGATTTGATTCAAACGGGGCAGTTTCATATACTGCAAGGTACGGTTGCATATTCCATATTTTGCTTGTCCCCGAAGATGGATTAGGATCCTGCTCGGCCGCCCACCCAATGGACTTTTCAGTTGTAGATATTCTGGCTATTAAAGGATTGCTATCTATTTGATAGAACACTAGGTTGCCATCACGGCCACCAATATGAGATCCTGAGTCCGCTGATAGCTCTTTATAAGACATGTCTAAATCAAACGCATTGGCAATAGTTGTGGCTGTGTGATCAATTGCGTTTTTACCTGTTGAACTTAATCTTGGATAATATTGTGCATTACCTGGGTTTGCCGGATCAGTACCCAAGGTATTGTACATTAAATTAGACACTCTTCCATATAATGTAACAGAGCTTCTAAACTGCTTTTGATCTGGGCCAACCTCAGCTAAATCCCTGGGTATCTTACTTATATTATCGTTGAATAAAACCGTATGTGCTGTTAGATTAATCTCATCATCAGGGAAAGGACCATTGTCAACACCATCTCTGTTTTGCCCAGGATATCCATTTAAAATACCAGGCAGGTAAACGTTGTAGTAATCTTGCTCAGTTTGTTTAACAACAATTTTGTAGCTGTACCAACCTAAGTCGTTAATAGTATACGCAAATTTTAAATCAGGATCACCTGAGGGTAAATTGTCTGTTCTTAAATAAACATCGCTTACCGGTCCGTCGGTTGTTACTTCGTATATAGTACCTGAAGTATTAACAACATTTGTTACTTCAACAAAGTCCGTATAAGCGCCTCTTAGATAGTTATTAGCATTAGCTATTGGTATATTAGTATTGTTTGGGAATGCAGTGCTGTCTAATGTAAATGTATAAACATTACCAGATATAGACGGAGGTGTACCTACGAATCCAGCTGCAACCGCAAAGCCTTCTCCTGAAGAAGCTTCTTGTTGCTTTATGGCATATAAACCAGGTGTTCCTGCTGCTGAATCTATTTCCGATGTTATAGGTTCATTTATTAGTACTTGAATTGCATCTCCAAACCAAGTTATAACGTCCGTGTCCCCTGAATTTAAGTCGTAGGGGCTGTATATAGTGGATCCTGCATAGAATTGCCCGCTATTTTCTAATCCAGCATCTACAGATGATAATATAACAGATGACTGTCTTCCAAACTTATCAGCCAATACAAATCCTACTTGATAATTTCTGTTTCTTTTAACAGAGCTATTTGGATATTCTACAAAGTTATTATAAACACCCGTACTAGATTTATGAGCTATTCTACAATTGTAGTTTATTGAATCGGGAGGTGTTTGTTGGTCTATAAAGTTACCATATATAATTCTACTACCGGAAGATTCTTGAGCTAATGCTCTTACTGGTACCTTATCGTATACTCGTACTGTTTGAGCTTCTGGTAATGTTCTATATGGCTTTCTTGATTGATACTCGTATGCGTAATAGTTATTAACTCCTACCTCACCAGATATGTCTCCCGCAGCAACACTATCTAACACTTTTACAGCGATGCTATCGCTTTCTCTAAATAATATTTCTAACTCACTAATTTTATAGTCGGATACTAAATCATTAGCAGAGCAAGGTAAAGGTATAACCAGCCCGATGTTTTGAACTAGGTTTTCCATAAACCCTACTATAGTAGATTGGTAAGCTGCATCTTCATCTCCATCTATGAAATATCCATTTTGTTTTGGTATATACGCTATTTGAGTGAACGGAGCCATTAAAGAATACTCGTTGTCATCAAACTTAAATCTATAGCTAAACCTTACAAACTTATCTTCTAGGTAATCTGGATCACCTGGCCACGTATTATCGGAGTTTTTGTTGCTCATGGTGGATTTTATGAGCGAAACATATTGATTTACTGTTGGTGCAGAATTTAAAGCAGGCGATACTGTTATTCTAGTAGGACCGGTTGTACTAATAGCTAGTACCGAAACAACCTTAACGTAATCAGTTCCAACAGTAGGAGTAGTTGCTTCCGCGCATACAACTGTGGCACCTACAAATGATTGTAATTCTTGTTCTCTATTGCCAGAAACTTCAAATATAGTAGTTGTTGCCCCTGTTAAAACCTGTAAATCGGCTCTATTATAAAGCGATATAGCTTGGTACGGGTTGTATTTAGCTACAGATATCTGATGCTCACTTCTGTAATAATCTTCCCCTGCAGCAACGGATCCCGCTTCAAATGCAACAGCTAGATTAACATTGATTTTTCTAGGTTGATTTCTATTATCAGTCCAAAACAATAAGTTTTCTATTAAGTTTATACCTATTATCGGATTTGTTTTTGAAAAGTTTAGAAATTCGCCCTGCACTAAAAGAGTGTAATTTCCTGAAACATTATCGTAAGAATATATATAATGTTTTGAAGTAGAAGGTGCATTAGTGGGATTTTTAGCATCAGGATCCACGTAGTCCGTTAAAAATAAAAACAGCTTATCATTAGAATTGTCGTTTAAAATCCCTATGACAGTTAAGCCAGAACCTATATCCGTACCGGTAACTAAATTATTACCAATTATGTTTTCTAAGGCACCAACATTATTATCTTCGGATCTACCAACTGATATATTCCGAGCATCTCTATATTCGCCGTTAGGCAATATTCTATCGTCAAGATCTTTATTCATCTTGGATTTTAGAAATGTGTTTTTAATTTCTTGTGCCATTTAGTTAAATTTTTATTTTTTCCAATTTCCTACCCTAGCAAAATTAATCATTCGTTCTTTTGCTTTTTTGCCATGAAACTTATATGATTCGCCTCTTTCCAGCGCCTGAGATTGTGTTTGGTTAGACCAATTACCTTTTTCGTCTTTATATATTGAAGGCCATGCTTGATTTACCCCATCATCAGCCATTAAGTGACTAGATGGCTCGTGCCCTTCGTATTGAGGCTCATCATGGAATTCATACTTTCCTATGTTGCCGGTTACAAAAGTGGCTTGCCCCCCTCTTGAGTTTCTAGCATGGGCTTTTTTAAATAGCTTTGGAATAATAGTGCCTGTTTCCATGTTATTATGATTTAATCCATTTAGATTTACCTCTCATTACCTGAACTATTTCATTCAGTTTAATATTAGATAATCTTATCTTAGCATTTCTCAATTTAGCTGCTCTGTCTTTTTTCAAACGCTGTATAACGTATTCTGGCTGGTTTATTCTGCTTGCTAGTATAGAATATAGTATGTGAGCATACAGTGCATCCTCGGCCATCTTAGGTATTCTAGAATCTAAATCATACGCTAATCCATCAGATATATATTCAAGTACTATTAATTGATCTTTTAAATTAGAAGAGAAAGCTATTGTACCATCTCTTTCATTCATATTAAACCAGCCATTTCTTTGTGCATATTCTGGCTCATTGCCATATCTTTGCCCCCAAAATGGATCTCCAGTCAAGTAACTATCATAAGCCCAATAGTCATATATAGTTATATTACCGTTTAGTAATCTATCATTTGCTTCTGCCCATCTTTGGTTTGCTATAGATGTTCCTTCTATATTATCTCCAAAGTTATCTTGAGTTGGTTGGCCTTCAGCATCCTGCAACGGCACTTCATAAGGGCTAGTATGCAGATTATTTGCAGGGTATATAGGGTGTTTTACACCTAATTGATCTATATAAGATATAGCCGTGTAATTTACGTAATCCTGTGGTATTATAACGCTTAAGCTAGGCGGTATTGTAAGCTCCTGAGATTTTATACTTCTTAATGTGTCGTAACTAAACTCTTGTAATCCTCTTTTAGCGTGGAATATAACATCGGTTCTTTTAACATCACTAATTAATTTGTGTTCACCTACATATATAGCCATAAACCCATTGATCACATCATTCAATGATGTATATCTATAACTACCGTAATTTTCCTGTACCGTATCACCGAACGCATCTTCTGTTCCAAAGCTACCACCGTTTAACATTTTTAACTGAACAGCAATGTACTTACCAGCGCCTGGCGCAGAACCTCCTGTAAATTCTATAGTATTACCTGTTACAGTATAAGGATCTATAAATTCAGTGAAGCTTCCTGCAAGACCTGTAGCGCTTACATAAACTTTAAAGTTGTTTAATGCATAATCAGTATTAGTAGGGTCGTAAGATCCAAAAACTAAATTAGTATTAAATGTAGTTGTTACCTTGGAAACAGCTCCCAGTAGGAATTGTTGTGCTCCAGCATAATATTGTTCGTTAGTTTCGGTTATCAAACCGCCATTAGGTATAGGCATATCTTACATTATTGAGCGTTGATTTTCTTGTTGCACTTGTTGTGCTGCTACATTAACTATAGAAGGGTCTCGAATTACAACACCGGAATAAAGTAATATTTTTAAAATAATATTAGCCTGTTCTGTTTTTGCTAATTCAAAATTAACTGAGTTTGTAGGATTATATTGGTAGTAATTTTGTCCAGTTGGAATTGTAAAATTCCATACAACATCTACCGGTTTTCTTAAATAACTAACACTTATATCTGATGTTATAGTGCTAGGATATAAGTATAATTTGTGGTCCTCAAATAAATATATAGGATATGATTCAGTTGGAGCCACTAATGGGTTATTGTTTATGTATAAAAGCTCATTTCGCTGCGACAGCTGAGCTTCGTTAGAATCTTTATATATAACTGTACCCAGCTTATAAAAGTCCTCTGGAGTCGCCGTAACGACTATTGCGTCATTTAAAGCGGGTATTGCATCAAATATTATATTAGCTCCGCTTATGGTGAAAGCAGTCGTTGATGCACCATTTATTGTTACTGCAATCACGCTTGATTGTAATTGCGAAGAAGATATTGATGTAAAAGGAAATGATATAGTAGTGCCATCCCCTATGAGCGTTTGTGTAGCTACCCCTGCTCCTGAGGTTGTTGGTAAGGTAAAATATCCACCTGCTGGTACATAAGTTGCGTTACCGTATGTTTTAAATATAGATATGTTATGATCGATGCTCTTAATACGATCCGCATATTCTGTATCATTATCTGGTCGGCGTAGTTGCATGTTAAGCGTATCAAAATAGCTCTCAAATATTTCCAACTGTACTTGCGTAGCAACTTTGTTGAACTCATCCGGAGTTAGATTACCTCTCTGCTCTTTATTCAGAATAAGTAATACGGTTTTATAAACTATATCTACATTTACTGCCATTTTATTTCTTTTTATTATAAATATTAACCGGCCCCAGTGATGAAGCCGGCTAAAATTAATCCCCAATCTATAATATAATCACCTAGTTTTTTTAAAAACTACTAGTTAATCTTTTTTTCTATAGATCTAAATACTTCTCCTCCTTCGTCGGTCTTAAAGTAAGCGGCCATTGCTGAGTATGGATTTTCATCAAATGGCACATTCATTAACTTTCTTCCGTTAGATGCCCAAGAGAATGTTCTTTGGTCTTGAGATAAACTAATAATGCCCGCTTCTGTGGCTTTAATAGCTACGTTTCTAAGGCCCACATTTTCATCCTGCGCTAATTCTAAGAATAAAGCTGGGTTGTTTCTTGCAAATAATCGCAAATCTCTTTTGATTTCTTTAGAAGATAATTGATTTACCGCAGTACCCATTTCAACACGGAGTATTGCTTCAGCATCGTCTATATCCATTTCTCTTGCGAATACAGCTGCATCTGTTTGTAAATCTAACATTTCTAATTCATCAAAAGCTTCTTCAACAGGATCAAACTCTTCATATATTCTACCTTTTAATGGGTGATATAATGAAAGTAGCTTTTGTAGGTTTTGTTGTTCCTTAGGAACTCTCAAGTCCCCATTTCTAAACATAATATGTCCCATTGTTGCCTCTCCTTTTTGATCTTCTACAAAAGGTGAATCGTGATTGGTTGCATATCTAATTTCTTTTTGTTTACCAGTCTCGGGATCAAAATACAATAAAGAATGCTTTCTAGTATGCTTTCCTGGTATTGTTAATGTTAAAGGAGTATGTCTACCTTTTAAGTAGTATATTCTGTCTTTAATTTCCCACTGTGGTTTTGAAGGCGATTTTTCTTCTACTACCTTCTTTTCTTGTTTTATTACAGGTGCTGCAACTTCTTCTACAGCTACCTCTACTTTTTCGGCTTTTTTAGCCACTGGTTTTTTATTTGCCATGATATAATATAATTTAATAGTTAAAAAGTAAAGTAAGAGTGCCCGAAGGCACCCTTATCTCTACATTATTTGAATCCTTAGATTCCTCTGAATAGTACAAAGTTGTTAGCAGCTTGCGTTACTAAACATCTTTCAGATAGGAAGTTTACTTCCATTGCATCAAGAGTTGAGTTGCTTGCCCCACCAACAGATCCTGTTAACCAAGATTTCATTCTACGGTCATCAGTCTGAGAAGCTCTGTATCGTACGTGCAAGAATGGACGTCTGATGTTAGTTCCTAGTACTTGATCGTAAACAGTTGATGTTCCAGCTGGTACTAATACACCTTCGATTGAGTTAACTCCATTGATTGCTCCACGAGTAGATGCATCATTTAAGTATTTCCAATCTGTTTTGTAGAAGTCGTAAGATCCTCTACGGAATCCGCTGAATCCTAAGTTAAGTGCCATGTCTTCTGAATTCTCAAATAATCCATAAGCAACTCCACCTTGCATTCCGCTAGAAATTCCTGCTAGCATATCATCAAAGTCAAGAGAAGTCTGACGTTGTAAGAACAACATGTTTTCTTCAATAGCTCCTTGAGTATCTAGGTTTTTAAGGATAGCGTCGAATTCTGTTAATCCGTTAGCAGCAGTAAATCCAGTTTCTACGTTTCCTCTTGATTGGATAGCAGCAAATAAACCTTCAGTTCCTGGCTGAGTTAATGGATTAAGCGTAGAAGCGTTTAATTCTCCTTCTACCATTGACATTTCTAAGTAATCTTCAAAACGTAAACGAGTTTCAGACTCCGCTTTTAGGTACCATAGGTATCCGTCAGTTCCGTCTTCTGTTGCTACATTTACCCATCCGATCTGAGCAGTATCTGATCCAGATACAACATACTGATCTCTGATGATAATTGGAGAGTTAGAATACTGCGTCAATACAGGCTCTACACTAGTTCTTGTTGGATTAGAACCTTTAGAATAGTCAGATCCGTAAACGAATACTTTCAATCCTGTAGCGCTAAATCCTTGAGTAGTTAGTGTAGTTCCAGCGAAAGGCTGAATAGTAATAGTTCCTGCTGCACCAAGTACAGAAGCAGTAACAATACCTTTAGCTTCTAATCCATTTACTGGATCCAATACAACAACTGTATCGTTTACAGAAATTACGTTCTCTACACCTGCAACAGCACCTGGGTTAAGTGTTACAACAGTTAGTGTACCCGCACCATTGGCTTGAGATGCACCTGCGTAAGAGATGTGTAAACGGTTTTGTTCGGACCAAATTACTTGATCAGATGTCATTGGCATTTCAGCACCAACCATTTTTAAGAATCCAGATAACGTTCTGTTTCCATAACGCTCTACTTCAGCTTCGTAGATTTCTGGTAAATATTGCTGAGCGAAATCAGCAAAGTTTGCTGGTATTCCAGCACCTGCTCCGTTATTATTCCATTGTAGGTAATTTGAAGCAAGAATTTGCTGTGTTTGTGATGGGACTAAGCTCCCGAACTGTGGTAATAAACTCATTGTTATTAATTTTTAAACTTTTTAATTTTTAGTTTTGACGAGTTCGCTCCAGAAACTGATTTTACCTTGTATGCTCCAAACCTTGCACCATCAACCGGTGCTGCTTTTCTAGCTGTGCTAGAGGTGTTATTAGATTTGTTTACAACATCTCTAATAGCATCAGCTTTGCCTTGTTCGTAAAAGTGATTTGCTATTTTGTCAGCATTTGCACCTGCATACAACGCTTTGTGATACCCTGCGGTATCTTCAATCATACCATCTTTGCCAAGGAACTTCCCTATAAAATTGCTGATGTCTGATTGTTTTTGTGCCACCTGCGAAGGGTTTTGTATACCATATCTAAACTTCTTGTCACCTAAGTTGAAATCGAAACCTTCGAATTGCTCATTAAGTAATTGGTTAGTGTTGGCCTTAAACTTTTCGTGGTTAGCGGCGTTTCTTTCCTGATCCTCTTTATATCGATTAAAAAAGTCCGATGCTTTTTGCTGGTCCTCAGATAAACTAGGTGAGTTCAACTTGATCTCATCATAATACTTATCTTTAGTATCCTGTAAAAATTTACGGGCTTTTGCAACCTCTTCTTTATATGCGAGTTTTTTTCTTCGGATATCTCGCTCCTCATCTATGTCCTCATCAAATGCAAAACTATCATCGATCATAAAATCAATTTCATCTGCACTCAAATGTGGTTTAGTACTTTTATAGTATTCTTTAACCAATACATCGCGATCTACATCGTCGTAGTTAGTATTTAATCTAATGTAATCCTGCATCGTACCACCTGTTTCACGCATGAAATCCACAAGTTTATTAACACTTTCTGGTAATTCAGGCTGTGCTACAACTGGTTCAGGTTTTACTTCTTCTTTTTCTTTACTCTCTTCGGTAATTTCTTGAATGACTGGTTTGGGTGTTCCTTCGACCACCTCTTCGCCATCTCCGGATGCTTCATGTACATCCACTTCATCTGTGCTTGGCTCTTGAACGGCATCTGTTCCTTCTTTAGGGATTACTACTTTAGTTACATTGCTTGGAACATCTACTAATGGCTCCTTTGCTTTAGCCACTTTCTGTTCTTCAGTCAGCTTTGGCTTAGACTGGATCTTAAAAGACCCTTCTGTTTTTACTTCACTCATGATATGATATTATATAATTATTAAATACTTGTTTATTGAGGATTGAACTGAGATAAATCAAATCCTCCTAAGTTGTCATTACCTGCTGATTCAAAATCTTTAGGTAAACCTTGTGTTTGACGCTGCTCTATTAATTGACTTTGCTGCGTCCCCTCTTTTTCTATCCTTTTATCTTTACGATCTTCTATTTCTGCTTCTTTAGCTTTTGTTTCTCGTGCTTTCATTTGCGCAAGTTGCAAGTTATATTGGAATTCTGTTGCCATTAATTCCTTTTTAATCTGAGCTTCTGTTTGCATTCTTTGCATTTCGAAGTTTGATTTAGCTTGCTCTATTGCAACTTTTTCTGCTGTAAGCGCTTGTTGCTTTTGTACTTCAGCCATTGCAGCTTTTTCAGATGATTCAGCGTTTGCTTGTGCTTGCGCTTGAATATTTTGTTGTACCAAAGCTTGTTCCCTTTCTTGTTTCTTTTTGCGTTTAAGCTTTAACATTTCGTTCGCTAGCTTAAGATTTTTAATCTGATTGATATCTATCGAATCTTCAATGTCTATTTCTTTAGTTTGCAAAGCGATCTGTATATTTTTCTGCAACTCAGCTCTTTCTTCATCATCCGGTTCCATTTCTAAGAATATACCAAAGTCATGCAAATTAAGATTTTCAATTTCTTTCAGAGTCTCAACATTGAATGTAGATATACTGTTCATTAATGAATTCTTAGTAAGCGGGAAATTTAATACGTCATTTATTTTCAATGATATATTCTCACACGTACTTAATGTTAATTGCATACTGGCATTTTGTATATGCTTAGTAGCCGTGTTAGATGTGTTAGCCGCCATTTTTTGCAGACCCACTAAAGCATTTGCATCAGGCATACTACCATCACGCGCTTCGTTTAATCCCGTCACATCTCTAATCATTTGCATATTATAATTGTACGCAGTAATTAAAGACTGGATTTTAGATATTCCTGATGAACTGGTTAATTCTTGAATAGGTACCTTACCTCTGTTTAAGTCACCTTCTTGTGTTAATGATCTACCAACTACCGAACCGGTTTGGAAATACATATTTAATGCTTCCTGCGGATTATATGTTGTTCCATTACCTAAATCTACTTCAGCTAAGCCATCAACGTCTAAGAATACACCATCTGGAACCATTCTCGACAATACCTGCTGTATTTTTAAATGTGTAAGCTGTATAACATCGGCAAAACCTATACACTTGCTTATAAGCGATTGTATAACCCCCTTATACATTCTCGGTGCGCACATTGAATAACTCATTTCAACTCTAGTGGTATCCGCTAATGGCCTAGTCATATTTTCAGCCATTTCCCATTTAAGCATAATATCAGTACCAATTACTTTTGCTCCTTCATATAACACCTCAATTGATCTTGATACTCTATCAAAGTTATCATTAGGCGGAGGATTAAAGGCACCTGTTTTTTCAATAGCTTTTTCAAGTCCGCTATCTGTTTTCTTTATTTTAAATACTTGATCAGTATATGTTTTGTATTCAAAGTATAACACCTGAACGGTATTGTAGTCGTAATTTTCAAAACCACGAATCATTCTGCGATTACCTGGATACTTTTGAATTCTTTCTAATTCTTCATTAGATATATTAGGAAACTCTTTTTTAAGTTCTGGTATTGTTATAGATTTAACTTCACCTACATAATATATATCATCAAAATGTGGATCTTCAGTATAAGACCAAACACAATATGCTGGGTCAACATAATCAACAACAATTCCTTCTGCAGGATTAAAGCTAGTTTTAGTAATGCCTATTCCGATGTTAACTAAATCCTGGTTAACCCTTGCTCTTATTAAATCATATTCATTAGTAGCAAGCACAGTATTGATTGCCTCTTCTTCCGCAATCTCTATAGCGGGTTTATATCGGAGCTGCATGTGCAAGTCTCTTTCTTCTAATGATTGTGGTAAATCATTGTTAGGTATAGTCGACTTTTTAAATGAAACGCCTATCATTTCAGAAGCCATTGCTTGCTCCTTTTGCGTATTCATATCAAACAGTATATTATCCGCGTAATCTGTTCTTTTCTTTAATGATTCAGGATCTTGTGCGTAAGAAGTTATATCGTATTGCTTTTGCGTAATACCATTAGCAACAATGTTTGAAAACTTTGAAAGTATTGGTACTGGCTTCCAATCTAAATTAAGATAAGACAAATCGCCATTAATAGCTAATTCATCTTTGTACTTTTGCACACTTTGTTCTCCTCTAGCGTATAGCCTCAGGTTATGAAAGTTATTCCAGTTAGCAGCGTATCTGTTCGACCCGGCACCACCATAGTTGAACCACTCTTGCTCAATAGCCCTTGACACTTGTAATCCGTACTCTAGCGTAGCTTTTTCAGCATCACTTACTACCTGATCAGGAAATGGGCTATTAATATTTGTGCTTATATTCATTTATTATATTATTTTGGAAGTAGTTCCCTCGTTATTGTATTTCTTAAATCCTAAAGAATATGTTTTTCTTTGTGTTGTCATTTTCGGCGTGTATCTGTGCTTGTTACACGCCATTAAAGCTAAACCAGAACTTATAGATGCATCATACTTTGTTCTATTATTTATATCAAATTTAGCCCAATCTTGCAATGTTCTTTGTAAATAAACATCACCATAACCATCAGCTTTTTCTCCTACAAAATCTTCTATATATGTTTCAATAGCAGATGCGTGCGCTTGCTTTATATCTTCGCTTGAATTAGGTATTCCCCCAACTTCTCTTTCGGATATTGATAACTTATTATATGTTCTATCTGGCCTATTCATAGAGTAACCTCTATAGCCTCTTCTTTTTATATAATAAAGTAACCTTGGCTTATTGTTTTCCGCAAGTATTGGCATGCCGTAAAAAACCATAGCCATTAATACGTCTTCAAAAAACATTTCAGCTGTTGATGGCCTTGCAATATATTCTAAAAAGAAATGGTTTGGAGGTACATCCTCCATTGAAAACTTAGTTAATCCATGCAAAGCTCCGTTAGAGCCACCGCCGCCAACGACACCACTAATATCGTAGCTATCACAACCAAAGGCACCCATGTGCTCATTTCCTGGATATTTAATACCATTCTTTATTATTATATTGTTTTGTTGGTTTTGATTAGGAACCCAGGTTATATAAAATCGCCCGTCTTTATTAGGATAGAACATAACCTCAGTATCTTTTATACCATTTTTCCATTGAAAGTTACCTTGAGTAACCATCGTATTATTTTTTAACTCTTCATTGTAATCTATCTGTTGATAAATTTTTGTTAAGTTAAATATAGATTGTTTTGATTCATCTCTGAATGCGTGCTGTTCCGTTCTTGGGAATTGACGATAGTACTCATTTAATGCATCAGCATCATCTTTTAAACCTTCAACTTCATTCTGCCAATGATTTATAACACCTTCTTCTATTACGTCTCCGTGAGGACCAAAAGTTTCTTTTTTAGGTGTTTCGAATACAGGCCAACCATATTCATCTATAAATCCTTCGTAGTTCCATTCCATCGGAATAAACAACTTATACAAACCACTTTTTGTTTGGCCGTTCTTATTCCTAGCTGTTACATCGGAACTATCGTATAATTTTTTAAAGTTATTTCCTCCTTTGTCTAAAGCATTCGATGTTGATCCCATCATGCACTTACCAATAACTCTGCTACCTAATCTTAAACACGTTTTAGTTACTCGCCAGTTATTAAGTATGTTAGTAGGCTTTTCCCACTTACCACTTTCATCGTGGATTAATAATCTTAATTTCTCCCCATCGTACGAGTTGTCCCCCGTGTTTTTCCAGTCGACCGTGGTATCAAGTCCAACGATTTCCTCTGGGGTCGCGTTTGATTCAAGCTTTCTCCTCGTAAATTTCGAGGCCGGGACTCTATACGCAAGTTCTGTTTTGGGACGATCCATTCCGTCTTGTATGGGTTTAAAGAAGAATGGATAATTAACCGATATTGGTACAACTTTGTCTGTAAACATTTTCTTTGCGTCGGGTCCAGATTTGGACAATATACCAAATCGAGCATCCGAAGATATTGTTGCTTGGTTAACTGTCTCGCCGGAAGCCATAAAAGAAAATCCAGATCGTCTATTTTTGAGATAGCACATACCGTAGCATCTGCTGTCTGCTTTGCAGGCCTCCCAGAATAAATAGAATAATCTGTTTGATTCCCTAAAGTCTGGTTGCCCAACATCAATTTTGGACCACTGCAGGTACATGTAGTGAGTACCAGTAATATAAGTAGGCTTATTTTTGTTATAAAACCAAAAGCCATTTTCACGTCTGTTAAATTCCTCGTCAATATACCCATGCCATTTTTCTTTGAACGCGGTGGGATATTTTACCCAGTCCGCTTCGCTTTTTATTTTGCTTAGCTCTTTAGGATATTCTGCAGCCTTCCATTTATTTTCACCTTTAGCAGGCTTATCTTGTAATAGCGGTAATGCAATATGCACTCCGCTTATTAAATATATATCTCCTATTTTGCCAGTCTTGCTTATGACAACAACATCGTGCTCTTTGTCATAACCGTATTCCCATTTTGCATAGCGATTTTTTTTCTTAACCGCTTGAGGTCTTATATAGTTTTTAACTATACTATATAAATCTTGTTCGTAAGCCATTACTTAGATCTCCCTTCTGCAAAGCCTTTAAAAGCGGGTTTATCCGAAGCTCTCGTGGCTTCTTCAATCATACCCTCTTCTTCTTGTATCCTGTTTAATATTTCAAAGGCATCTAATATACAAAGCTTTTTAGTGGCGGCAGCATTTTTAAGTCTGTCAGCTGATATATCTTCTTCTGAGTCAACGATCTTTTCCTCTGCTACCTTTACTAATTCTTCAATTGCTTTGCGCCCAGCGGCTATTATACTCCTCTTCGTTTCTATCGAATTCATACTTTATAACAATATCATTTGATTTCATACAATACATAATCTGATTATCTATAACAAATTCCCATTCGCTATT
>Ga0316202_10001882_pt1 | contig 14893 bp, 15 predicted proteins | sample 3monrhotite_MG_FD_204934 | JGI IMG/M metagenome (GOLD analysis project Ga0316202, IMG submission 204934) | Microbial mat bacterial communities from mineral coupon in-situ incubated in ocean water Damariscotta River, Maine, United States -... | ecosystem: Environmental > Aquatic > Marine >... | reverse complement strand
TGAGGAAGGCGAGCAGGTCGATTATCTGATCCCGAAGACGAAAGTCCTCGACGTTCAGGAAGGCGACTTTGTTAAGAAGGGTGACACGCTGATTTCGGGTAGTCCGAATCCGCATGACATCCTCGATGTTCTCGGCATCGAGCCGCTTGCTGAATATCTCGTCGATGAGATTCAGGAAGTCTATCGACTGCAGGGCGTGAAGATCAACGATAAGCACATCGAAACGATTGTTCGTCAGATGCTGCAAAAGGTCGAGATCACCAATGGCGGCGACACTACGCTGCTGGCTGGTGAACAGGTCGATGTCGAAGAAATGAACGAGATCAACGCCAAGCTGCCCCCGCGCAAGAAGAAGGCGGAAGGCAAGCCTATTTTGCTCGGGATTACCAAGGCTTCGCTGCAGACACGTTCGTTCATCTCGGCAGCTTCATTCCAGGAAACCACCCGCGTGCTGACGCAGGCGGCGGTTGAAGGGAAGAAGGACACGCTGGTTGGCCTGAAGGAAAATGTCATCGTGGGCCGTCTTATCCCTGCCGGTACCGGCGCGGGCATGAACCGCATGCGCGTCACCGCTTCGAGCCGCGACGCCGCGCTTCGTGCCGCTTGGAAGAAGCAGCAGGAGAAACTTGCCGCTGCTGACGCCGCCGAAAATCCGGTAGCCGAGGCAGAGCCTGAAGCCGATGCGCCGATGGATGAAGCCGCAATGGCCGCAGCCATGGGCGGAACCGCGGGCGCAGACGCTGCTCCTGCTGAAGAAGCGGCACCGGAGAAAGACGCCGAATAAGCGTCAGTTTCTGCTGATACAGATAGACCCCGCTGGAGCTTCGGTTCCGGCGGGGTTTTTCTTTCCTAATTCTCTTTGAATCAGCCTATTTGCCAGGGGCTGTGGACTCGCCCACGATCAGCTTCGAAAAGGAGACCTGCGTGTAGTCGCCATTCTGCTTGTCGACTTCCCAATTGCCTGTTCCAGCGCAGCCGGAATACCAGAAGCCGCCTTTAGTACTGGTCGAACATTGGTTGTAAGCCCCTGCTTTGAAATACAGCGAGTCCCCACCATAGCTATAGGGATTGTCGAGCTCGTCGACGCCTTTGACCAGACTGACGGTATAGTCTGCACGCCCCAAACGCTCGCTTTCGAACGAAACATACATTGTGTTGCGATGGACATTGATCGTGTAGCTGAACTCTTCACCCAGCGCGACGCCCGCTTCGCCAGGAGCCGCCGGATCGTTCCACAATTTGCCCCATACAGGAACGGCGATGTCGCTGCGGTTGGGATCGTCCTTTGCCAGATTGCGCTCATAGGTCCAGAAAACCGAGCCATAATCATGGCCGGGCCATTTTTTGTAATAGATTTTGATCGGCTCGTTGCCATAACCGAATCCGCTGCGGGTATTGTCGTATTTCACCGCATGGATCTGACCGATCACCACCGAGTAAGCGGGCGCCTTGTTTGGATTACCCGCATTTCGGGCGACATGATCGACCCGCAATGTTGCTTCCATCTTGCCGCCGATCGAGCCGAATTTATCCGAATCCTTGCGCGCAGCGACCGCGAAATTATTGCCGCCGTCATGCGTGCCAATCCGCGTATTTTTGCCGCGAAGCATGTAGCGCAATTCGCTTCGAGTGTTTGAAGAATTGGCGGTCGTGGTCGCCTTGTTTGGTGCGGTGAAAACCATGCGTCCATCGCCATCAAGATAGAAGAAGTCAGGGTGCGCATATTTGCCGATCGCGCTCACGGTGACAGAATCTGGTTTACCGTCTTTGTTGTCATCGAGCGGTAGATCGATTTTCCAATGACTAAGATCGAAAGCCGATGCCGGCGGTAGACCGTCCTCAGCATTGGCAATCGCTGCGCCAGGCAAGGCAAGCAGGGCAAAAGCGGTAAGCGTGCGGTTCGAAGATGTCATCGACACTGTATTGGTCACCTATATTGGTCTGGCAATTCGGTAGACATAGCATATCAATTCTGAACGCCAAGCATCGAAAGCGCGGTGAGGCTGCAATTCCCAAATGCACCAGATAGCTTCTCGCAATACATACACGGCTGCGCTATCGCCGCGCCATGACCACTGGATCGAAAATAGTTACTCGCTTTGCCCCGTCGCCAACGGGCCGGTTGCACGTCGGCAATATCCGCACTGCGCTCCACAATTGGATGCTCGCGCGCAAGCAGGGCGGGCGTTTCATGCTGCGGATAGATGATACCGATGCAGAGCGCAGCAAAGAGGAACATGTCGACGCAATTCGCGCCGATCTCGCATGGTTAGGGATCCATCCCGATGGCGAAGAGCGCCAGTCCGAAAGACTTGCTCTCTATGAAGAGGCGTTTGAGAAGCTGAAAGGCGCGGGGCGCGTTTATCGCTGTTACGAGACTGCGCAGGAGCTTGATCTCAAGCGCAAAGTCCAGCTGAGCCGCGGCAAGCCGCCGATTTACGATCGTGCCGGATTGTCGCTGACCGAAGAAGATCACGCGGCCAAACAAGCCGAGGGGGCGGCGCCGCATTGGCGTTTCAAGCTCGACCATGGCGATCCGATCGGCTGGGAAGATGGCGTCCGCGGCCCGCAGAAGTTTGATCCGGCACAATTGTCCGACCCGGTGATCCGGCGCGAGGATGGCTCGTGGCTTTACATGCTGCCGAGCGCGGTTGACGATGTCGACATGGCCATCACCGATGTATTGCGCGGCGAGGATCACGTATCCAACACCGCCGTCCAGCTGCAGATGTTTCACGCCATCTATGATGCCGGTTTCAAGGAACTCGACCGCCCGGCTGCGGATCATTGTCCGAATTTCGCGCATGAGGCACTGCTGGTCGGCAAAGAAGGCAAATTGTCCAAGCGCCTCGGTTCGCTCGGCTGCGATGCGTTTCGCGAACGCGGGATCGAGCCCGAGGCGATCATTGCACTGCTCGCACGGCTGGGCACGTCGCTTCCCGTCGAACCAATTGCCGATGTAGAAAAGCTGATCGAAACTTTCGATCTGGAAACATTCGGCAGAGCGCCTGCGAAGTTTGATGATACCGAGCTGGACCGGATCAACACCGCGCTGGTGCACCAGATGGAATTTGCCGAGGTGGAAGATCGTCTGCCCGAGGGGATGGGCGAGGAAGCCTGGCATGCAATCAGGCCCAACCTCGAAACGGTCGGCGGTGCGCGTGACTATTGGAAAATCGTCACCGGCCCGATCGAGCTTCCCGAGTTTTCCGACGAGGATCGCGCCTATCTCGCCGAGGCTGCAAAGGTGCTGGCCTGGGGTGACAATCCGTGGGCTGCGCTTACCTCCGCGCTTAAACAGAGCACCGGCCGCAAGGGAAAGGCGCTGTTCCTCCCACTGCGGCAGGCGCTTACCGGCCAGAATTCAGGACCCGATATGAGCGAATTGCTGCCGGTTCTGGGCGAAGACGTCGCGCGGCGGCGGCTGGAGCGGGCGGCGGGTTAATTCTCTCGCATTATTTCGCTGAAAGCGGACAAAGGTGACACTGTGTCACTTTCGCAAACGACGATGTTATTGTGTAAAAACAAACATTTGTGAAAATCCAACAAGACGGACGGACACAGAAGCCGCGAGGCGAAATGTCACCTCCGTGGTGGATGATAGAATCGACAATAGGAAAGAGCATACTCAATCTAACGCCGCGCGAGCATGTAGGAAAACGCCTTTTCTTTGGGGTGCATAGACGACGTCCTGACACCCTCTGATCTTGCTGTTAGTCAGCTATGCGAACTGGCAAATGTGTGAATCCATTGATGAACGAGTTCTCTGTCCGGACGACATCTCCGACAAGCTCGGGCATCATTTCGCGTGCGCGCATTTCGGACAGTAGGATTTGAATCTGCAGCTCGGCCAGGCGCGCGCCCAGACAACGATGGATGCCGTGTCCAAAGGCAATGTGTCTGCGCGCGTTTTTGCGGTCAACGATTAGGCGGTCTGCATCCTCAAAGATCGCCTCGTCGCGGTTACCGGAGATGTACCATAGGATGATCTTGTCTCCTGCTTTGAAGCTATGCCCGTGAAATTCGGTGTCTTCGGTCACGGTGCGGCGCATATGTGCGACGGGAGACTGCCAACGGATAATCTCGCTGGCTGCATTGGGTATCAGGCTCTCGTCATCGAGCAGCTTTTGCCATTCTCCTGGAAACTGGCTGAAGCCGGTAATGATTGCGGACATTGAGTTGCGCGTGGTGTCGTTCCCGGCGACAACCAGCAGCGCCATATTGCCGAGGAATTCCTGAGCATCCATTTGCCCCAGCGCATCGGAATGCACCATCATCGACAACAAATCTGGCGATGGCTCTGCTTTCGAGCGCTCGCCCCACAGCTGGTGAAACCGCGTGGCCATTTCGAACATCATCTGCATGCGTTCCTCAGGCCGGTTCTCAATCATCTCCATAGAGGTGATGGCATCTGACCATTTGATAAGGTCATGCCGTTCTTCCCAGGGATAGTCGAACAGAATGGCGAGCATATCGCGAGTCAGGGGTACCGAAATCTGATCCACCCAATTGAAGTCACTGCCGCGTTCCAATCCATCCAGCATAGCGTTGCTGCGCTCTCGGATACTTGTCGAAAGACGCCCCATCTCCGAGGGTGTAAATGCCGGCGCAACCGCGCGCCGCTTGGCTGTATGACGCGGAGGATCCAATGCGATGAAGTTCTCCATAGATGAACCCTGCATAGCTTGGTCTGGATCGATGATCGCAATGCCGCCGTTCGAGGTGTCCGACGAATAGATTGCGGGCAGCGCCTCGATTTCAACGATGTCGCTGTGTTTGGTGATCGACCAATAGGCGCCGTAGGGGCTGTCCTTACAATAATGGATCGGAGCCTTTGCACGCAGCTGCGCCATAAGCGAATGGATGCTGCCGTCGACGAACCGAGAAAGCTCGCTGGGATCGGCATCCTCCAGCGAGGACATTGGGGCATCTTGCAATTGCGTAGCCATGGATCTTATCCTTCCAGATTGTTCATTATGCGTCGGAGCAGTTGATCGAGTTTCGAAATCTCGTCCGCAGTGAAGCCAGCAAAGACCTGCTCGTAGATTTCATCTATCGTCTGACGCAATTCGGGAACGAGACCGCGCCCCTTCTGTGTCGCGTGAATCCGCCAGGCCCGCCTGTCACCAGGGGCCTTCTTGCGTTCTATGAGTTCTTTTCGTTCAAGCGTGTCGATCGCTTGTCCGACGCTGGCCCGTTCCAGTTCCAACACCCGCGCCAATTCGGTTTGGGTCATTCCCTCGTCACGAAGAACATAGGCAAGCAAGCGCCACTGAGAGCGACTGAGGTTCTGGTCTTCTAGCGAGATGTCGAGGATCCGCCTGAGCAGCCTCGGGATATCTTCAAACCGGAATGTGAGCGCATCAAGCGTCGTGGGAAACGGCTCTTCTACTGTGCTTTCGACAAGTTTCATAAGTGGTTGATTAGATCGGAATGTTCCTATTGTAAAGAACCTTATAGTAAGCCTATAGATATTTATTGCGTAACGGGCCAAAATGGTTGCAACTGCGCCGGTTGCAGAACCACGGATTGTGGGTGGAGAGCTTATCGAGTTGTGGCTCGCTCCTTAGCGGGCGCTGCCCATCTCAATGAATGTTCTCGGCTATCAAACGCACTTTATAGACAGCGTTAACCGAATATTTTGCATGTCCATCCAGCGTTTCATCATGGTTACTATCTAAAGCACTTTGCATTGGCGCTTGTTTGAGGAACCAAAATGTCGAAGTTGATTCAAGGAATAACTATTGTCGCGGTTTTGCTGATTGTGGTCTCAACCATCTTCAACTCGCTGTGGGTGGCTGGCGGAAGCGGCTTAGTTCTGTTGGTTGGCCTGATCTATGCCTATGTTGTGAGCACGCGCGATCTTATCCGAGAGCAGATCTTCGAAGCGCAAGCAGAAAACCGGCGCCTCGGGCAGGAGAATCATTGAGGTGCCAAACCGAGCATTGCGCTGGCAGCGTTTCGGATTAGCGTTCCGCTAAAAGTATTGCCGACTGCGGGTAAGGGATTGGCGTCGGCTGCTTCCAGGCCGAGCGGGTCAATTGGCCTATGACTGATATTGAGGTGAAAGCGGACGCTGGTTGATTGAGCGCGCGTGGGGTTCAAGTGCATCGGCGGCAGGGAAGATCAGTCAATGCGTTCGTCCTTCTCACCAGCTTTCGCGAGCGCCATGATGCCGAACACAATTGCTCCCATAAGGAGTGCATTTCCAAACCCACCAAGATCAAGATCGGTTACCCAGGCAACGCCATAAATAAACAGAAGAGCTACAGCGAGCTGGAAGTTCTTTGCCTTACTCACTGGTTATATTCTCCGAACACCACTTGAACGAGGCGACTATGGCACGACAGTACAACGTCCGCAAATGGGTCGATTGCAGAATGACGGGTTCTGAGGTGGGGAGCGGACGTAATGGTCATTTCCTTTTGGCGGCACAGGCCTTGTCACTGCAGAGTGACTGGCACGATCCACCCAGTTCGCTCACGCTGCCTTTCGAGCGGACCAATGCAATAAAGACGCTAGAGCCACAGGCAACAGCGAAAAGATTCCAAAACTATTGTTGCCGGCTGCAAAGATCATAGCCGACGAAGCAAAGAAAGTGGTGGCGACAAGGGCAGACCCCACCCTTCTCGATTGTGGAGGGATAATTAGAAGGCCGCCAATAACCTGCAAGACGCCCAAGGGCAGCATCAACTCAGTGCTAACATCAACATCTTCGAAAAACTGAATCTCTTGCGGCATTGAAGCAATTTTGGCGCTGCCCGCTGCAATGCTCAAAAGCGCCAAGAGAGAGACCAATGCCCATATTCCAAGTCGTGCCATGTTCCGCCCTAACCTAAAAAATAGATCATCAATCAAGAGAGATGATTTAGCAAGGCGTGTGACTAACGCCCGAAGTTGAGGTGGAAAGGGAGCATCCATATTGCCGCGTTATCAAGGCACTCGTCAGCCAGAAGCGCGAATGAATACTATTGATCCAGATCAATGCAGACGGCGGCGAGATCAGGCAAATTTTCCAAATAGCCTATGATAACAATCAGCGTCTCTAGGCCGCTGGATATTTGGAGATTGATCATGTTCAAGGTCACGAAGCAATCAAGCAACCGCGTTGATATTGAGTTTAACGGCACACTCGATGCTGACGGAATGCGGATCGCGATGGACGAACTCTTAAAGGAATCCGAGAACGTTGAAAACGGGCGGATGCTCTATCGAATTGGAGATTTCAAAATGCCGACGCTCGGAGCGCTTGCGGTTGAGTTTAGCAAGCTGCCCAAGCTGTTCGGCCTCCTAGGAAAATACGACAAATGCGCCGTTCTCTGCGATACAGCTTGGGTCAAAAAAGCAACCGAAATTGAGGGTGCACTCATTCCCGGTATCGAAATAAAGAGCTTCGGTCGAAACGAGCACGAAGCGGCCGAAGAGTGGCTAAAGACTTGACGATAAACGAGGACGGATCATCGTCTGCCATCGGATCTCTGGCGGAATAGACGCTCCAAGTGCCATATTCAGCTGGCAGGGCATGCCAAATAGCCTTCCGAGGTCTATTTATGGGGTGGGAAGCAGACGCTTTGTACTTGGCCAATGACCTCGCATTAGACGGTGACGCTCGTCTTAAGGATCAACTCGTGGCTTGACGCAAGCCGTCGAGCGAAATGCGACGGCCCGGTGCAAGTTCGAGAGACTTTCTGAAAGCCTCGGCCGCGTCCTCCTTACGGTCATCGGCAAGAAGCTCTTCGCCGAGGATTTCGAAGCTTGGCTTGAGGATAGCAGGAGGTCCAAAAACCACTGGCATCGCAAGCTCCGCAGCGGCAGCCTCTTCCAGCATTGCCAGGCCTTTCTCTCGCTCGCCCGAAGCGATTAATACTAACGCTTCACCGCGCTCGATCGCGCGCGTGCCCCAATCGGAGTAACTGGGTTCCGTTTCGGGGTTGGCTTGCCTCATCGCTGCAAGCGTTGCTTGCCGTAGCGATAACATCGCCGCGAGCGCACTGCGGGCCTTGCTGGCATGATCGCGATGCCTCAGCAACATACCATGCGCTTGCATGAAGCGCGCAGCTCCAGTCGACTCGATCGACAGAGATTCAGAGATAGCCAGCGGCTCCAACCACTCTCCCGCGTCCACACCGAGGAAATTCACGACACGTGCAGCGCTCCACGCTCCCAATCGGCCATCATTGCTTTCAGGGTCTGCGGCAAGGCGCTCGATCCGCCCGGCCGTTTGTGCGTGGCAGCTTCGAACGATCGCGCTAGCATCCTTGCCTTGTTGCAGCAGTGCATAGACCAGCCATTCGTTATAGTGACCGCAAGAGGTCTTCGGGTCACCGCGCGCAACTCTTTGACGATTCACGGTTGCCGCAGCGTTGATATTGGCGGCTTCAGATGCCTCCCAATCGGCCAGAGCATGGAAGATATGACTGACCATATGCTGCGCATGCCCTGCATTGGGTGCCACCGTGGCATAGCGCTCCGCCATTCGCTTACCCAAAGGCGCATGCACTGGATCGTCATAAGAATGGATAAGGTAATGCAGGACACCAGGGTGCATTTCATGCGTCATAAAGCCCGGTTCCAGCACACCAGCTGCTTCCATGTAGAGCGGGATCTGACGCCCTCCATGCGAGGTTCCTAGAATCGCCAAGCCGGTGAACGCGCGCGCATCAATATCGCCAGGATCGCTGACCAGAATTTTGCGCATCTCGGCAAGGTAGGCAAAGTCGCGCTGTTCTTTTGAGCCTTCGACGGAATACAATGTTTCAGCCGCGTTGAGCCATTGCGCCTCATACGGCGTACGTGCCTTGGTCGCGCGTTCCTCTCGCGTTGCGCCAAGCTTGACGAGGACCTCCATTGCGGCGTCGCGATCCTGTTGCGCCCACAGCGGGTGGTTATGCGTCATCGCTTCACCCCAGTAGGCCATGACGAAGCTAGGATCAGCGATTTGTGCTTCTCGGAAAGCAACGGCAGCGCGGGCATATTCAAAATTATGCAGCAGGGCGAGGCCGCGAAGGAATGGCTCCTGCGCCACGTCAGCCGAACTGACGTCCATCACCATATGTTCAGCGCCAACCCCTTCTTCGGCCGCAACGGTCGCGCCGGATAGTGCCAAGATTAGTCCCAATCCCGTCGCCAGCAATCTTTGAAAACGCATCAACCTACTCCTCACAACCGATCTTTGGCTATTACATCGCCTCACCAAAGAGAAATAGCAGATGCAGCGACAGACTCCAGTTTCTCATCTTAGGATGACGGCAGGACAGTCAAGCGTCCGCAATTGGGCCAATTGCCGACGGTCTACTATTGGTCGCCGCGTCGCATGTAGAAGTCATTCCGCTACCCACTGATTTCCAGACCGTTGTCTTCCAATCCTTGGGTGTGAGTCATGCCTAACTGCGGTTGGGACCAGCCTTGGAGGCTTGGAACGAGAAAAGCCGAGTAACGCTTGTTGGTTGGCTGCCGCGAAATACAATGACTTCAGTTTGCCTTGTTCGCTTTGCCTAGAAACTCTTCGCCTGCACGTTGATAGATTTGCTCCATCGCGTCTTCCGTACTGAGGTCCGGAGAACGGTTCATCAGGACAATTATCGCATCGCCTTCTGCTTCGTCGAAATAGAAGCTGGAGAATACGCCCAGGTCCGAACCCGCATGGCCTATCAATCCATAGCGCTCGCGCCAGAAAAATCGCTGTCTATCGTCGATGGCAGGAGGCAGCTGGAGCTTTAGCATTTCCTCAAAGGAGTCTGACGATAGCAGCTTTGCATCCGCCGCCCGTCCCTCCGAAAGCAGGCTCTTCGCTAGAAGAGTAAGGTCGATCACCGAAGAATTGACGCCGCCATCTGGGTAGTTCGGATTGCCGAACTGAGGATAGGGCGTGAATTCCCTGTCTGCCTGGGTTGGGCGAAAACTCTTGCCGATAAGGAAGTTGAGCTTGGGCTGCGCCGTGCTGGCGCAAAGACTTGTAAACGGCAGACATTGCGCGACCTCGTAGCGGGTCGCCAGCTCGCCAGGGATGTAATCTGCCAGCAGCCAAGATGAATTGGTCATGCCGAGTGGGCCAAAGATGTCGTCCTTCGCTATTTGCGCCAGAGATTCCTCGGAAGCCGCCTCGACCACTGCCCCCGCCATTCCAGCTCCGATATTGCTGTACTCGCGCACCGTGCCGGGCACGCCTTCCAGAAATATCGCCGACTCATCGAAATCTGTGCCATTGGGCGAGAGAAATCTGCGAAGATGATCGGTCAGTGGAACTGTCGCGTCGCCGCCGGGCCTAAAGTCGGCTGGATCGTAATGGTCGGCGATCCCCGATGTATGAGTGGCAAGCTGGCGCAATGTAATGGGTGCATTCCCGCCATGCGGATGGCGCAGTGGGAAAGGCAAGTATGGCCTGATGTCTTCATCCAGTTCCAGCTTTCCCCGATCTTTTGCCTGAAGGATCAGGATGCCGAGGATCGGCTTGCTGATCGACGCGATGTTCATCGGAGTATTTGGGGTCATCGGTGATCGAGCATCCAGGTTGGCAAATCCGTAGCCTTGCATGTGTACGACCTGCCGATCTCTCAACACGGCGATGGACATGCCGGGAATGCCATTCTCTTGGATCAAGGCAGAAGCAAATTCGTCGAAACTTTTAGCGTCCTTCGATGTGATTTCCTGTCTGGGCGCGACGACCCAGTATGCTGCTGCCAAGAGCAGGATAAATAGCGGTATGTATATCTTTTTCACTGATCATTGCCTTGTTCGAACAGATCCCAGAAGCGATCGGCCATGCTCGATCTGAAAAGCGCCCTAGTGCATTGGTCCAATGTTCGACCCAGATCGGTTCCGATGTCCGAGTTGAGCTCTTCGAACACTTTCGCTGCCTCGAGGTTATAGTCTTCGAGGATGGCCGCCTGCTCCTTACCGACATCGGTCAAGGTGTACGCAACCCGTCGGCGATCGGTCTCGTCGGGGCGTCTCTCGATAATCTTTAGCCCGCTAAGAGTGTTCAGGTGTTGGGCCACGGTCTGATGGGGATGCGCTAGCGCTCTCGCCAGTTCGGTCACCGATGCGGGTCCGCTCCGGTGAATGCGCAACAGCGTCGACGAACAGCTGACCGGAAAAATCAAACCTTTCCGTGCGTAAACCTCGGTCACCTGACTCTGAATCAGATAGGAGAGATCGAGAAGTTTCTTGGCGGTATACGCCCTCTGAAGCACGTCATCTTCGTAGAATTCTTTCTGAGACATGGCGGCGCATTAGAGATTCGCAGGTCATTGCGCAATATGTTACATAAACCCTTTGCGGTGCGGCTTATGCGCGCATTTGCCTAATTTGCAGATCCGAGCAGCGATCGGCGCTAGATTCACGAGGCGAAACCACGTCCATTTTCAGCCTCAGATTCAACCCAGCTGCCATTCTGCTAGCACGCCGGGCTTCTTAGCGGCACTTTGTCGGAAGCGTAGCGGACTTTGCGTTTGATCAGCCACAAGCAGATGATACGGGGGTCCTTCCGAAAACTTCCGGAGGGTAGCGAGTGCGAATTTTTGCCTATCTGTTTTACATACCGCTGCAGATAATCTGGCTTCCGATAAGCTTTATTGGCGTGATTATGGTTGGATATTGTCAGCTTGTTGTCAGCAAGAAGCTCGGCGTTTCACAAACGGCTGTTGAGATAATCAATGGACGCTGGGCCATGGATGTTTTTGGCTTACGAGCCGATGGTGCAGCACGAAAACTTGCAGCGGCAATTCCTAACAATTCTGTCTTGGGTCTCTGGCTGACGCTTTTTCCGCTGTGGCTGATCCACAAGGCATTGGGCATTGAATTCCTATACCCGACGCTGCCACAGCCCGAAAATGCGGGGATAGCGAATTTGGTGCCGTCGCGGACCGTCGTCTTTGACGAGATTATCGAGGCAAACCTTGAGGAGGCCGCTCAGTTCGTCCTGCTCGGGGCGGGGCTCGATACGCGGGCCTACTCAATGCTCAAACAGAGCAATCTTGCCATCTATGAACTCGACCAGATTGCCGATCAGGCTCACAAGCGAAAGCATTTGGAAGCCGCTAACATAGATAGCGCCCATGTCCATTTCATTGCCGTCGACTTTGCCGATCCCGATTGGATCAATGCGCTTCTGGCGACCGACTATGACCCGGCCAAGAAGACGATCTTCCTGTGGGAAGGTGTCACGCTCTACCTGTCCGAACAGTCAGTTCGCGCGACTTTGGCGGCATTGGCGCAGAATGCAGCACCGGGCAGCGTCGTTATCGCCGACATCTATGCAGAACGGCTCGTGCGGCTGACAAAGAACAAGGCCGTCAGCTGGTCGCTTGAGCTAACCGGCGAAGAGATTGTGTTTGGTCTCGATTGCTCGTCAGATGCTGAGCAACGGTTGGCAGAATTTGTCAAATCGCAGGGGCTTGGATTTGGCTCCCATCAATTCCTGGGCGGCAACCATAAAAAGGGACCATTCGCTGCAATAGTGGAGATGGTCATTTAGGTTTGCCTGGCTTGCTACGAAAAGCCAGTTCAAACGGGCAGTCGGCCGTGCGTCACTGACCACAGCTCCGCAGCAAATCGACGCTTTTGCCTATCCCCGATGCTTGTCGAGCTCGTCGCCCGATAGCGTTACGACATGCAGCAAATTTGTGCTTCCTGGCGTTCCAAAGGGCACGCCCGCCAGCGCGATCAGCTTGCTGCCCGCTTTGCCAAAACCGTGGCGGAGCGCCATACGTTTACCCTTGGCGATCATTTCTTCGAAACTGCCGATATCCTTGGTGGTCACGGCGTGAGCGCCCCACAGCAGCGCAACGCGGCGCGCCGTTTTGAGCGACGGCGTTAGCACCAGCATCGGCACAGAAGGACGTTCGCGGGCCACGCGCCGCGCGGTCGAACCCGAGCCGGTGAACACGGTAATCGCTGCGATGGGCACGGTGTCCGCGATTGTCATACAGCTATGCGCCAGCGCATCGGCAGTCGTCTGGTCGGGCGGCGTATCGAGGAAACGCACGCGTTCGATATAAGCCTCATCGCGTTCAACCTGCGCGCTGATACGGTCCATGATGGTAACCGCTTCTTCGGGCCAGTCGCCCGCAGCCGTCTCTGCGCTGAGCATCACTGCGTCGGCCCCGTCATAGACGGCATTGGCGACGTCGGAGACTTCAGCGCGCGTTGGCGCGGGGCTTTCAATCATGCTTTCGAGCATCTGTGTCGCGACGATCACCGGCTTGCCGGCGATGCGCGTTTTGTTGACGATTCTCTTTTGCAGCGGGGGCACTTCTTCGGGGAGCAACTCGACCCCCAGATCGCCGCGCGCGACCATGATCCCGTCGGACATTTCGATAATTTCGTCGAGCCGGCGCACTGCCATCGGTTTTTCGATCTTGGCGCATAATGCACCCACTCCGCCCATCAGCTTGCGCGCTTCGGCCAAATCTTCCGGCCGCTGGACGAAGCTAAGACCAATCCAGTCGGCGCCTTTCTCGACCGCAAAGGCGAGATCTTTTCGATCCTTTTCTGTCAGCGCGGGAATCGGGATTTCAGCATCCGGAACATTCACCCCTTTGCGATCTGAAATCACACCGCCGACAACCGCCGAGCAAAGTATTTCATTCTCGTCAGCGCGGATCACTTTGAGCTGGATCTTGCCATCATTGATCAACAGCCGCTGACCCTTGTCAAGCAGGCCGAACAGTTCGGGGTGCGGCAATTCGACGCGCGTTTCATCGCCCGGCTCGGGATTGCGGTCGAGTGTGAAATGACCCGAATGGCGGATTACCGCCTGCCCGTCCTTGAATTTGCCGACGCGCAATTTGGGGCCCTGCAAATCGCAGAATATCGCGATTGGCCGGTTGAGGTCACGCTCAAGCCATCGGATCGCATCGATGGTCTCACCATGCGTCGCATGTTCGCCGTGGCTCATATTGACCCGGAATGCATCGACCCCTGCGCGCACCAGTTTCAGGAGCATTTCGGGGCTGCTGCTCGACGGTCCGACGGTCGCCAGAATTTTAACCTTTCGGCCGCGTGGATCGAGATAGGGGTTTTCGCGCTTTTCCATGGCCTGAGGGTATGGCAGAGCCGCGTCGCAACTCAAGGACGAAACGCGTGGAGAAGAAGATGGATACGAATTCTGCAGATGCTTTGGACGAATTGCCTGATGCTGTGGCGGCTTCCGCCTTCAGGCGGCTGGTGAGCCATCTGCAACATCGTCACGATGCACAGAATATAGATCTGATGGGTTTGTCGGGTTTCTGCCGAAACTGCCTGGCCGACTGGATCCGCGATGCAGGCTATGATGGCGACAAATCTGCCGCGCGTGAACTGATCCACGGGATGCCGATGGACGAATGGAAAGCGACCCGGCAATCGCCTGCGAGAGAAGAACAGCTCCAGCGGATGCAGGAGAGTGTAGCAAAAAATAAGAAGTGAATTGCTGCAGCAACGCCTTCACCGCCAGTCGCCGCGACGCTATCACAATGGCCAACTGATTCTCATACATTGGAGTACTGACTAAATGGCCGAAGCCACTGATGACCGCCTGCGCCTGCTGATCGAGCGTATCGAACGCCTTGAAGAAGAGAAGAAAGGCATCGCTGACGATATTCGCGACGTCTATGCCGAGGCGAAAGCGGTCGGTTACGATCCCAAGATCATGCGCCAATGCGTGCGGCTGCGGAAGATGGACAGAAACGACCGGGTCGAAATGGAAACGATTCTCGACACCTATAAAAACGCGCTTGGTCTGGAGTAATTGCGGGAACAAATCTCCGGGTGGTGCATTATATCAGCAATACACCACATTGAAATTAGAAGGGAGCAACCATGGCAGGACCTTGGAAAGATGCACGCGGAATCACCGTATCAACCACCCCGACTTTAGAGGGGCAGCCGATCCAGCAATATCTCGGCATCGTCA
>Ga0316202_10001881_pt1 | contig 14893 bp, 21 predicted proteins | sample 3monrhotite_MG_FD_204934 | JGI IMG/M metagenome (GOLD analysis project Ga0316202, IMG submission 204934) | Microbial mat bacterial communities from mineral coupon in-situ incubated in ocean water Damariscotta River, Maine, United States -... | ecosystem: Environmental > Aquatic > Marine >... | reverse complement strand
TCTGTAATAGTTTCTTTTACTCATAATCTTTCCTTTTGTTTAACTCTTATATATATATTATCGTCTATTGGTGTGACACGGTTGGTCACTCGTGCCGGTTGATTATTTATTTTTTGGCAATTTGAAGGTCTTTTTTTTCTTCTGTGTTTGCTTCAACGTGCCGTGTGCTAGGCACCCTGTAAATATATCCGCAAAGCGTTTCTTGCTTGCGTTGTGCATTGCTATTGCTTTTTTTCTGTTGTTCATCATTTCCTTAACTCCTTATATATATATTATCGCACATGGTCGTGACACGTTAGGTCACTCGCTCCGTATTTTTTTAAAATAATATATTATTTATCTCAAAACCCCCACCATCGGGGGGCGGGGCAGCGGGGGGCCGAACCCCCCACTAGAGGGGTTAACCCCAATAGTCAGGATCGTCAAAGACCATAAACAGATCGTTCGGTAGTTCCATCACAGGCTCGCCCTCGTACTGCTCGGCTTCCCATTCAGCCTGTGCGTCGTACAGGTCAGCGGCGGTCAGTTCGTCGGATTGTGGGTTGGTGTCAAATTTAGAAAACATAGTAAAACCTTTCGAGGAGTGAATTTGTTATGCCTTGATTATACTATAAGTATCGGCAGATGTCAATAGGAAACTTTAGAAAAAATCGCAAGAATCACAATCGACAACGCCGACCATATCCATGAGTTCGGTCGTCAGTCCGCCCAAGTGTGATGGATGCCAGTCCACATGGACGACAACCCTGTCACCATCGAGGGCAACAACAGGGAAGTCATTGAAGGCGGCGGCTTGTTCAGCGGTTTCAAAGAAGATTTCAACGTGCATTTGATTTTCCTAAAAAGTGTTGTTTGTTATGTCTTAAGTATATAATATATATCGACCATTGTCAATAGCAAACTTTAGAAAAAAGCAAAGTATTTCAGAAACCCCCACCATCGGGGGGCGGGGCCGCCGGGTGCCATACCCCCCACTAGGGGGACATATTGTCTGGCAAGATTAGGGTATACAAAAAAACCGCCTACAGGGAACGACACCTGTAGACGGCCAACGAAAGGAATCTGCTCTATTATTTAGAAGCGGAACAGAACGCTGCTTCTCCCATGTGTGCTTCACACCATGAATCAGTCCATTCACCAAATCCACAGTCGGCACAAATTTTACTATAATCATGCGCGGGATACGTCAACTCCTGCATCTTTAGTGGCTTAAGTTCTATGATCTCTGCGCCGCCTTCTACCTTGGCTGATGTACTACATCCTAATAGTACCGCACAACATAAGCCTAACACAAAGGCCAATACACAAAACGTTGCCGCTTTTACTTCTGTTTCATGAACCATGTCAATATACCTTTCTTCTTTGTTTGTTGTTTCTTCCTGTTTTCTATCCGTTGGAATTCCCTTGCCAACTGTATTGCGTGTATTCTTCGCATACGCATTATTACTTACTCCAAAAAATTCATATTCGCTTATTGTCATTAGTTCACCATTGACATATAAAGACCAAAGGATGCGATGCACGACGCACCAAACCAAAACAGATATTCGTTAAACTTCTCTTTCATCACTTCATCTCCCAAGGACAAGCCAATACCATAACATAAACAGACATAATCATAATACCTAAAACTAATTCCATCACACGCACTCCATATTGTATTCGTGTTCTGCTTGTCCGTAATCGTCACAGTTGAACACGGGTATACCGTCAACAATTACCTCGTAAACTTCACAGTGTCTATTGCGTACTAACTCAACCAATCGGCCATTGTCGTCCGCCTCTGATTTATATATTACAAAATCCATATCGTTCCTTTCATGCTCTTATTATATAATACTTATCGGCATTTGCAAATCAATTCTTTAGAAAACCTGCCGAACTTTCGCCGTTCTTTACCCGAGCTACACCATACACCCAGTGTCAGGATGCGTTAGGTTGTACACTTCCTTACTCACTTCCGTGTTGTTCACAGTAGCGTTGCTTAGCGTCACAGTACACTTTGCGACCTTCTGCAAAGGATGGAACCATCCAATGGTTATATCGTTCGTTCCAAACGATCTCAACATCTCCATTAGCTTCGATGAAGCTATTCTTATTGAAGTCGTTAGTAAACAGTGCGTGTGCGTCACTGTTAGGTTTCTCCACTGAAGGTGATTGTGGATATTTAGCGGGTTGTAAATCTGAAACTCTCATGGTTTCTCCTTTGTTAATCTCTTGTATATTATTATTATCGTCTATGCTTGTGACACGTTAGGTCAATCGCTTAGTATTTTTCTGAAATATTCCAAACTTTTATTTGACGCATCTTAGTGATAAAGAACCATTGACCGTCAACCTCTTGCAGTTGTTCAGCTCTGAATTGTGTTCTAACTTCTTGGCCGTCTAGAATCATTGTTGCGTATTTCATTTCGTTTTCCTTTGTTGTTTCGTTCTCTTGTATGTTCTTATTATACTATATATATCGGCATTTGTCAAGGGTAATCTTTAACTATTTATGAACTTTTTCAGAATATCTTTTCTATCCCACAACAGCTGTAAGTCATTCATCACACAACTTTTATTGTGTTGTCCCAACTCGTTAGCCAGCTCAACAACCTTAGTTTCGATTGCTGTGTTAGTTTTAGTCAGTTCGATTTGAGCCTGTGCTTTAGTCATGTCGTGTTCCTTTCGAGAACGTTGTTTAATTGTTATACTAGTAGTATATACTATATATCGTCAAAAGTCAATAGGTACTTGAGTATTTTCTCAGAATAATGTTATTTATTTTTTACCCCCCTCGTAGGGGGCGAGGCCGCCGGGCCCCTTTCCCCCCATCAGCAGGGTGGTTTATTTAGCCGTTGATTGTATTTTGTAATGTCTTCTTCTTGTCCCACAATCGTTGTAGATCGTTCATCAAGCAGTTCTTATTGAACTGTCCAAGTTCGTTAGCGTGTGCAACAACCATCTTTTCGATGTTGCGGTTGACTTTGAACAGTTCCAGTTTAGCTTCGTTGCGTGTCATGTTGTGTTCCTTTCAAGAACGTTGTTTGTTATGTCTCTATTATAACTTATCGGCTATAAATGTCAATAGCCTTTAACCATTTTTAAGAAATAATTCTAATTAATTCTGTTGTATAAAAGTATACTGCATATACAACAATAACTGTTAATGATACCTTACCTACTATCTCGATTACTTTATCTATCATTGTCATTTCCTTTTTTGTTTTCGTTTATTAACTTAACTACTATAGTATAATATATATCGTCCATAAGTCAAGTAATACTTTAACATAATATCAAAATAGTCAATTGTTTATTAGATAGTATACCAATCCTATTTTGGCAGTATACCACTGTCATTATGGCGGGCCAGTTATTTGTTCCTGTCATCTTGACATCTGTTACTGTCACTTTGCCGGGGTGGTGTAAACACAACAAAGACACACAAAATTGAATGTCTATCCCAATCCACCCTAACCGCGCCTATCGGTAGTATTGTCGCCGCCCATCTTCTCTTGGTTGATTCAATAGAGGCATATTCGCCTCTTCTGGTGTCCGCCCACCTTTTTTAGAGTTGCATTTGAAACAGGCGCACACAAGATTCTCCCATGTATCTTTTCCGCCCTGCCATTTTGGTTTTACATGATCCAGAGTCAATTTATCTGGATTCTTTGTGCCACAGTACTGACATGTGTAATCATCGCGCAAAAATATATTTCTTCGACTCGGACCCGCCTTATATGTAAAAGATATAAACTTTTTGACCATCGCCACCTTGGGTAGTGGATAATATTCTCCATTCGCCCCCAATATTCTTCTCTCGTGGAACTCAATTGGTACAATCGCCCCTTTAAGCATAAGTGTGATACCTTTTTGCCATGATAGTTTAGTTAGTATACTATAATCCATATTTAATATCAGTGTTGTTTCCATACAGATATATATAATACCTCACATTCATCTCAGCTTTAGTTTTTAAGTATACCTAAAATCGCCCTTAATTCTTTTCTGCTAATTTTCCTTTGTATCTATGACTGCTATCCCTTCAAATACTTCCCAGTAGTCAAAATTCTTAGGTTTCAATTTATCTATCAGTGTTCCTTTGATATTATAGTCGTCAATGATAACAATGCTCTGTTTGTCTCTAATCTTAACATATTGATCCAGCGCTTCTTTAGGATCATTGGAGCCATCTAAATAGTAGATGTCATAATCCCGGCTTTCAATATGATCTATCGCATCTCCATAGATTAGGTCTACTTCGTAGCCTAGCTTTTGGGCGGCTAAGAGAGAATGACCGAGATGGTTCATGTTTATGTCTACTATTGTTAGACTTCCTCCATATTGTTTGATATATTGTCCCCATATAATATCGCTCCAACCAGAACCCATTCTCCATGCTAGACCTTCAAGCGTTTCTATAGCTCCTATCTGAAAAATATTCAAGGGGCGACCGTTTGCTTCATCGAGTACTTTTGTAAATACAGGGTCTCTTAGTTGTGCGATAGAAAATTCTGGGAGCCGTTGCTCAAGAAACTCATTAATATACTCTTCGGTATTTGGTTTTTGTTTATTTAGTATCTCGTTTGCAAAAGTGAAGTCGGTTAATACATTTGTGTTATGTTGGTCTGTCATACAATTTCCTTATGTTTTGTATCCGTTTTTTTAAAAAAGGCGTTTTTTTGTGTATACTTTTTTACATGTCCCTATTATATTATAGGCATAATTTTATTTTTTAACACTTTATTGAATGGAGTGCGCACATGTTCAATAGCAAAGAAGAACCTAAAAAGGTTGAAGCCTCTGGAGATTTTGTCGCCAATGCTTCCGAGGAACTAGAAGAGGCGGTTGCTGAAGAGATTGAAGTCGAAGATCCGACACCAGAAGAAGCTGCGGCTGTTATTGAAGAGCTAACAAAAGAAGATGGGGCGCCCGTTAGACAGAGAGGTCCTCAATCTTAATGCGAATCCCTAGTAATATGTCAGAACAAGAAGTTGTTGACACGATTGCTAAGGTATCTGAAAGATTGTCCAACAAATTTACATTCGCGTTTTACACGGCTGAGGATATTCAGCAGGAAGCTTTTATATTAGGTATGGAAGCTCTAGAGAGATATGATGAAGGAAAGCCTCTTGAGAACTTTTTGTTTGTCCACATTGGTAACAGGCTTAAAAACTTCAAGAGGGATAACTATTTTAGGCACGATGAGGGGAAAGCCGAAAAAGTTCAGAAAAGAAAGCGTAATCTGTTGGAGCCAGCGAATCTGGAAGACTTTAGTGTAGCCAAGGGCGATAACGACTTAACTTCAAAAATTTCTGACGAAGAAATCTTACAATTAGTAAAGAAAAATATTCCGGCGAGTATGAGGGCGGATTTTCTTAGGATGTGTGCTGGGGTCACATTGCCGAAGGCGAGGCGACTAGAAATAATGAGTACAGTGAGGAGGATCGTAGAGAACTAATGAAACGAGGTAGATTCTCAGTAGAAGAGGTGCAATTTATCGAGCAGAATTGCGAGGCTCTTTCTCCACAGGAAATAGCAGATCAACTAGATCGTGATGTTTCATCTATTACCAAGCATATCGAAGACAATATCGGCTTCTCAGCGAAACAGAAAAGGGAAGTGGAGGCTCATCAAGAGCTAAAACGGAAACCTTACTATAAGGAACTTGAAAAACAGTTTACCGAGGCTGAATTAGAGATGTTTCAGTTCCACTTCAAAAAAATGTGGGCTCAATTCAAGGACGATGTGTTTCATACAGAAGAAATTCAAATCGTCGATACTATCAAGCTCGAAATTCTAATGAACAGAATCCTAACGTCTCAACATGATAGTATTATAAACATAGAAAACACCGAGATGCTCATATCCGTTGAGAAACAGCGAGATAAAGAGGATCAAGACCGTGACTACATCTCGTCGTTAGAGCGACAGGTCGCGATGTTCAGGGCGGCTCAAGAGACGCTATCTAAGGATTACAAAGATCTGCAAGCACGCAAAGCAACAATGCTCAAGGACCTAAAGGGTACTAGGGAGCAAAGAATCAAGGCTATCGAAGATTCTAAGTTAACGTTTGCGTCGTTGGTGAAAAAGATTGCATCAGATCCTACTTTTAGAACACAAATAGGATTAGAGATGGAAAAGATGCGATTAGCTACAGAAGCAGAGAAAGAGCGCTTATCAGAATATATTAAGTATGAAGACGGGCAAGTTGACCAGCCTTTCCTCTCATCAGATACTGTAAAAGGAGATTAAGTTGAAAACAGCAATAATTTTTGGAGTTACTGGCCAAGATGGATCTTATTTAACTGACTTGCTACTTTCAAAAGATTACCAAGTAGTAGGTGTCGCTAGACGAAGTAGTGTGGATACGACGGAGCGATTAGGCCAAAATATAAAAAATGTGAACTTTACTTTAGTTGAAGGAGACATCACAGACGCTTTTTGCGTTTCTGACATTATTAATAAGTTTGAACCAGACGAAGTTTATAATCTTGCTGCTCAATCTCACGTTGGCACATCTTTTAAGCAGCCGACTCTTACTTGGGATGTAACTGGTGGAGGATGTCTAAATATCTTAGAAGCAATCAGAGTTTCTCCTAGAGTTAATGATATTAGATTTTATCAAGCCTCTTCTAGCGAAATGTTTGGTAAAAACTTTACTCTTACAGAAGATGGCAAATATCAAGACGAGAATACTGCATTCATGCCTCAATCTCCATATGCTATCGCAAAATTAGCTGCGCATCACTTGGTTAGAAATTACAGAGACAGTTATGGCATTTATGCTTCTAGCGGAATTCTATTCAACCACGAAAGCGAAAGACGAGGAGAAAACTTTGTTACTCGCAAAATCACAAAATGGATTGGAAGATTTCTCGCTTCTGGAAAGGATGAAAACTTTCCTAAGTTAGGACTTGGAAATTTAAAAGCAAGGAGGGACTGGGGACATGCAAAAGACTACGTTCAAGCAATGTGGCTTATGTTACAAAAAGAAACTGCAGATGATTATGTCGTCGCTACTGGAGAAACACACAGCGTTGAGGACTTCTTGGAATATTCTTTTAAGTACGCTGGCCTTGGTGATTGGGATCAGTACGTGTACATTGACCCTGAATTCTTTAGACCCGCTGAAGTTGATTACTTACTTGGTAACCCAGCCAAAGCAGCAGAAGAGCTCGGATGGGAACCACAAATAAAATTTCAAGAGTTAGCACATAGAATGGTGGAGGCAGATATAAATGAGGAATTACGACGATCCGGCTTACAAGAAATTTCGCAAGGATGTTTTGAAGCGGGATAAATTTACCTGTAAGATGTGTAAAGTTAGTGGAAAAAGAAAAAAACTGTATGTTCACCATATTAGAAAGTGGGCAAGCGCTTCTTCTTTGAGATTTGATGTAAATAATGGAATAACATTATGTTATAATTGTCACAAGGAAGTCACAGGCAAAGAAACACACTACGAGTCTTATTTATTAGGATTGATAGATGGCTAAGAAAAAAATACCAAACTATACAGTTATAAAAGACACCAGAGAACAGCGTGGTTGGATTTTTAATAAAGTTGACCGATGTAGCGGTATGTTAACTGAGACACTTAAGACTGGAGATTATACGCTGCAGGGTTTTGAGGATCAAGTTTGTATTGAAAGAAAAATGAGCGTCGAAGAAATTGCCAACAATTTAGGAAAACAAAAGAAAAGATTTGATGCTGAAATACAAAGAATGATTGAGTATCCATTCAAATATATTGTGTGTGAATTTTCTATGTCGGACTTGATTGATTATCCAAATTCTATATTTAGTGACAATATGAAAAATCGAAGACCTGATTATGTGCAGGCACAAATAAGTAAAAGAAAAATAACTGGTAAATATCTTTTAAAGAGCTTACTGGAGTATCAAACTTGGCATGGTATACACGTTTTATTTTGTGACAACAAAACAAATGCTTTCAAGGTTACCGATAGTATATTTAAGAGGTTGAATGAGATGTTTCATGGTCAAGACTAATAGGACTCAAATATATTCCGCGCTATCAAATTGGCAGGACTACGGATTGCTTAGTCAGACTAGAGAAATATTCCTCGGGTCTGGAGACGACGGCTTAGATTCTAAAGATTCAGCTACCTTTCTGAAGAATCTTATAATGCTTGAGTCTCTTGGCCCCCAACCTATTATTGTTCACCAATACAACATCGGAGGAGACCAAGCTGCTGGGTTTGCGATCTACGACGCAATTAAGGCGAGCAAGTGCAAATTTTTGTTTGTATGTTATGGTTCAGCATCTTCTATGGGAAGTATAATTCCACAAGCTGTTGTAGGTAAAGGTCTAAGGGTCACACACCCTCATACAGAGTGGTTAATCCATGAAGGGTCTTGTGAGACCAATGGCACAACAAAACAGTTTATATCGAACGCTGAGGCCCTTAAAAAGTCAAAAGAATTAATGTATGATATATTTGTTGATTCCTGTAAGAAGGGACCAGCCTTTAAAGGTAGAAAGCCAGTAGAAATCAAGGCAATTCTCAAACGCAGATTGAATGTAAAAGAAGATTGGATACTTGATGGAGCGCAGGCGGTTCAATATGGTTTTGCCGACATACTATTTGGCACAGGTCAGAATACATCAATACAAAATATACTTAAGAGACTATAATGAAAAAAGAGAACATAGAAAAAGTATTACAAGATGCTTGGCTTGGTATCAATGTTAAGGATGAGAATTTATTTAATCCTATTGATTTTATATTTCATGACGGCGATACAGACAAAATTTTAGAAAGAATAGCTTGGCTATTTATGCAGCCAGAGTATTTTTCGTTCGCGTGTAAATATATCTTGAACATAGAGATTTCTCCGTTTCAGTCTCTGCTATTAAAAGAAATATGGAATAAGAAATTTCCAATGCTTGTTGGTAGTCGTGGTATGGGTAAGTCATTCATACTTTCTGTCTATCCTCTACTTCGAGCTTTGTTTATGCCCAAGAGAAAAATTATCGTCGTCGGTGCGGCGTTTAGGCAGTCGAAAGTTCTTTTTGAATACATGGACACCATTTGGAAGAACGCGCCTGTTCTGAGAGATCTGTGCGGCTCTAGGAGTGGACCAAGAAGAGATGTCGATAGATGCATAATGCATATTGGCGATAGTACAATTACATGTCTTCCTTTAGGCGACGGAAGTAAGATTCGTGGTCAGCGAGCAAATGATATTATTGCTGACGAGTTTGCTTCTATCCCTAGAGACATTTTTGAAAATGTTGTAGCTGGTTTTGCTGCGGTGGCAGCTTCACCTATAGAAAAAGTAAAACAAAGAGCGCAAGAGAAAAAAGCAAAAGAGTTAGGTGTTGTAATCGAAGACCCTAGTCAACAATCCGGTGTAGTTGAGAAGTCAAACCAAATTATTTTATCTGGTACGGCATATTATGATTTTAATCACTTTGCAGATTATTGGAAGAGATATCGCTCAATTATAAACAGTAAGGGTGACAAGTTTAAATTGCAAGAAGTGTTTGGTCAGAATGTTCCAGATGATTTTGCTTGGAATGAATATTCAGTAATCCGTATGCCTGTCACGTCTTTGCCTGATGGCTTTATGGATGAGGGACAAATTGAAAGAGCGAGAGCTACCATACACTCTGGTATTTTTCAAATGGAATATGGCGCATGTTTTACTACGGACAGTCAGGGCTTCTTCAAGAGGTCATTAATAGAAAACTGTATAGCTTCAGAAGAGAACGGATTAAAAATAAAAGGCGAAGAAGTACAATTTGAATCAATGCTTAAAGGTAACCCGGAGAAAAAATATATATTTGGCGTTGACCCGGCATCTGAAGTTGATAATTTCAGTATTGTAGTTTTGGAATTAAATGCGACCCATAGGAGAGTTGTTCATGTTTGGACTACAAACAGGAGTCAGCATAGAGACCAGCTTAAGGCTCACCTTGTAGACGAAGACGATTTTTATTCTTACTGCGCTAGAAAGATCAGAAATCTGATGAGAGTCTTTCCTTGTGTAGAGATCGCGCTAGATGCTCAGGGTGGTGGTATAGCTGTTATGGAAGCTTTGCACGATAAGGACAAGGTTCAAGACGGTGAGCTCAAAATATGGCCTGTTATTGATTGGGACAAACCAAAAGACACAGACAATGAACAAGGTCTACATATTTTAAAGATGTGTCAGTTTGCAAAGTATGATTGGTTAGCAGAAGCAAATCATGGACTTAGAAAAGACTTTGAAGACAAGCTCGTATTATTTCCTGCTTTTGATGCGGTTAGTCTTGGGCTATCTGCAGAAGAAGACAGTAGGACAGGCAGAATTTATGATACGTTAGAAGATTGTGTTATGGAAATAGAAGAACTAAAGAATGAGCTTTCTATGATTATCATGACTCAAACAAACACAGGAAGAGAACGGTGGGATACTCCTCAAATAAAGGTAGCGGCAGGGAAAAAGAGCCGACTTAGAAAGGACCGTTACTCTTCTTTAATTATGGCGAATATGAGTGCTAGACATTATGGTACTAAACAATCAGTTACTGAATACGATCATTATGGAGGTTTCGCCAACAGAAACGAGCCACAAAAGAAGAAAGATGACGGCCCGCTCTATAATGGCCCATCATGGTTTACAGAAAATATAGGCGATATTTATTAATTGTGTGTATAATGATTTACAATACAATTAACAATACTATTGGTTGGAGAGCAATATAAATGTCAGATGATCTATACTTAACATGGGGCGATGAACAAGAACGAAGTAAAGCATATGAAAAGGCATCGGACAACGTTAACGCTTACGATGGTGTACAGAAGTCTTTTGCATATGACTATCGAACATTCATTGATGTTGAATCAAATCGCTCTGTAAGACCTTCTTTTTACCGCAGTGACTATACCGCTTTCCGTCCCGGAGAAGCTGTACCTAAACAGCAGAAGCGTATCATCAAGATGTGTATGCAGGCTTATGACAAGGTTGGTATCATCAGAAACGTTATTGACTTAATGGGCGATTTTGCTTCTCAAGGAATTACTTTAGTTCATCCAAATAGAAATGTAGAGAAGTTCTATCGAAAATGGTTTGAAAATGTAAATGGCATTGATCGCTCTGAAAGGTTTTTGAACTATTTGTATAGATGCGGAAATGTTGTAGTAAAAAGGCGCACTGCTCGCATAAATAAAAACAAAGAAGCGGAAATGAAAAGAAGTACCGCTGCCGCCGACATGAAGATAGAAAATGTTCCGGTAGAACGAAGGGTTATACCTTGGAAGTATGACTTCTTGAATCCTATGGCTGTTGATGTAAAAAATAATGGTGGAGAGTTCACCGGGGATTTAGAATATGTTTTAAAAGTTTCAAAGAACACTATAAATTCCATGATGAGCTATCAAGGTAGAAAAGGAGTTAATAAACAGCTCCCTACCGACATAATGAGGAAATTCAAAAACGGTGATAGAGAAATTGAGCTAGATCAAAATAAGCTTTCTGTATTCCATTACAAAAAGGATGACTGGAATCTTTGGGCAAACCCAATGATCTATGCTATTCTTGATGACATTATTATGTTAGAAAAAATGAAGCTCGCTGACTTAGCGGCTCTAGATGGTGCTATTTCAAATGTTCGGTTATGGACTATTGGAGATTTAGATCATAAGATTATTCCTACGAAAGCTGCTATCAATAGACTGCGTGATATTTTGGCTAGTAACGTCGGTGGTGGTACAATGGATTTAGTCTGGGGTCCAGAAATCGACTTCAAGGAAAGCAGTACTCAGGTATACAAATTTTTGGGTGCAGAAAAATACCAACCTGTTTTAACTAGCGTTTATGCTGGGCTTGGAATTCCTCCTACACTCACTGGAGCTGCTGGCGCAACTGGAGGATATACTAATAATTATGTTAGCCTGAAAACACTTATTGAAAGATTAGAATACGGTAGAGAAGTATTAAAAGGCTTCTGGGCTCAAGAAATTGCAATGGTACAAAAGGCGATGGGTTTTAGGTTTCCAGCTGAAATGCATTTTGATTCAATCATACTATCTGATGAAGCTGCGCAAAAGCAGTTGTTAATGCAGTTGGCAGACAGAGATATTATATCTCAAGAAACCTTATTAGAACGATTTAGAGAGATGCCGGGAATTGAAAGGATTAGAGTTCGTCGAGAGTCTAGAGAAAGAACTAAAGACTCTTCTGCTCCACGAAAGGCTGGCCCTTTCCATAATCCACAGCATTCAGATGATGTTGCAAAATTAGCTATTACAAAAGATTTGCTTGACAATGAAGAGTATCTAGAAACTCTTGGCTTGCCTCCTGCAGAAAATCAAGCTGAAGTGGAGACAGAGCAGGTCAAAAGGGTGGAAGATAATTCGTCTCCTGAACAAGAAGAGGCGTATGATCCAGTCAGTGAAAATCCTGATGGTGGCAGACCTATGCACTCCAGAGATTCTGGGCCAAGAAAACAGAAGCGAGTTCTCCCTAGAAGCGGAGAGGGTGTAGCTAAAACTTTATGGGCTTACGAGGCTCAAAAGGCGATTGCTGACTTAGTCATGCCTATGGCTTTAGAACATTATAATAAGAAAAACGCTAGAAGCCTTACAAAATCAGAGTTTGATCAGCTGGAGTATCTTAAATTATGTATTCTTACAGGCATGAAACCTTACATGGAAATAGATGCAGATGTTATAAAATCAATTATTGATTCGAGCACAAAACCATCTAAAGATTTCACTCAATCCATTGAAAACTCCGTTGCATCTTTTGTAGATACGCAGAACAGAAAACCAAGTGTTGATGAAATGCGCTATATCTATGCTTCAACGTTTGCAAGTTATAGCTAGTTTTACGGCAAAAAATTAACTATTATATTTTTTTTGTGTATTATGATGTAAGGAGATCTTCATTATGAAAATATATGCACAAGAAATACAAGATGGTCTTGAGCAAGTAATTAAAGAGAACAACACAATTGCGTATTGTTCCGATATTATTTGTCAGGACGATACTTTAAATACTAGCGAAGCATCAGTTGCCGCTGATAAGGCTGTCGCTAGGTCTTTCTTTGAGCTTCATGAATCCAAAGCAGAAAATAAAGATCAAATAGATTTATACTATTTAAGTTCTGTTCTAGTCAGCAGTGGGTGGAATAAGAACGACGATGTATTTGATGCTAAGGAAATGTGGGAAGCTCGTTCCACTCCTGAAGATAAACAGTTCAATTATATGCACAATGAAAAAGATATCATTGGACATATTACTGGTAACTATGTTACGGACTTTAGTGGAAACAAGTTAGATAGCAAGTTGTCTTGGGAAGAAGCCGGATCACCAACAGACTTTAATATTATCTCAACTGGGGTACTATATAAGTCTTGGAGTGACATGGATCTTCGCGAGAGAATGCACAATATAATCGAGGAAATTGAAGAAGGAAAATGGTTTGTCTCGATGGAATGTATGTTCCCAAATTTTGATTATGCTTTAAGAAGTTCTGAAGGCCAAACCAAAATTGTAGCAAGAGAAGACGCTTCGGCATTTTTGACGAAACATCTTCGGGCTTACGGGGGAACAGGAAAGTATGAGGGTTACACAGTAGGTCGTTTATTAAGAAATATATCTTTCTCTGGCAAGGGCTTGGTTTCTAAACCTGCTAATCCTCGAAGTGTCATTTTGAATGACAACCAAAGTTTTAGTGAATTTGAAAGTGAATTAGTTACTGTTTCATCTATAAAGGAGAACAATATGTCCGATGTATTGCAGAAACAGTTGGATGACGTGAAAGCTGAACTTAATGAAGCTCGCGCAACCAACGAAACTATGAAGCAGGAAATGGAAGCACAGAAGTCTGAAGCTATTGAAAGTCAGCTTAAAACTTTTGAAGCCGAAATTACTGCTAAGGACGAAGCTATTGCTGAAGTCCAAGCTAAAGCTGATGAAGCTTTGGCAAGAATTGCTGAATTAGAAGAAAATCTTTCTACTAGTGAAGCTGCTAAAGAAGAAGCAATCGCTAAGGTTGCAGAAATCGAAAAAGCCGCCGCTCTTGAAAAGAGACTTGTTGCTTTGACGGAAGCCGGACTTGAGGGTGAAGAACTTGACGAAGCTATCGCTAAGTTTGAAAGTCTTGATGACGAAACTTTTGACTTTGTTGTTGCAAAAGTAAAAAGAAATGCAACCATGAAGAAAGAAAATCCTTTTGTAAAAAAGGATAAAGAAGAAGAAGAAGAAGATAAAGAAAAGGCACAGAAAAAAGTTGCAAAAGCTGATGAAGTTCTTGAAGAAGAAGTTGAAGAAGCCGAAGCAAGTGTCGAAGTTCTTGAAGAAGTAGAAGAAGAAGCTGACCTAGCAATGGCTGAAGCTATTGATGAAGAAGATCCTGCAGAGGAACTTCGTTCTACAGCTAGTGAATGGTTTGGATCTCTTCTGAAATCAACTGCAAACCTTAAGTAATTTAACAAGGAGAAATATATAATGGCTCTTAAATCAGATAGAAATGAATTACAAACCGATATTAGCTTCTTCATGAATGAAGCAGCTACTAGAGGTGGTGTAGTTTCTTTAAGTACTGGTGGTAGTGGTGCTGCTATGGATCAAGGCGCTGCTTTGGTTACCTACACGGCTGCTTCCGGTAAAGCTCCTCTTGGCATTTTGTTGAATGACATGGTTGATCTTGACCTCACACGTCAACACATCAATCAGCATAAAGATGAAATCCAAAAGGGTGGAAAAGTTACGATCCTTCGCAAGGGTTATGTTGTTACAAGTAGTATTTCTTGTGCAACTGCACCTGTAGCTGGGGAACCTGCTTTTATTACGTTCAGTGGTAATATCGCTAACAGTGGTACAATTACTGACCACAGTGGTACAGCAAACACTCCAATTGGAATTTTCTTGTCTAGCAAAGACGAAG
>Ga0316202_10001879_pt1 | contig 14902 bp, 30 predicted proteins | sample 3monrhotite_MG_FD_204934 | JGI IMG/M metagenome (GOLD analysis project Ga0316202, IMG submission 204934) | Microbial mat bacterial communities from mineral coupon in-situ incubated in ocean water Damariscotta River, Maine, United States -... | ecosystem: Environmental > Aquatic > Marine >... | reverse complement strand
TTCCAGATTTTTTTTTTTAACCTCTATTTTTCTACAGCTACACTTGCCGTAGGCCGCTACACAGTTGCAATATGTTCTACTTGTGTTACATTTGCATGTGTAGGTTACTTCTGGGTCAGGCTTTGGGTCAGGCTTTGGGTCAGGCTTTGGGTCAGGCTTTGGGTCAGGCTTTGGGTCAGGCTTTGGGTTGTTGGTTTCACAGTTAGAACAGCCCGGACACTCTGTTTTGTGACCATCTCCGTGTGTGATCCAGCCGGAACCGTCGCATTTATCTTCGACTATAACCTCCTCGTCTCCGTTTGTCATTATGGTTTTAGCCAAGCTAGTGGAGATGAAAGGTCTGAAATTATCTAATCCACTATCAGTCGATGCGACAAAAAGCATGGCAAAGCACAGTAAGATAGAACTTTTCATGATACCTCCTATAGGTAGGTTGATGTGCCATAATTTGGCAACTTTCTAGACGGAAAGCCTTCAACGTCACTGAAGACCCAAGACCCTTGTTGTGCCAGCATCCCTCTAGCATCCTTCTCTCTAATCCAAAAACTCCCTTCTGGTTGACCGTGTACTTTAGGTCCGCTGTTCCACTTACCCCAACTGTTTTGGACTAAGAAAAGGGTTTCTTTGTTGAATCGCTTATGAGTATCATCGCAAGCGATCCAAGCCATAGCGTGGTTCCAACCAGAACCTCGTTTAGCGATCCCGTTGCCATCCCTGCGACTACTGAACCCATACCCAGAACATACAGAGATAGCGTAACCGTTGGCGAGTGCATCTCTAGCCTCTTGTGTCGTTGTTATCATTGAGATAGTTTTGACTTGATGCTTTTTAGCCTCCGTTGTGTATACGCTGGAAGGTATTCTGTGATTAGCACCAAGACTTGAATTATACTTAGACAAGTCTATCTCGCCATAGTCTTTTCTTAATAGAATTCCGCCCTTAGAGTGGACGTATTTAGCAGCACCTGAACAGGTCATACCTTGACCCCTGTGCCCTCTAGATTGATATATACCTTCGGTTGCACTGCGAGTCTCAAAAGATTCTGACTCGCCTTTTATGTCGATCTCTACAGCTCTTGTTATATCGACAGCGTTTCTTGTAGAGTGGGATACGCAATCGCCCGTTGTCTGCCTTTCAGATGGGCCAAAGCTGGAATCGAACTTCAATAAAGACTTAAACGGCAGGGAGAGTATACCCTCTCCGCTGCCGTAAAGTCTAAAAGCGGTCGCACCAAACAGTGGCGTTTTTAGTTTTGCAAGAAGCTCTGCTGTTTCTTCTGGATCGCAGACGCTTCCCTCAAGACCATTTCTGTAGGCATTTAACAGTTCTCTGGGACTGTCAAATGTTGCCATTATTATTCCTCGTCTTTATTGTCTTTAATCCACTTAATAGCGGTATCCAGACCGACAGCGACGATGGGTACAAGTAAAGCCCCAATAGTCCCCAGATCAATTTGATCGAGATTGCCAGCCACGTAAGTTAGTGCGGCAGCAGATCCCACCAAAAGAGCGTTCTTGCCAATTTTGAGTAGGTCAGCCACGTTAAGAGTAAACTTCTTAGAACCCATATTAGTTCTCCTTGTAAATATTAATTAAGAATCCTTCATGTTCTTGATCCGTAATCCTGTACGGATATCCCAAAAAATGAAATTTTTCGTTGGTTATAGAGTTCGTTACAATATCTATCTTTCTGTTCATTTCTAAACACGATGAAAGCTCTGTTACAAACTCTTCTCTATCACTTTCGTCTACCATGTTTACCCAATCGAATCCTTCTCTAGGGCTATCGCATCCTTCGCTAATCGCTTCAAACTTCTCGTTAAACCAAGAGATTCTACCAAATTTATCTACTTCTAATAGCGCTCTGTCGTGATAGTGCAACGCAGCTTTTGATCTTTGGTCTAGAACCCTCTGAGTTCTGTCTATACTAGTACATGTTTCTCGTAGGCAGTTTATTGCATCCTTCATTGAGCCACCACCGTTAGGCGTTACCTCGTTCTTTATTATATCTATTGATTGCTTAATGTCTTGATGGTCGTCCATCAAATTTATTGCTGGTTTTATTAATTTTTTCCAAAGAAAAAAAGAAACAGAGGATGCTATTCCTCCAGCAGTACTGATAATTGCTAAATTTTCTGCGTTCAAGTCAAACATACCGGACTCCCAAAAAAAGGCTCCCCCTGCGGACAGGGGGAACCTGATTGAAACAAGCTAAATTTTTAGGAGGACGTATCGGTTTCGTCTTCGTAAGCGTCTTTAGCTTTGTATTCGTCAGTAGTGGGCTTGCCTTGTCCACCAAAGTGGTAAGTCAATTCGCCCGGAACTGCGCGACTTGGGAAGATCTCGGTGGAAACAGCGGCTGTACCATCTGCTGGGTTAACCATAGTGGTCGCATCTCCAGCGTTTGAACCCTTAGTTCGACCGGGAACAATTTCGGCTTCCGGCCTAGCCATTACATCAAACGCTTCGTCAGCCTTACTGCCAATCAAACGGTCAGCAATAGTTCCGTGAGTGTTGTCGTATCTACCATCACCGATAGTAGCACCAAACTGTCGGATAGCTGTGTTAGCAGCTCCACCGAGCGTGTCTGAGACACCCCTGATAACCCACTGGGTTGCACTAGCGTTGAATGCAATTTCAGCATTCTGCGGCGACAAGCCCGAAGCAGGTGACTGAAGTCCAGCTCTATCAGTAGTAGAAGCGCCAGTACCAACATTAGCAACGATTTTAGAGCCAGTAGCTCTGTCGCCAACGTTATCAGCAAGAGTGTTAATACCTAAGTCGTTAGTAACTGGGCTGTCTGAAGCCTTGTTTCCAGCCTTAACGATGGTTCCTCCGTCAACAACACCACTGTTGTCAATATCGAAGCCAGCAGCAAAAGTTTGACCTGTGGTTCCGAGCAAAAATGCCGAACCGTACCGTGTAGGTAATGCCATAAGATTATCTCCTATAGATAAAGAAAAAAATATTTACTTCCAGTTCCCTTATAGCAGTCCAATTTTCCTACTTAATTATACACCCTTTGAGAGGGAAGATCTTAGTTTTTTTAGATTTTTATTGATTCTAATTCTAATCGTTTCTCCGCAAACCCCCCTGTTTTCTGCAATTTCCTTAATTGACATGTTTTTATAGAACCTATCCGTGATTAAGGTCGGGTCTTCGCACGCAAACTGGATCTCGTCCATCATATCAACTGACTCGTAGTTTGTCTTTGGATCTTGTATGTTAGCGTGAATCTTTCCGCCAAAACGTAACTTCTCCTTATTAAACTTTTTCTGGCTCAAGCACTCCATAACCACCCCCTTATAGAGGTAGGTGGTGAATTTGCACTTTGAGTCGAGATAGTATCTATCTATGGCCTTCCATAATGCGTTAATGCAGCACGTAGATATTTCCTCTTGACACAACACTCTTCTGAATGTGCTGCACGCCTTCTGTAATATCTTAACCACATCCTCGTAGAAGATGTTCTCCGACTCAGAAATCTGAACAAACCGCTCAGAATAGAGAACTTCTCTTAACTGTTCCTCTCTAAAACTTGTCATAATGTTCCTCTTTTGAAAGATCTAATTTATTTTCAATATCACGCCTGACTTCAGAAAAGTCAAACATTCTTCCTACTCCTATGAAAAACCTGTATCTTGTGCAGATTCTCATGACTTCAACTCCGGCTATGCCGTCTAGTACTTCCTTTATTTTTGGTGTTAAATCGAAATTCGTGTGTCCCATCCAGCAATCATAGTTGGTGGCTAAAAGGACTTCCTTAGAGAAGTCTTTATCTAGAACTACTCTTATTTCTTCCTCAATATGTTGAGCACTGCTGCTTAGAGCTTCTTGCTCAGTCAATTCTATGTCTTCAAATGAAAGAGTCTCCTCTTGTTTGTTTAAATTATCTAAAACATTTTGGTAAAGTTGTTGTGCTAACGGGCAGTTTATTTGCAATTCTAAAACGTCTTCATACTTTTGCCAGCCGATTTTTTGTGTCTTTTTCATATCTAGCTCCTAGAGTAGGTCTGAAGGTTTAATGCAAGGTTTGTCCTCCTGTCCTTTTTCGACAATTGAGCTTTCTTTTTCCAAGTTTCTAGTGGTTATTTCTGTGACTTTTGACGCGAACTGGTGAACTTTGGCTGGTATTGTGTCAGAAAGACCACTTGTTGCCATCTGAAATGCTTCTAGTTGCAACTGCATAGTGCCAAGATGTGCTATCATTTTAGCAAAATTATCTATGGACTTGTCGCTGTAGTCCTCTACGTTCATGTCTATGTACAGTTCACCAAATTCATCCATGTACAGTGTGATTGATGAGCAATTTTCTTCAGGAAGCATAGTCAATGATTTTCTCCGCAGTATGATCCCAAGTGAAGTTATTTACCGCTGTGTCTATACCTTCTGTGTTAACTGTTCCTTTTTTGCCTTCTATAAATTTCAGCATTTTCATATATAGATCCATATTTGCGTGACTGTCTATCTTAGCCCAGTTGCCCTGACCAAAAAACCACTTCCCATCAAACGCTGGCTCTACCTCTTTTATCGTTACAAGACCAGCATTTTCTTTAGTACAAAATTCAGTATGTGCGGAATAATCTGTAGTAATTACATGCTTACCACACGCCATCATCTCTAAAAGCTCTAAGTTCCACCCTTCTCCTCTGGATGGAAACACGCCGCAGTCTACCTGCGTCATTATATTATACACTTCTCGCTGTGTCTCAGCTCTTGGAATAAACTTGATTTGCGGGTGATTGTATAGCCTGTGCCACTTAGCATCTTCTTCTGGGGAGTTAAAAGGGTTGCTGCACATCATCCAAAGTTCAATATCTCGATTGTGCATCATGACCTTTAAAAAAGCATCAATTAATATGTCATGTCCCTTACGAACTTCCCATTTCCCACAATTAAAAAATATAGTTTTCTCGTGTGTTCTTGGTGGCGATGGTTTAAAAATATCCGTATCTACACCAAGAGGCACAACGTGCGTGGGCTTAAAACTTACTGACGACTGGATAATATCTTTAGCCCAGTTAGAGCACACCATCCACTCATCACACGCAGAAAGGTGATGTTTCTCTAAATCAGTGAATGTATCTAACTCAAATATAGGAAAGCCAATAAACTTACCTGACCCTATTCGTTCTGACATCTGGTTCTGATGCCAGATTTTGATACACGGAGCTTGTGGGTCAAACATCTTAGATGTATCTATCCCCTTTGCTACCGCGTCCGCATCAGCTTGAGTAGTAACTTGGGGTTGGCCTATTACATGAAGAGATACATTTGCCCTCTTCTGTAAGGATTTGAGGATATTCAAACCAGCTATTCCGTATCCAAGCTGATTTATTGGGGTCATTAGATTTATGTTCATTTATTGATTACCTCCATGACAACTTGCTCTGATGTCATATCTGGATTAGTGGTTAGGATGTCGTTCACCAGAAGATTGGCTTCTGATTTTTTGTATCCAAGCGATGCGAGTCCCGTAGCCGCTTCTCTTCCCACCTTTGTGGTGCAGGGCTTTACTCGCTTTGGTTTGACGGCTTGCTGTGGTTTGACGGCTGGCTGTGGCTTAGTCTTACTTGGCCTTGGTCTATGCAGAGGTTCTTCTTTTAGCGTGCAGTGTGCGGCTAAGTAGTCCATATCTCCAGTCAGTACTGCGTAGACATCTTCATCGTCTTTAAAATATTCTAACAGGTCAGACTTTGACTGCACCTTGGATGCACTCTGCGGCCCCTCAAGGTATCCCACCAAAGTTGAAAGCATAAACAAAACCCCAAGAAATATGAGTATGATGTTTGTTAATATGTTTATTGTTTCTATTCCACCAACTTCATACATGATTCGCATCGCTCTCACAAAACCAGTTAATTGTAAACTTCTTGACCCCTGTAATTATACTTTATATCGTCCTGTTTGTCAACCCCCCTTGAGGAAATTGTCAAAATTAAGCATAATAACTAAAAGGCGTGACCTGCATTGTATGAAAAAAACCCCGTCCAACTTCATGCTGAACGGGGTGGAAGAGCAACTTAATTTGCATCCCGTATCATCGTCCTAACGGGTCGCCATTATTAAGGCTGTAGGTTGCTCTTAAAATGGTGACGGAGTATCATCCCCATCTGCATTATTACCATCAAATTTCCTAGCTGAAAGGTTTGCTGGATCGACACCTAGCGAGATCTCATCAGCCATGATGCAAACAGAACTTCTCTTGTTCTGGTTTTCATCTTCATAATCATCAATATTAAGTTTACCCTGAATTGATGCCTCTCTACCTTTGACTAGTTTTGGTTGTAGGCTCTCTGCCATTTTACCAAAACAAAGAACATTGATAAACAGTGTCTTGTCGTTTCGGCGGTCATTTACTGCCATCCGAAACTTACTCATTGGCGTTCCCTTCTTTGTAGTAGAGAACTCTGCGTCTTTTGTGAGGCGACCTACGCCTACCCAGCAATTGCTATCCATATTAAACTCCTAAAGCTGATTTAATCTTTCCACGTACTACTTGTGTGTTACCGCGATTTGACACGCCCGCAGTGGCGTTATAAACATGACTTGTAAACTCACGAGTCAATCCAAGTGCTTTACCGGCACGTAAGGTCTCTCGCTTATTTGTTCCGTAAACCTGACCTGTAGTCTTGTAGGCTACTGCGGTAATTGGGTTTACTGTTTCTCCACGATATTGACCCCTAGCGATAGACCCAGTCAGTTCGCCCTCTGTGCTGAAATAACTGTTTGGCAATCGCGTAAGTGCCGTGTAAAATTCCTTACTTTCCATAAATCCTAATCCTCCAAAACTATTAAGTTTATTCTTCAAGAGCCGTAGCGTCGGTTGCTTCGGAACTTTCCCCTTGAAGAGTCTTGCTTCCCTCCACTAAATATGTATTCAGTGTCTCAATTTCCGCTTCGATGTCAGTCTTTCTTTGTGTAAGGTTCTGAATTTCCCTTTGTACGTTTAGCAAATGCGCTTCTGCCATCTCTTTTACTGTAGCCATTTTTCCTCCTTTGATTTGTCGGTTTGCATTTATATTATTATAGCCCACAGAAGGCTATTTGTCAAGTGATTTTTACGAATTTTTAAACTTTTCCACGCTTTCAATCAGCATTCGACTGTCTAGGCTCTCTCTGGGGATGTATCTAATCTGTACTCTGTCGTATATCTCTTCAAGAACTTTTGAGTATCTTTCCGTCCAGATTTCTCCTTTAGGCTGAGATATGTCGGAGAATTTTATCTTTTTTATGCCGCACTGCCATAGCATTTGTAGGCACATTGTACATGGGGCAGCAGTAATATAGGCTGTAGCACCCAGCGTAGATTTTCCTTCTCTTGCACAATTATAAATCGCGTTAGCTTCTGCGTGTATCATAAACGGGTATTTCTTCGGTCTGGTAGTGGGCAGACGAGCATCGTTTATATCCCTCATGAAACCATTGTACCCAGTAGCAACTGACGTTTTGTTTTTTACCAGAACACAGCCACATTGCGTCTGGCTATCGTGACTTTTCCTTGACCATAAAACAGCTTCCGAGAAGAATATATTATCCCAATCGTCAGGCTTGTAACCATCTGTAGAGTTTATATAAGACAGCATGATAAATTCCTAGGATTAAAAGAGGCCAGCTTGGGTAGCAAGGTGCTGGCCAAACCCCGTGACTATCAGATAGTCAGTTGGCTGCTACGCAGCCAGTGCGAAATTCTTTTCGACACTTAAAAGTTGATTAGATTTTTAACGTAGCCCCTCTAATCACCTACGACATGCAGTCATTACCTACGCAACCAGTCGATACCATTACGCCCCCATGATTCGGTAAGTGGAGGCGGGGAGAATCGAACTCCCGTCCTGCTTTGTTTCAATAATAACGTCTACATGCTTATGCCCGAAGGCAATACTGCGTAAGGATTCGAACCCTAAATGACTGAATCAAAATCAGTAGTGTTACCAATTACACCACACAGTAATATTACTCTTTATTTCCTTCGTTCTTTTTGTTTCTGTTTATGAGCTTCATTATCCTCTGGGGAATTTTGGTTTTCTTAGCTGTTTCTTTTCCTTTTTCAGTTAGAACGTAATAGAATCGACCATCTTCACCTATGAGTTGGTCTACAACTCCCTTTTTCATGAGATCTAGCAGGGCTTTTGTTATGTCGTTTTCTGCTTTCATCTGTATTTTTGCTTTTGTTTTGAAGAATTCTAAAAGAAAAGGCTTTTCGTCCAATTCAAACTCGAATATATCAAATATACACTCACCTTGCATTTTAGGCAGGGATTTTTCAAGTTTTTCGACATATTCAAAAGCAATTTCCATAGACGAGTACGCACCAACGGGGTCTATGCTTATGGACTCTGTTCCTATCTCACTAGCTATCATTACTACAACATAAACACTTGTCATGAATGGGTTCCTCGGGTTTAACTATATATTATTTTACGTTAAAATGCTTTTGCAATGTCTCAATTCTATCTTCGGCGTCGGCCAGTTTAGAAAGAGCCTCGTTTAGATTTTCGTGCAGGTCGCCAGTGCTATGATCTCCAATCCCAGCCGGATGATCTAGCATAATTTTAAGACTTGTTAATGCCTCAGCCTGATCTTTTAGTGCATTGTGTTTTAGTGCCTGTAACGCATTCTCTCTAAAGCTCATCTGTTCTCCTTTATCCATTGTTTTAAGTTTACTTTTGGTTTCCATAATAATGACTCTCTTGATTGGGTAACAGACGCTAGTGTGTGCCTAGCTTCGCCCTCTCTTTGTGGTAAGAATGTCAGTTCTGCATCGTCTCCTCCCACCATTCTAGCTACATCTAGCACGCTGTATCTTTCCGATGTCCCAATATTAAATATTTCCCCTCCGTGGTTTTCAACCTTCATGGCTAGAACATTAGCCTCAACCACATCAGAAACGTGAACGTAGTCTCTTGTCTGCTCTCCGTCACCAACGATAGTCATTGAATCTCCTTGGCTATACTGCTTTTGGAAAAGCCCAACAACGGGTGCGTATTGACCCTTAGTTGGCTGTCTTTCTCCGTAGACATTAAAGTATCGAAATATTATAGTCTCTAAACCGTATAAATCAAAATACATCTTACAGAAATCTTCACCTGCTGACTTAGTAATAGAGTATGGATTTAAACAGTCTTTTTTGTCCTGTTCTCTTGATGGTATTTTTCCTTCGTTACCATAGACAGAAGATGTAGATGAAAATAAAAATCTCTTCACACCGTTTCTCTTGGCTAAGTCCAGTAAGTGGCAAGTACCTTGTACGTTTGTACTAATTGCCAGTGCTGGATTATCCAAACACGCCGGTATCCTTGACTCTGCCGCTAAGTGAAAGACATAATCCACATCCTTCATCTGAGAAGGCTTCAGGTTTATTATATCACACTTTAGATAGATTGCAAGTGGGTTGTAATAAAATTCTTCATGCGCGGTGGATGATAGGTTGTCTGCTACAAAAACTTTATGCCCTTCTTCGATCAACCTGTCAACTAAGTGGGAACCTATAAACCCGCAACCTCCGGTAACCAAACAGTTAGATTTCATAAGGCCAAATCCTCGCTAATTCATCGGTTACGCCCTGAATCTGTACAATCCAGCGACCATACTTTCCTGTTTTCTCTGTTCTAATTACCACCTTACCTTCGTAAGGGAATGCTTCGGAGGCTTTATTCAATAGCTCTCTGCATTTTTTAGTGGCTAGTAAGAAATCTACATGTCCTCGTTCGGGCGTATCAACGCCAGAAAGTCTAGTTCTGATCTTTATCTTGACGCTGAATCCCAAGTCAACAATAAAGTCAACCGTGTCACCGTCTACTACTCTGTCAACTGTTGCTTTGTATTCGTACACTGATTGCCTCCAATGTATGCTTAAATGGTTGTCCGTCAATACCCTCTACTAAATCCCACATCTGTTGTGCGATCTCTCTGATCTCTAGTTGTGCGTGTTCGCTATTTCTTAACTTTATAAAGTTAGCAAAGCTACGCATGTTAAACATAATGTCTGCTTGAATCTGGCTATTGTATGTTTTGAAGAATCGTGCTGACTCTTTTGCTCTCTTGCGTCCCAGTGCAGAGGTCAAGTCCTCTACGCACTGGTGATAAAGTTTATTGCCTAATTCAGTATAATCTTTTAATATATCGCTCCACTTATCACCCTCTGTAGCAAAGAGTGCGTCTACATGCGGTAAGTTCACAACAATCTCTGCATCTTTTGATAATTTTACATCACCCCAATCTTCCGGCAGGAAGTACTTATCTTCTTTTAATTCTTTATAACGGGCGGATTCAGCATTAAGAGAACTAATCCTATGTTTAAGCAAATGGATATGAGAAGCAATTTCAGTATCAACAAGGAAGTGGACAACACACTTTTCAAAAGGGGTTTCGTGTCCATCTCTCCACAGCATATTAATGAGTTTTCCAACTCTTGATCTTTTGTCATCCGTTAAGTCTCTTGATGTAGATGTCCACGCTGAACATGCAATGGTTTCGTCTGAGCCGTAGTATCCTAGTAACTCAACCTTGTTTTTCATTGATTACCTTTTCCAGTAGCGTGCTGGATGACTCGGTTTTAATGCCGCCAACATTATAAACCATCTTTATTCCTAGCTCCTCGCAAGTGTAAGCCTCTGGAACCGTGCCTTGGTTCCTGTCTCCCCCGTTCATAAAAAAAATGTCTGTAACAAAAGGGTCATCGAAATATTCCTTGTCAATGGCTTTTATTGATCTACAAACTGTCGAGTCCTCGTCAATCGAAATCATGGCTCTCTGCACACAAGATAACGCGCGAACTATTCTCAGTCTGGAACCTTCATCCATGAACTGCTTAGAACCCTTTATGTTGACTTGTCGGTCACTATTCACAATAACAAAAAGGTGATCGCACTTTTGTTTAGCCCCTTCAAGATAATCTAAATGTCCAGTATGGATGGGGTTGAAATAACCAGACACTATGCCAACTCTCATTCTATTCTCCCGTAATCGTCTTTAATTCTAAATATATCATCTTCTTCACATACGCCTGTCTGTAGCTCTAAAATCACTAATGGTCGCTCTGATACGTTCGATATTCTGTGGGCTTGAAATTTGCCTATCTCTATTCTGTCTCCAGACTGCACGATACGCACTGAGTCTCCAATCTGCATCTCTCCGTGACCAGATAGTATGTGCCAATACTCCTTGCGTTTTGCGTGTAACTGAAGGCTGAGTTTGCCATTTCTGTCCACTACTATTTTTTTAACTTTATAACCACGCTCATCAACAAGAACCTCGAAAGAACCCCAAGGTCTGACTTCGCTCTTTTTATCTCCAGAGAAACAGCCTACGATCACTTGATCTTCCTTGTCCAGCTCTTCCGCAAAAAAACTGGTTTCTCCACAGTTATGACATGCGTGCGGTATCTTATTTATGATAGCTCCGCAGCAACTAAGTTTGAATTGTCTCATTGTACTCCCTTCAAATCTCTTATCGGCAAGTTGTAGCAGTCTGCTTTAACCCTAAAACCGTTATTGCCATCTATTTTACCCTTTTTAAGAAACCGAGCGTCCTTAAAGTATTCTTCTTTTTCGTAGGAGCCGAGAACCCAAGCTCTACCCCATTTTCCTTTTACGTTTTCTATCCTTACAAAGACGTAATGGTCGCACTTTTGCTTGGTGTTAAATGCTGCCACAGAGCAGTCATAATAAGGCTTTGGTTCCGAGGTGCATCGTTTGGTTTTTACATCGTATCTCATTTTGCCTTTTATTATGTCATAATCGTAGGTGTTGTTTATATCCCCTTTAATCAAAAGGTTTGCCACTTCTTCTCCAAGGAAGCCTGCGATGTTCCCATCACCACGAGTAATGGAGTTGTTGATCTCTCCCATCTCTCGTGACTTTGCCCAAGCATTTTTTTTCATTTCGTCCGTAATTTTTACTTCAATCATTTTGAAAACCATGTCCTAATTTTATACCACAGGCTTTTCTTTGAATTTTTAGAGTTTTCCTGAAACCTGCGACGATTCATTTCCATTATACTGTATTCTTCCAGTTCGTCAAGTGCCTTTTGATTTTTTTTGTAGAATAGTTTCTGCACGCTCGTTAGTTGGCTGTCTGATAGTCCAGAATCCCCCCTGACATTAATCCTGATCTTTGTCATTGTCACCCTCTCTCTGCCATAGTTTGAAATGTATGTCTTCATCCTGCTCTATGAAGCAAAGGTTAAATTCTTGCTCAACCCTATCAAATAAATGCTGAGGAAAAGTTATGTGTACGCCGTTATCGTCTGCGATATATCCAGACTTTTCTAGCATCTCATTCCAAGCGTCTTTTAGTCCGTGAAACATTTTAGTGACTCCACATAAATAGGTGTGTACTTGCCAACCCAAGCGTTAAGCGTGTTATATTCTAAGTATTCCCTGCTGGAGAGATAGTCTTCGCCCTCTTCCATAAGCACGTCTACCATTTTATCCACACAGTAGACAACTCTTATGTCGCCTATATTAGCTGACACACCAATAATAGCTTCATCAAATCCGTCAGCAAACAAAAGTTCCTGATCGTACTGGGATTGCAGTAATTCTCTTACTTCATCCATTGAAAAACCTCTATGAAAAAATTAATTAGTAATGGTTGGAAAAACACTATACCTAAGATGATAACAACAAAAAAGAACCCAGCCCAGTCTGTCTCTTCCTGCCTCTTTATGCTTTCAAGCCAGCGGTCGTATTCCCTCTTGGAATCAGTTTTCGGTGGTTCGTATGGATTGTTCATTTAACTTCTTAAAGTTGTCCGAAAATTCTTGAAGCACCTTTATGCTTTCTTGTCTACCTGTTTTTCTAGCTATTCTTTCCATTTCTTCTGGAGCAGTGTCGATAAAACCCACCATCATCATGTGCATATCATTAATGTGTTGCTCTTGTTGAACATACATAGACATTTGCATCTTGATTCTCTTATCTAAAGAGTATGTCTCCCAACATAGCAAGCCTAGAAAAATTAATAGTACAAAGTTAAACTTATTACTTATTCTAAATGGTTCTTTCATTTTCTTCTCCTTTTAATGACTTTATTTTCTTCGTGTCTTAAAAGAAGAAACATTAGGGCCGCCACCGTGATTTCAATAGTCCATGCCAAAAGGCCAGCTTTTAGTGCATCCATTATGTGAACTTAAAAATTAAATACCCAGCGATGACCGCTGCGATCATAAGAAATAACCATTTTCTTTTAGCGGCAACGGCGTAAGATTTGGCTGTGATCTCTTGTATCTTTGCTAACCTAAAGTCTCTGCGATCTTCTTTTCGGTCGCCTTTGTCGTCTACGCTTTCTTTCTTTTTGAATAGTGGCATTAACTTATCTATTTATTCTCCTTTTCTTTATAATTTTGTTTGTTACTGTCGTAATATTCTTTGTTCTCTAGTACAGATGTTGCTTCATGCTCATGCTTGAAGTAATGTTTAAATTGTTTGTAGAGTGCCTTGACTTGATCGAAAGCCTCGTTCTCATCAATCTTACCTCCCTGTTCTAAATCGCAGATGATTGACATTTGTATGTTAAATGCTCTGAATGGATCGTCGTACTTTTCAAATTTGAACTTGCTCATCTCCAGCCTTCACGTAACACTCGTAGAGCATTACCTCCTAAAAACTTACTTATAACATCGTCTGAATATTTCTGTGTACCAATTCCGCTTGTCATACACTTGAGATACTTTGTAATTCTTGGAAGCTCCGACATGTCTGTAATCTCGTCTGGAGGGTCGGTAAATCCATCAAAGTCCGTGCCTATTCCCACGATGTCTGGGCCTCCAACCTTCATCGCGTGTTCTAATGTTCTTTCAATATACTTTATTCCAAGCGGTGTGTCAACGGGACTAATCCAGTAATTCATAAAAATAATACCTAAGACACCACCATGATCTGCAAACCATTTTAGCTCCCAGTCGTGTAAGTTATACGGGTCTGGATTTATTTCAAAAACCCCACCATGACTATTTATTACTCGGTTTTGTCTTTCACCAACGATACTGTAAACTTCCGCCCTAGCTTTTGGTGTGCAGTGGGCGATGTCTATAATCATCTTTAGGTCACACATCCTTTCAACTACTGATTTGCCTATATCAGATAATCCAACATTCATATTCCAAGCGCCCATCAAATACTTCCAGTTGTTCCTTTTGATTCCATAGTTAGGGTAGGGGAATACTGGATGTGCTACTAAGTTGGGGTAAAAATGAGCTAATGTTAGATACGCAACACCTCTCTCTGAGAAGTATTCTAGGTGCTGTAGTATCTCAGCTTCCTTTACCTTCATGTCGGTAGATGTCTCGCATTCCAACCCCTGTAGACTGTGCGCCCCTTCGATGGAGTGAATTAGAGCTGTGTGATCGCTATCCAGACACTGAGAAAGCTCTTGATTATTTTTGACTATGCAAACCGGTTTACTTTTAGTCTCAGAGTTATATTTTGTGACATGATTTTCCATGTCGTTAATCATGCTCACCGTAGCATCAAAATAAAATGGGTCGAATACTCTTTTTCTTACTTCAGGAGAAAACTTTAACGCCCACTTGACGAGACTCTGATCTTCTAGCCATTCCTTCTCTGGGATATAGCAAGTTGACAGAACCACGTCTACTCCTCCCTTTTCCATCAGAGGAAATGTGCTTCGTTGACTCAAAGGCCAAAAAGCCCTCTTGAATAAACCAGCCAAGAATTTTGTACGGCTAGTAGTTAAGTCTCTGTCTAAAAGAAACCTTTTTAGTACAGCGTGGTTGTGTAGGTCAACAACACTAGACTGCTTGTGTAAATTTTGCCAATCCATAAAACCTCCAAAGATTAAAACCCCACATATTATAGCTCGTTACTCACTGTTTTTCAACAATTAAACCAAAGTTTTTACTATTTATTCTCGGTTATATCTTCTATTGACTGTTTAACT
>Ga0316202_10001878_pt1 | contig 14905 bp, 8 predicted proteins | sample 3monrhotite_MG_FD_204934 | JGI IMG/M metagenome (GOLD analysis project Ga0316202, IMG submission 204934) | Microbial mat bacterial communities from mineral coupon in-situ incubated in ocean water Damariscotta River, Maine, United States -... | ecosystem: Environmental > Aquatic > Marine >... | reverse complement strand
CTTGAGCAACGTCGACAGCTTGTTGCTGTTGGTATGCGGCCAGAATCAACAACGGGTTGCTCGGCACGGCGGCCTGCTTTTTAGTCTTTGCCTGTGGGCGCGGCAAAAAGGCATCTAGCTTAAGTTCGCCCGTTTTTAAGGTGGCCACAATGTTGGGTTTGGCGAGGTTGGTTTTGGCTTGAATGTCACCCGACAGAGCCGTATTTCCAATAGTACCATTTAACCCCGTCACCGTATGGACCTTACCATCGGTGCGCAGCTTGGCTTGGAAATCAAGCGCCCCCAACGGGCCTTTGGGAGCATAGCCGATATTTAAAGCCTTCAGAAATTTGGCGGTATCTGGGTGTTGGGCGCGGACGGTGCCATCATAACCAAAACCAAACGGCAGCACAGAAAAGCTCCCCTTCGCACCAAACACACCGTTTAAGGCTTCGACATTGGTCTTAAAATGGGGTTTGAGAACAGAGCCGCTGATGTCTGATGTGACATTAACCATTTTCAAGTCTTTCGGCACACCTTGCACGCCAAAGCTTAACGCCAACGACGATGCATTTTTGATTTTGCTGGCGACTTTCACGTCCGTCATTTCCACCACGCCGCCAAAACCGCTAAACGATCCAGAGACCTTGCCGCTGGCCCCTTGAACGTCGCCCAGGCTTAAATCGCGCAGGTCCAATTTCCCCGCATACAAAGTGCCATCGGCCAGTAATTTTTTATACGTTTTGCCTTTCAGCTTTAAGTCGCCTACGCGAACTTTCACATTGGCATCAAAATCGTTCAGTGCGTTCAAGGCGCTCCAAATTTTCAACACTTCCATCTTGGAGGGTGCAGGTTGGGTAGAGTCGGGGGCAGCGTCTGGATTTGTTACTAAAGCCGCATCCGGAGAAGCGGCTTGGGCTCCGTGGCTGTTGCCATTGCCATTGCCATTGCCATTGCCGTTCAGATAACTGTCTAAATCCAAAGTATCAAGGCTTAGGTCCACACCCAACGAAGGTCTAGCCCGCAACGCCACCGTAGCGCCGCCCGTCAGGGTGGAACGATCGCCGATTAAGTTAATCTCACTCAACATCACCTGTTGTGAGTTGGCTTGAACTTTGGTGGCGAAGGAAAGACGTTTCAAACGATTACTGACGCCCTGGGGAAGTTGAACGCCCAACCAGCTGCTTAAGCCTTGAGGATCACTGGTCAACAGTTCCAAATTACCTTCAAATTTAGGCTCGCCATCTTTGCCATGGACAAAACCGAACAGGGCTAAGTCCGTAACACCTGGGGCTTGGAGTTGAAATTGGTTCAAGGCCACTTCCCCATCGGTCAATTCCGCATTCAGGCGCACATCTCGGACCAAGCCGCCTTTTACGGTCAGCGCATCGACCACCACCTGGACCGTACCCGACACCCCTTTGGGGATCGCAAACCCGGCCGCTTTAACGGGTTGCTCTCCATTGGCTGGTGGTTGAGGCGCCATGACGCGAGGACTCGTTTGATTGGAGTTTGCTGTAGGTTTCCTTGAACTTCCTTTGAACGCCAAGATTTCATCAACGTCCATGTGAGTTGTTTTTAACTGTACAGAAAACTCAGGCCCTTTCGTAAGATCGACGCCAATTGCCCCGGTCGCGCGGGTTGCGGCAAATTGAAGTTCCAGGTCAGTCAGGTCAATGGCCGTGGCGGATGCATTGACCGTGCTGTCTAAACCGAAGTTACGCGCCAAAAGAACGGGGGTCCCACCTTCTCCGTTTATATGGTCCAGCAGGGCGGCTAAATTATCACCCGTAACTTTCACCTTACCTTTAAAATAAGGATCTGCCTCTAAGCCCAAAAGAGCCCCCGCCAAATGTAATGCTGGCCCGTCTAAGACTTGCACATTGGCATCCAAAGGAACCGTACGTTGGGCAATGATTTGCCCTAACGACACATCAAAAGATACGGAAATACCCCGCACTTTGGCCTGTCCTTTGGCTTCGAACGGACCCTGCAAAGACACCGCCCGCAAGGTGGCGTCTAAATTCTCGACTCTCTGTTCGCTGCCATTCGCACCGTCTAAATAGATCAAACGGGCATTTTTAATTTCGAAATTATCTAAACGGATGCCCAACCCTGGCTCAGCCTTTTGAAGCGTCTCTTGCGCTCCCTTATTGTCGCTTTCGGGAATACCCGTCGGCGGTGTTTGGGATTGGAAGTCTAAGTTGCTGCGACCATCCGCTAATTTTTCAACGGTGATAACGGGGTTGACCAAGTTGATCCGTTCAACTTGTAACTGTCCAGATAGCAACGGTAATAAAGCCACACGAATTTCAACCGCATCAAGCTCAACCATGTGGGCCGCTGTGCCCCCCACCATATTGCCCAGCTTCACGCCTCGCGCGGTCACCATCGGGGCCGGCAAGATACGAACTTCTAATTTACCATCAAGGCTCAGATCACGACCCGTCGCGTTTTTGACCTCGGCCGCGATTTCTGGCAAACGCGCATTCCAGTCAATAAAGCTGGGGGCAACAACAGCAACACCCAGCAAAACCGCGATCACCACACAAAAGCCAATGAACGTCTTTTTGAGCACGGTCGTCTCCCCTTAAGTCACAATGTGATGAAGCTGATCTTTTGCGAGTTTAGTCGCCACGCGCTCATAGATCAATTAACTACCTCTTTCATTTCAAAAATTAGCAAAGAAAAACCCCCGACTTATAAGAGCCGGGGGTTTTCATCGTCATACGAACGTGTCGTAAAACTTTATGTTGTCGCCTTAGATGACGCCTGCGGCACCAGCTCCAGCTCCGGCTCCAGCGCCTGCTCCAGCGCCTGCTCCAGCGCCTGCTCCAGCGGCACCAGCTCCAGCGCCTGCTCCAGCGGCACCAGCTCCAGCTCCTGCTGCGGCTGCGCCTGCACCAGCGGCACCTGCTCCAGCTCCAGCTCCAGTTCCTGCTCCTGCTCCAGCTCCTGCTGCGGCTGCGCCTGCACCAGCGGCACCAGCACCAGCTCCACCACCCCAGTTTCCAACCAAACCAGCGGCTGCTGCTGGAGAAACCGTAGTCAAGCCACCAATGGCTCCAACAGGTGTACCAGCTGCGGCACCAGCTCCGGCTCCGGCTCCGCCTGCGGCTCCTGCCGCTGCACCAGCTGCGGCACCAGCGGCACCAGCGGCACCAGCGGCACCAGCGGCACCAGCTCCACCAGCTCCAGCACCGTCATTGCCATCGTTGCCATCGTTGCCGTCATTGCCGTCATTGCCGTCATCACCATTTTCACCGTCGTCAACTTCGCCGGAATCAACATCATTTCCGCCGTCATCAGCGCCGTCGCCGCCGTCACTATCACCGCCGTCACCGCCGTCACCGCCGCCATCACCACCGTCGCCGCCGTCGCCGTCGCCGCCGTCACCGCCGTCACCGCCGTCACCGCCGTCACTATCACCGCCGCCGTCGCCTCCGCCGTCGCCGCCGCCGTCACCGCCACCATCACCGCCACCGTCGCCACCACCGTCGCCGTCAGCAAAGGCCTTGGCAGAACCGATGGACAAGCCATCAACAGTGCTGTGAAGGGGGGCCGCAACAAAAGCCAAGACCAAGGCACTTACACATGCACCCATCGTGATTTTTGAGATGGCCGATTTAATACGAGCAGACATAGTTCCGTTAACAATACCTACTGCATTGGTTTCGCTTGCTTTTATGTAATTTTTAAATTCGAATTCAGTCATTTTAATAACCTTTCCTGATAATTATGACAGAACATTAATTGGCGTTCTTACCGGGACAACGTCACAGGTTCCGTTTTCATCCCTTAAAATAAAAAAAAATGAAAAAAATAATATATTTCAGATTTCAGGGATCAAAATGCTCACCTCAACGTTGTCCTTACAGAACACGCGAAAACGACCGATCACATATATATAAGACGAAAATTTGATCTCATATATAATATAGAGTATCGCCGTTGTTTTTATAACAAGGATTAGCCTTTTGGATGCACGTACACAACAAGAACTGGTCGCTATCCTGCCGCGTTTAAGGCGCTTTGCCTTAGGTCTCACCCGCAATGGTGCAAGTGCAGACGACCTGGTTCAAGCAGCCTGTGAAAAGGCCATCGCTCGCATTGATCAGTGGGAAGTCGGCACGCGTTTAGACAGTTGGATGTTTCGAATCATCCAAACCACACACATTGACCAAATTCGCAGCCAAAAACGCCGCGATGGACACTTAGAACTTGTTGAAGGCCAAACTGAAAATTCTTTCGATGGTGAACGCGCCGCTGAGGCAAGCCTAACTTTAGATGCCGTTCGCCGCGCTATTTATACGCTGCCCGATGATCAACGTGCCGTGGTGATGTTGGTTTCTGTCGAAGGCCTTTCTTATAAGGAAGCTTCCGAAGCTTTAGAAATTCCCATGGGCACGCTGACCAGTCGATTGGTCCGAGCGCGCACCGCACTGGCCCGCATATTAGAAGAACAAACTGGTGATACAGACATCATCAAAACAGACAAAGTTTCCCCCTTGGAAAGAGGTTCAATACAATGATTATCCTTGATGAAAGCACCCTAATCGCATACGTGGACGGTGAACTGGATATTGAAACCATCCGGATGGTCGAACACAAGTTATCTGAAGACGCGAATGCGACAAAATATGTGGAACACCTGCGTGAAATCGCAGCCCTATCCCGTATCGCCTTCAATGATACTCTGCACGAAGCCGTGCCTCAGGCCTTAAAGGATGCGGTTCTTAAGGCCGCAGCCCTTAACAATGCGGACGCTGCCAACGTCGTGGCCTTTGCCCCGCGCCGTACGCAAAGCGACTGGGGTCATGCCTTGCCGATGGCCGCAGCCGCAGCCTGTTTATTGTTGGGCCTTGGTGGTGGTTATCAGTACTCTAAAACCAGCACTGGCGACGCACTAAAACTTGCCTCGCTGACCATGCAACAGGACCAGTCCGCGATGGACTTAGCCCTAAATCAAGCCCTTGAAGTCAAGATGAGCGGAGATACTCAGACCTGGGCCAATCCCGATAGTCACCGTTCTGCAGCCTTTACGCCGGTGAAGACCTATCAGGATAAATCGGGAGCCTTTTGCCGCGAATATCGCAAAGATGTCAGCACGAACAATCAGGCTGAAACCAGCTTTGGCCTCGCGTGTCGAGATGACAAAGGCACCTGGAAAACGCGTTATCTCATCCTTGATAACAGCAACAGCCAGAATTTCTAAGACTGGCCCTATGCTTTACACTTGAAACCATCTCCGAATGATCATTTGGAGATGGTTTCAATTTGTCACGAATTCAGCTCCTATTCAGGATGTTTTGTTAGGGTGCTGACAACAATTATCGTTTTATATCTATGATGTTCAACACACAATTTGCAGACGATATATGCGATCATCATGTCATTCAAAACTTTTCAGGAAGACACATGCTCAATATGAACTCAGCTCTTAAGCTCTCCCTTTCAACTGCCGCTGTTTTTCTGATCAGCGGCTGTCAGTCGGTGTCGTTACCGTCACTGCCCAATTTTTCATCGCAACCCATTGCTGGGCCTCCCATGCCTGCGGCCCCCCTGGCAACGTATCACGTAGGCGACTCGTATTACTATTCAAACGGCGTGCGAGAAACCGTCGTTAGCATTGAGCCTTCGACCGTTACCTTCATCAACGCCTACAAACGCAAGCTGGTATACTTTAAAGACTTTACCATCCCCACAGCTTACTCTGAAAATTCGGTTAAACAGTACTCTACGCAAAGCAATGTAACGAGTTCTATGTGGCCTCTAAGAATCGGCAAAGCCACCAAGTTTTACACCAAAGGCAGCTCCACAACCATAGCAACGGGAAACGTCAACACCTACGATCAACGCTGGGATTGTGCCGTTGATGGAACCGAACGCGTGCGCGTCTTGGCCGGTGAATTTGACACTTTCCGCATCAAATGTCGGCGCCTTTCAGCCTCTAATGGCAAATGGTGGCAGAATCGCACCTGGAACTATTCACCCATGCTTGGCGCTTACGTGCTGCGCCGTGATTTTCACAAAACCAGAGGCGCAAGCGCCCGTGAATTGACCGCTGTTCGCCCCTCTTTAAAGAACTTACCCAAAAATGTCCGCAGTGGCATCATTCACGCTTGGCAGACGGCGCTTGAATATAAAAAGCCTGGAAACCTTGTCAGTTGGACAGATCCCCAGACGGGTGCCTCTGTACAAATTGAGCCGATCACAACGTACAAGGATAAAGGCGGGCAGTTTTGTCGCACCTACAAGCAATACCTAACCCGCAAAGGGGAAACACGCATTTATTCCGGTGTGGCGTGCCGGACTGGCAAATTGAAATGGCGCACGCCAAGAAGAAGAGGCTAGGGTCAAGCTGACAATGAATTAGGCGGGCCACAACGGCCCGCCTTTTTTAGGTTTGACACCAAACTGCAGACAAAACAAAACCGCGCCCCAAGGGACGCGGTTTTGTTTATAAGAACGTTAGGGGTGCGCTTAAAGCGCAGCCAAACCGAGAATCGGAATCAGCCCTGACGTGCCTTAAAACGAGGGTTGCGCTTGTTGATCACGTAAACGCGACCTTTGCGACGCACAACAACACAGTTCTTGTCGCGATTCTTCGCGGATTTTAGCGAGTTTCTGACCTTCATGACGTCTATCCTCAAAACAATAAAGTACAGAGTTACAAATAACCCTGAGGCCGCGGAACATAAGGGCAGCCGCCCCTCCTGTCAACCCCTCTGCCAGCATTTACCAAGATTCATGACGTGTTATTGAGAAACCGCATTTTCCAAGGGGCGGGGACGAACTCTTTCGGGTGAAAAGCGAACCTGCACACACGTTCCCTTGCCCGTTTCGCTTTTGATTTCGAGCTTGGCGCCATTTAATTCGGCCATGCGCTCAACCAAGGGCAGGCCTAGGCCCGTCCCTTCATATTTACGGTTAAGACCCGTGTCAATCTGCTCGAACGGCCTCAGCGCGCGCTTGACCTCTTCCGCGTTCATTCCAATGCCCGTATCGAGCACGCTGAGCACAAGGCTCATGTCGTCATCAATAAACACATCAACATCGACCTTGCCGCCTTCGGGGGTGAATTTCACCGCATTGGAAAGCAGGTTTAAGAGAATTTGTTTCACGCGGCGTTTATCCGCATACAAAAAGGGCAGATCACTCGTTATTTTATTGGTCAGGGTGATTTTATCTGCCTTTACGCAATTGACCGGAGACTTTGACACCGCTAACAGATCAAAGGATTCATCGTGCAATTCAAACTTATCAGCCTCAATACGCGCCATATCTAAAATGTCGTTAATCAAATCAAGTAAATGTTGGGCCGAGTCCTGAATGTCGCCGATGTATTCTCCATACTTTGTATGCCCCAACGGACCAAACATTTCCGATGATACAACTTCAGAAAAACCAATAATGGCATTTAAGGGGGTGCGTAATTCGTGAGACATATTGGCGGTAAATTCCGTTTTGATACGGCTCGCCCGCTCCGCTTCATTCTTAGCATCAATTAAAGCCTGTTCGGCTTTTTTGCGTTCTGTGATGTCGCGAATGACGCCCGTGAACATACGCTGACCGTCAATGTCCACCTGACTGACAGCAAGATCAATGGGGAACTCATTGCCATCCTTGTGCCGTCCCAGAACTTCGCGGCTAAAGCCAATGACTTTACTGTGACTATTTTCATCACTGAAAGCCTTTAAGTGCAGGTCGTGGCTTTGAGCTTCGACATCTGGCATAAGAATATTGATGCTTTTGCCCAACACTTCAGAGGCGCTGTAGCCAAATATTCTTTCCGCCGCAAAATTAAAAATTTGAACATTACCCTCGGCATCCGAGGTGATAATGCCATCAACCACCGCCTCTAGCACCTGAGACAAGCGTCGTTCGCTTTTGTGACGCGCACTTTCCGCTGCGGCTTCAATGGCTTTTTGCGCCCGCACATAAGGAAAGATCACCCCGTACATCAAAGGCAGGGCGCTAAACAGCGTCAAAAGAACAGCATCAATCCCCGCTTCGACAAAGTCCGACTGAATGGGGGGGAACAACGAGAAGCCGAACATAATGAGCGCCTCGATCACAAAAATGACCAAGCCAATACGCATTATCAAAACAAAGACGCTCATGGTGGTATGTTTCTCCCCTGCCATACCTCGACGAGGCAATCTGAGCATACTATAACAACCAATTCAACCACTCTGGAGCCTAAACGCATTCAAAGGCTATTTGATTGCCCCAAAACCACCGCCGCCTGGGGTTTTGATGACAAACGTATCTCCGGGTTCGACCTCAACGGAGGCCGTACTGCCTAAATTTTCAAGGGTACCATTTTTACGTTCCACCCGGTTTTCGCCGGTTTGGCCAGCTTCGCCGCCCGCAAGACCAAACGGTGGAATACGGCGGTGATTGGATAAAATCGCGGCGGTCATAGCTTGCAAAAAGCGAATGCGCCGAACCACACCATCGCCGCCACAGTGCTGGCCCCGTCCACCAGACTCTCGGCGAATGGCAAAGCTTTCCACCAGCACTGGAAAGCGTAGCTCTAAAATTTCAGCATCGGTTAAACGAGAATTGGTCATGTGCGTTTGCACGGCACTTTTCCCATCAAAGTCTGGTCCGGCACCAGCCCCCCCACAAATGGTTTCGTAATACTGAACGGTTTCATTGCCAAAGGTAAAGTTGTTCATGGTCCCTTGGGCGGCGGCCATCACCCCCAACGCGCCATACAAAGCATCCGTGATGCATTGGCTGGTTTCCACGTTGCCCGCCACCACGGCAGCGGGGTAGCAGGGCTTCAACATAGAGCCCTCAGGCACGATAATATGAATGGGTTTTAAGCACCCTGCATTTAAGGGGATGTCGTCATCAACCAAAGTTCGAAACACATATAAAACCGCTGCCCGGCACACCGGGAATGGGGCATTAAAGTTATTGGTTTGTTGATCCGATGTGCCGCTAAAGTCGACGGTCGCCGCGCGGGCAACACGGTCAATGGTAACCGACACTTTGATCACGGCTCCGTTATCCATCTCATAAGCAAACGTGCCATCGTTTAGCTTTAGCAACGCCCGACGCACGCTTTCTTCGGCATTCTCTTGCACGTGGCCCATATAGGCTTTGACCACTTGGAGTCCGAAATGGTCAACCATCTGACGAAGTTCAGCCACACCTTTCTCATTGGCCGCCATCTGCGCGCTGAGGTCGGCAATATTTTGCTCAACATTGCGCACCGGCCATGGCCCACTCTCTAGCAAAGACCGCACCCGCACATCGTCAAACACACCCCCGTGAACAATCCGTATATTATCAATCAAGACCCCTTCTTGTTCGACCGAGGTGCTATGGGGCGGCATGGACCCGGGCGTGATGCCACCGATATCGGCGTGGTGGCCACGTGAGGCAACAAAGAACAAGACTTCCAAGCCCGTATCTTCGAACAACGGCGTTACCAAAGTCACGTCGGGCAAATGGGTGCCGCCATTGTACGGGGCATTGACGGCAAAGACATCGCCAGGCCTCATGCCACCCGCGTGCGCCTCAAGAACGCTCGCGACACTTTCCCCCATGCTGCCCAGGTGCACAGGCATATGCGGCGCGTTGGCAACCAAATTGCCGCAGCCATCGAACACCGCGCAAGAAAAATCCAAGCGTTCTTTAATGTTGACGGAATGCGCAGTATTGGCCAGCACCGCGCCCATTTGTTCGGCAATGGACATGAACAAGTTGTTGAAGATTTCCAACATCACCGGATCGGCCGATGTGCCAACGCTGAACCGCCTTGGCCTCGCCTCAAATCGCTGCAACAACAAATCGCCCAAATCCGTAAAGACCGCTTGCCAACCGGGTTCAATAACCGTGGTGGCGCTGGCATCTATTATAATGGCTGGCCCCTTAACGGTATCACCAGGGCGAAAGTCCTCGCGATCAAAGAGTGCTGCGTCATGAACCTTGCCACCGCTGGTCATCACCACCCGGTGTTTGGCTTCTAGTGGGCCGGGTCTAGGCACAAAGGTGGGCGGGGCCACTTCGCCTTCGCCCGTATGCCCCAAAGCTTCAACGCTCACCGCCTCGATCATTAAGGATCGGTCGCTCTGCACAAAGCCAAAGCGTTGGTGATGAAGCGTTGCAAATTGCGTCTGCACGTCTTTCAAGTCACCCAAATTGACCGCCAACGCCGTATCGGTTCCTTCGTAGCGAAGGTGCAGTTTTGCTTGGATGGTGAGGTGTGAAGCCTCAAGCCCTTGGCCCAACAATTCTTGGCTGACCTGGGCACCCAAATCTTTACAGACGCGTTTCGCTTGGGCTAAGCCTTGCAAGTCCAAAGGCCGTTCCACCGTGCCTTCGCGCATGGCCGTAAAATCCGCAAGCCCCATGCCGTAGGCCGACAAAACACCCGCCAAAGGATGAATTAAAATGGTCTTCATCGCCAACGCATCGGCCACCAGACAGGCATGTTGCCCCCCTGCCCCACCAAAGCAATTGAGCACATATTCGGTGACATCATAGCCGCGCTGGACGGAAATTTTCTTAATCGCGGCGGCCATGTTTTCAACGGCCACGGCCAAAAACCCTTCGGCGACCTGTTCGGGGCTGATGGGATTTCCGGTGGCAGCCTCGATCTCACAGGCCAAGGCTTTAAATTTAACGCGAACGATGTTGGCGTCTAGGGACTGGTCTCCATGAGGGCCAAAGACAGCCGGGAAATGAGTCGGTTGAATTTTTCCCAACATCACATTGCAGTCGGTCACCGCCAAGGGTCCACCACGCCGATAGCAAGCCGGGCCAGGATTGGCACCGGTGCTATCTGGACCAACACGAAAGCGCATGGCATCAAAATGTAAAACGGAACCGCCACCCGCCGCTACAGTGTGTACCTTCAACATGGGTGCACGCACCCGCACCCCCGCCACTTGGCTTTCAAAGACCCGTTCGAATTCACCGTCAAAGTGACTGACGTCTGTTGACGTGCCGCCCATATCAAACCCGATAACCTTTGAAAACCCAGCCTTCAGGGCTGTTTTTGCCATCCCCACGACACCACCAGCGGGACCGGACAAAAGGCTATCTTTGCCGTGAAACAAACGGGCTTCGGTCAGTCCGCCATTGGATTGCATAAACATCAAGCGCGTGCCGTGAACCTGCGCCACCACCAGGTCCACGTAACGGCGCAAAATCGGACTTAGGTACGCATCAACCACCGTGGTATCGCCACGTGACACCAATTTCATCAAAGGGCTGGTCTCATAGCTGGTTGAAACTTGGGTAAAGCCTATCTCTTTGGCAATCTCGGCGGCGCGTTTTTCATGATCCGTATACCGATAGCCATGCATGAACACGATGGCGATTGAACGCAGACCATCGGCAAACGCCGCCCCTAGATCGCGGTGCAACGCATTTTCATCCAGAGCCGTAAGAACGTCGCCCGACACGGTCACCCGTTCATCGGCTTCAATGACAACTTCGGCCAACGGGGTCGGCAATTCGATGTTGCGGACAAATAAGTGGGGACGGTTTTGGTAGCCAATTTTAAGGGCATCGCCAAAGCCCCGTGTGATCAGCAAAACGGTGCGTTCGCCCGTGCGTTCCAACAACGCATTGGTGGCAACCGTGGTGCCCATTTTAATGTGATCAATAGACTCTGAGGGAATCTCAGCTCCCGGCACGAGGCCCAACGCATCGCAGATGCCTTGAACCGCTGCATCTGCGTACTGTTCGGGGTTTTCGCTCAACACCTTCTGCGTTGTGATGTATCCGTTTGGAGCCCGCGTCACCACATCCGTAAAGGTGCCACCCCGGTCAATCCAAAACTTCCAGCCGCTTTGGGCTTGGGTTTTCATAGGCGATAGGGTCGCTCTTTAGCGCACGGGAGGCGCGTAAAGAAGACCGCCATTTTGCCAGGTACTGTTCAGGCCCCGCGACATTTTCAACACAGAGCCCTGGCCCAAATTGCGCTCAAAAATATCGCTGTAATTGCCCACCAGTTTAATCACACGGTAGGCCCATTCATCGTCTAAACCAAACGGCTTGCCAAGCAGCCCTTTTTCAACGCCCAGCAAACGGCGAATTTCTGGCACCTTCGAATGTGCCTTCATGTCATCAACATTGGCCTGGGTAACGCCTAATTCTTCTGCCGCAATCGTAACATGGGTGACCCACGCCACCAGATCGCGCCACATGAAATCATCTTGGCGCACGGCCGGAGACAAAGGTTCCTTGCTAATCACCTCTGGAAACACCACAAAATCAGCTGAATCCTTTAAGCGGCCAGCATGAATACCCGCCAACGCGGTGCGATCATGGATCGCCATATCGCAACGCGAACCAAAAAAGCCTCGCCACATCCCGTCCATCGTATGCATAGGCACGATGGTCCAATCGACATTATGTTTGGCCATGAAATCTTGTAAATTCACCATGGCCGTTGAGGTTTCAGAGATTGTGCAAACCTTAAGACCATTTTTCTCCATGGCTTCTTGCAAGTTTTTCACACCTGCTTTTTGGTAAGCGATAAACCCCTGACCATCATAAAAATTGATTCCAGTAAATTCGACCTTTTGTTCGGTGTCGCGTTTGAAAGTCCAGGTTGATCCGGCGTGAATGACATCTACGTTTCCGCCCACAAGCGCATCTAGCCAATAGTCTGCAATCTGCACGGCGTTGGTATCACCAAGGACAGCCGCCCCTAAGGCCCGACAAAAATCGACATTAAACCCTGACCACTGACCGTCGGCACCCTGAACAGAAAACCCTGGCATACGGCCCGTGACACCACACGTCACATAGCCCCGTTCCTTGACCGTTTTCAACGTCATTCCGTCTTCAGCCAAGGCTGATTTCGTCTCTGCAAAAAGCGCGATTGCGCCCCCTAGCACCGCCACGATTAAGGCTGAGTAAAATGTCCGTTTCAAGATTCTATCCCCACCGCTATAGTTAGCGCGCACATACACACGCGTTCACCGTTTATTTGCCCCATAAGCATTTCGTATGATTTTATTATTCTTATAAAGTGATACTCTTTTTTCCATAGGTACTTCAAGGACTAATCTAAATGACGGATGCGGCAAAACCAAAAAACGAACAAAACCCTCAGCCCGTACCGCTGATGGCAAAACCGCAATCGGCGATTTTGACCAAACTGTTTGTTGCTTTGGGTTTCATAACCATCACGACTATTTTTGCGGGTGTCGTCTCCATTGTCGCGTTGAAACGATTTGAGGATAATTTCAATCACCTGATCAACATCGATTTACCGACTTTGTCGGACACTTCACAAATCAGTCAGTTGTCGGCAAGCGTGACGGATCGTGGTCCAGCTCTCATTATTTCCCCCAACACATGGACCCGGCTGACCATTGTCGGCGAAGTTGACGACGATGCCAAATGGTTAGAAGAAATTTTAAACCGCGTTCCCCAACAAGACCTATCGGGAAAGCGCAAAGGCGAACTGCTGGCCCTAAAATCAACATTGGTGGACAATTACATCATCTTGAACAGGCTTACAGAGGACCGGATTAACTATGCGGATAGGCTCAACGAAATTCAGCAAATACTGGCTCAAATCCAAAAAGACCTTGTCTCGGCGCAATTTCACTCCGGCCTCGCGACCAGCGGCTTAATGCACACGCCTGGGTTCAATGCATGGCATGAATCCATTCACGCCATCATTTTTAAATTAAGGGACGGGCTGGATACCAAGCACCCAATACCGTTGCAACGGTTAAAAGCGGATGTGGATGTGAGCATTGACAATATCTACGCGCAAATTTCTAAATTACCCATCTCCTTTCAAAGAGAGGCGGCAACAAGGTTGTCTCGGATCAATGCCATCACCATCGGATCAGATGGTCTTTTCAATATTAAAATGAAAGACTTACAAACCACCACCCAAGTGCGAGCGACATTGAACGCTGCGCGGACCTTAGCCGAACGTTTCGTTGTTGCGTCTGAGCTTATCACCAGCGACGTGCAGACCTCTATTGATACCATCAATCAAAAAACCAGCCATTCGATGAGCATCACACTTCAGGCCATGGTCGGCTTTATTCTAATTTCCGCTTTTATCGCCGTTCTGACGTTCCTTTATGTCAGCCGCACGGTGTTGTTTCGACTTAGTAATTTACGCGGTTCCATGTTGGCTCATGCCGATGGGGCCGTTCAACCCATCGACACGTCCGGCAATGACGAAATTACGGATATGGCCAGGTCCCTACAATACTTGGTCGACACGCTTCATTCGCGTGAGATCGGTTTGCTTGAGGCCAAAGAAGAGGCCGAGCATGCCTCTGTTGCCAAGTCTCGCTTTTTGGCCGCAGCAAGCCATGATTTGAGACAACCGCTGCAAGCCCTAAACTTGTTTGTCTATGCCTTAGACAATCAAGAACAAGACCCTGAAAAACGCGAAATTATTGAACTTATTCGCAATTCCCTTGATTCCTTGAAAGAGCTTCTCAATACCTTGCTTGACGTTTCCAAACTGGAAGCGGGCGTGGTGCAGCCGATGATGAAGGACTTTTGCGCCAACGCGGTTATCGAAAGTATTAAAAATGATATGACGGTTGTCGCCTGGGCCAAGGACATTGAACTTCGGACCGTCGAGACCAGTGTTCATATTTATAGCGATCCATCGTTACTGGGAACCGTGGTGCGCAACTTGTTAGACAACGCCATCAAATACACAGAAAGTGGAAAAGTTCTTATTGGCTGTCGCAAACGAGGGACAAATTTACGCTTTGAAGTTTGGGATACCGGACCGGGCATTCCAGACGACCAACAAAGTCTAATTTTTCAAGACTTTTATCAGATCGATAATGCTGCACGTAATCGAGCCCAAGGCCTTGGGCTTGGGCTTTCGATCGTCAAACGCATGGCTCTGTTGTTGGGCTGTTCCATGGGCTGTGAATCCGTTGTTGGCAAAGGCACGATGTTTTGG
>Ga0316202_10001877_pt1 | contig 14914 bp, 20 predicted proteins | sample 3monrhotite_MG_FD_204934 | JGI IMG/M metagenome (GOLD analysis project Ga0316202, IMG submission 204934) | Microbial mat bacterial communities from mineral coupon in-situ incubated in ocean water Damariscotta River, Maine, United States -... | ecosystem: Environmental > Aquatic > Marine >... | reverse complement strand
GATAAGCAGCCAATAAATCTTTCTCTTCGATCTCATCACCTGCCTTTGCCTCTTCGACAGGCGCGACCTCCTTCTTCACTTCCTCGACAGGCGCTGTCTTTTCTTCGCTGAATATCTCTTTCAGCTCGGCTTCTGTGCCAATCCCCTTTTTGGCAGCCTTCATGAGCGCCTCGGGATTAGCTGGGATGGTGACAGCCGATATCTCGAGCAGCTCCCACTTCAAGAATTTATAGCCGCCAGTCTCATTTTCTGTGCGCTCGGTCGGCTTGAATCCGATCGACACCGCCTTGAGAAAGCCATCGCGATAGAGACGAAAAACCGTCTCTGCTTTGTCGTGCATCTGTTCGAGTCCCGCAAACTTGGCGCGACCTATCAGCTTCGTGCCCTCTACCCAAAGCTTCTCAAAAACAGCGACTGGCAGTCCGTGATAGTCATGGCCCCACGGCATGACGGCATTTTTCATGAAGTTATCGGCATCCATGCCAGCGAGAACCATCGTATCGCCGTAGCGATCTTCTGACTCGCTCGAGACAACGAAATCAATCGTGCGAGCTTCTTCATTCACGGATTTAACCGTGATATCGAGATTTTTTTGGAGTTTATCCATAGTAAAAAGGGTTATTTAGGTAAAACTGTACAACGGCAATTGATATTGTTTTCGGCGATATCGCCCTCACCAGGGCCAGCCACTAGCTCGCCACCAACTGAGAATAAGTCTCCCGTCTTGACTGTCTGTCCGTCTGCTGCGGCGTGCGCTGGCCGTGTCTTCATGTCCTCTGTCGCCAGCCATTCGACCTGCTTCACGCCCGACTGCTTGTAGCTGATCATAGACCCGCCATTCATCGCCTTGGTCGTCTCAGTTCGTGCGATGGCGATCGCGCGACTCGTCTTAGCTTCCTTGAAGACTGTTTTGACACGCTTGGCCAACTCGTCGATGCTTTCGCCGCTAGCCAAACCAGCAGCGAGCTGATCTTTGAGTGCATTTATCGTCGTGTCATTCACTGTCTTGGCGAATTTCATCGTCATGCGAGACAGCGCGAGGCGTACGTCGGGGTCATCAAAATCAAACTTGCCAGCTGCGCCGACGAGTGCCGCCGCCTGCGTGCCACCATCTTCGACCGCGAGCTCATAGACCGCTGTCGCCTCAACGACAAAAGTCGCGACCTCTCGCTCTCTATCCAGCACCTCGCCGGGGTCTACTTCCTTTGTGAGCATCTTCTTCCCGTCTTGGCGTATTTTCTGCAAAACTTTCTGCTCCTGCTTGGTGAACAATGTCTGCATGAGACTCTCAAACCTCTTTTCATGGCGTGAATGGCGCTTGAGGAATTTCGTCTTGAGTCTGTCGCGAACATCGGCGCCCTTCGTCTCCAAAGATTTTGAATCCGAAGACGAAGGCGCACTATCTGTTATTGTAGTTTGATCAAGCGGCACTTGATTGAATCCGACGAGCGGCACATCGCCGCCCTCGACTGGTGGTAGCCCCTCCTCGGCGCGAGCCTCGTTTATGGTCATCCAGCCATTCTTGAGTCCGTTCTCGCGGCGGGCCAGCAATGCTTCTGCATCCTGCGGCACGGGGTCTTCAAAAGAGAAGTGCAGATTCTGAGAGTGTGGGTACTGTCGCAGCAGCTCGATCGTGAGCTTTTCAGCAAAACGACGAATGCGCGGCTTGATCGTGTACTTCGCAAAGCTATAAATGCTCGCCTCCATGCTGGCGCGGTTTACATCTGCGCTTTGCCCGAGCAGAGCCTTTGGCACACGGTATGCCGAGAGAATCTTGTCGCGCAGAGCGTAGCCTTGCTGCACAAAATCCATGTCTTTCTGACTTTTGCTGAGATCAAAGAACTTTGCGCCCTTGGCACTATCGATAATTTGAAATTTGTGAGAATTTTCAATACCTTGATGCTTCTTGCGCCAGCTGCGTGCAAAGTTCTTTTGAGCTTCTTTATTGAAAGTGTTCTCCAAAAACATAAGAAATGCAGGAATCGCCGAGTTGAAAAACCAGTTGCGATTCCACTTGGCAGCGAAAGTGTCGGTATCGATCGAGAGCGCGGCCGCCTGTGTCGGCCCTGTGCCATAATGCAGGTGTCGCGGGCTGGAAAAGCGGAAATGAATAATATCATCGGGCTGGAAAATCCGAATAGACGCGCCAAGGCGGTACTCATAACGCTCTACTTCGCCAGTCGATCGCATCTTGAGCTTCATCTTGCTCGGGTCGAGTGGCCATAGCTCGCGCGGGCGGTTCGCACCGTCGCGGTTGATAGCCAAGTAGCTGCTACCCGTGAGCTCTTGGTGCATCTGTGTCGTCTCGCGTATTTCAAAGCCGGTGTGCGCCGAGTTTGGGCGGCGAATGAGATCAAGCACGGGATGCTCGGTGACCTCGGTCACTTTCTTATTCTTGCCTTTGCCGGTGGTTTCAAGGAGCGTCAATCGGATGCCGGCAGTTTCCTGCGCGATTACGCCGACAGCGGCGAACACCCATTCATTAGTTTCGTAAGCTTTCAGCACTTCATCACTTCCCCACTCGGGCGCGCTGGCCCAATTGTTTGATTGGACGACAGCCCCGCTATCTCCTGCGCTCTTTTCGTAGCCGAGCCAGTCGGCTGCTTTGGCGAGTAAATTCATGTTTAGATATATACAAAAAACGCCCGCGAAGTGCGGACTGCGCTGAGCATACACATATAGTGTCAAGTTCTGTTGCATTGAGCAAGAAAGTCGTCCCATAGGGACGAACTTGCAAATTCTTTAGGGTAAATCGAGTTTCTTTAGCACTCTTTTGCGTAATGAACGCACGCTTGATTTAGAACTATAATAAAGCAAATCAGCTATATGCTTGTCATTTCTCCTATGTTTTCGCCATAAAAGCATAAACTTTTGTTCCTTTTTACTTAGACTCTCCCATTTTTCCCCTGGTATCCATTCCAGGAGATCACGTTCGATCTCCTTGAGCATTGCGGGATTTAGTGCGAGTGTGCCTTGCATAGTAAAAAAAAATTAAAGTTCAATAAATCCCGCCTCTTCCTCGGGCGGCTCAATGTCAAAGACGCAGCGCATCATCAGCGCATCGGCGAAGTCCGGCGAGCGCCCGATGGCTTCTTTGATCTTTTCTTTTGGCACGAGACGCAGCGGGCCGTCCTTATCGACATCCTTTTGCCGCACCTGTGCGAGCTCCTCCTCGATCTTCTCGCGCATCTCCGCGTCGTCACACTCGATATAGATTTCATTTGCGCTTATCCGCTCAGCTAGCTTGAAATAACATTGTGTTTTCAGATTCGAATAATTCTCGTCGTTCATGGCCCGAGCATTATTCACAAATGGCTTGGCATTTTCGAGATAGCCGCCGAGGAAGCCGCCGACGCCGTCATTGTCGTAGACAATGTTTGACTGCGGCACTTTGTGTTGGCGAGCTGCGCTTTTGAGCAAGTCTTCTACATCCTTACCGGTCGTTTTCTTGCGCGTGATAATCTTCTCCACGCGCCAGCCATCCCACACAGCTATCACGAAGAGATCGCTGCCTTGCAGGGCGATATCAGCCGAGAGATAGCGATCGCCGCCCTCGACAAAGTCATTTGTGAAGAGATTGCAGATAGCGTTGTGCTCGATCAGACGGTTTGGCGCGTCATCATACTCAAAGTTGCCGTGCAGCAGACGCTCAATCTTCACTTTGTTTTTCGTGCGGATTACGTTTTTCTTATATTTCGCGTGGTCGATATACGGATTATCGGTGTAGAGCGCCGTCACGAATGCGCTGCCCTCAATCTTGATGCCATCTCTGATAAGCGGCTTCCAAAAATGAGAGTACAGCCAGTTCTTGCCAGGGTTACAGGTGTAGAGCGTCTTAGGCTCGGATGCCCAGCCGTTGCCACTCAGTACCGTCAAGCGGAATTGCAGCGCATCCTTGGCGTCTTTACAGACCTCCTGCGCCTCGTCTACCCACGAGCCAGTTAGATCATACGAACCGAGGCGATCAAATTCAGGGTCGGACGGCATGCGGCGCAGCTCGGCGAGGAATACCATCGAGCCATTTGTAAAATGAAAGACGCTATCTTGCTGATTAAACTTGTAGTGGATGCCTGGGCGAAGTTGTAGCATCTTCAAAACCTTGAAAAATGTCAGCAGTGTCGTGCGCTTGAGCGCTTTGAGCTCCTCACGCCCGATCAGCCACGCCGAGCCGGGCATGCTCAGGCAGCCCGAAGCAATCCAAAACGAGCCGAGCCACGTCTTGCCACCACGGGCGCCGCCACCAAAGACAAGCTCATTCGTGATCTCGTCGCACAGCAAGTCGTAAGCATGCTCCTGCTTTTCGGAAAGTGGAAAATCGACAATCATTGTTTAGTAGCGCGAGTTATTTGAATGCCTGCAAGAAGATTTGCCGTCTCGGGGTCGATCTTGATCGGCGTCACCATGCGAGCGAGGGCGGTGAGCGCCTTCGTGCTCTCGTTGATATTCTTTGCCGCCTTTGCTGTCTTGTGATTCTCGGCTAGCTCGCGCATCACCCACTTAGCATTAATCTCGCTCTCTTTCTGCACTTTTTGCGTGCTTTCGTTGATTAGCTTTGCTATCTCAACATTTTTCAACAGTCGTTGCCCTTGCGAGTAAGCAGTCTTCTCGCTGTACCCTGCCTTCTTCGCTGCCTCGGTAGCGTTGCGCTTCTCGATATAGTGAGCTACAAAAGCTAGCTGCTTTGCGTTTAGTTTCGGTGGTGGTGATTTCTTTGGCTTGGTCATGGTGTGGATTATTTAGTAGATGTATATTTCTCCTCTGCACACTTTGCTCTTCGCATAACTGCTTCGAGTTGAGCAATTACCTTCTTTCCTTTTTTGATTACGGGCTTTAGTAGGTCGTAGCGGGTCATTTGGATTTGAGTTGGCTTATTTGACGCGAACACTCTTTTGCGCCCGACTCTTGCCCTGCTATAAATTCATCACCACTTAAGGTATCTCCGTCTCCCGATAGCTCATCACATACTGCCAAGCACGCCTCGATAGCCTCCTCTCTCGCGGCTTTGATTTCAGCGTCTTTTTGTTCGAGGGCTTGGATAAATAATGATTTCATATCGTTGTATGTATACCGTGGGCATTCGCATATTTGATGCTCCACAGCTTCAAAATATCGGCACATAAAACAACTCATATTTTCAAACTCAGCGATTATATCCTCGTTCGTTTTAGCCTCCTCAAGCCCAAACATATGCATGCCTGATTTTATGTGGCAATCCTTACACATTGTCATGTGTCGCTCTGGTATATTCTTGCAGTTTACAATGCTGCATTGATTTTTCTCGTTCGTTTTCTGTGGTGTAATCATGGTAATTTGTTATTTATAAAATATTTCATATCGCAGCCAGTCGATGGCATCGACGCACCAGTCGGGCATCCAGTTATAGTCGCGAAGTGAAGTAAGGAAGTGGTACATTTATGAAAGTTGATTAATTATTTTCCCAGCGGCAAAGGCGACTGCCTGCGGCACGACGGCGTTACCGAGGGCGTGTAGTCTTTCGGCACGCCATTTGATCTGCGTTGTGGTGCGCGGGGCTTCCCAGTCGTGCTGGTCTTCTTTGGGGCGCGCGGGCCAAGCTGTGTCCATCCACGAGGAAACCCCATAAGATTTTCTACCCAGTCGGGGTTTAGTTTGCCGCTTTGTCGAGCCATCACTTTGTGATCGAGTCGATCGTTTTCCCGACTCCTCCCGCTCTTCCGTGTGAGTGTCGCTGGTGAAGAGCCTTTGTGCGCCGATGCCGTTGGTGTCGGCCAGCTCTGTACTAAATCCGCCAATCCGAGACTGTGACTGCTCTCCCCGTCTTTCGACTTCCTGCGACCTGTATTTGTCAGCTCCGCGTCGGGATGCTCTACTTCCTGCGTCGTTGGCGTAGGCCACGATGAAGACTCGATCTCTCCGGTGAGGTGCGCCAACGCTGGCAGCTGATATACAATGCCAGCTCGCATCGTACCCGAGCGAGGCCAGCGTTCCGAGTACATCATCGAGTCCCCGAACAAGGAGAGCTGCGACGTTTTCCACAAACACGAAACGTGGTCGAACTTCGCGAATGACTCGCACATATTCATACCACAGCCCGCTGCGCTTCCCCGCGAGCCCCGCGCCTTTCCCCGCAAAGCTGATATCTTGGCACGGAAAGCCGCCAGATATGATATCAACAACTCCGCGCCACGGCTTGCCGTCAAAGGTTGTGATATCATCCCAGACTGGTGCAGGGTCGAGATCGCCCGACTCCATACGCGAGACGAGAACCCCGACGGCGTATGGGTCGATTTCAACATGACAGACCGTGCGAAGCTCGGGGATTGCTGTTTTGAGTCCTGCGGAAATTCCGCCGATACCGGAAAATAAAGCCAGCTCATTCATTAAAAGTTAGGTGTAATTTTATTGCGCCAGTTTTCACCAGCAAATTGAAATACGCGGCAGCGCTCACTCAGCCGCGACGCGATCTGTGGCCGATAGCTGGCATGAAGATCTTCGAGTGATCTATTGCTCGTGACTATCGTCGGCTTACATTCTTCGTAGCGGTGATTCAAAACCAAGTAGAGCGTTTCATCTATCCACGCGCTCGATTGCTCCACGCCGAGATCATCCATCACGAGCAGTTCGGCTTGCTGCATCTCTTGCACGAGCTTTGTGTCCCCCGCGCTCTTGCGCTCTTCATTGTCCATGCCGATCATATCTTTTAGCCTTCGTGACATATCAGCGATATTCACAAACATCACCTCGACTGCGTGCTTTGATATCAGCGCATTGCTCACCGCTGCTGCTGCGTGTGTCTTGCCACGGCCAACATCGCCCCAAAAATACAGACCAGTCCCTTGCTCTTTGATATCTGGCCAGCACTCCACGAAGCGCGCGAGTCTCTCGTGCAGCTTTTCATTTCCTTTGAGTGTGTCGAGTGTTTTATCAAAGAAGCTTTTGCCAACACCGCTGCGATCGAGAGCGCGACGGACGCGCAGGAGCTTTTGAGAATGAGCGTGCTGCTGCATCCTTGGTGTCGAGACATATTCACGGTACTGCTCGCGGCCACGCTGGCAGTCGCAGAAGCTCGGGATGATGCCGTAGGCTTGGTTGTACACGTTGTTTGCGTTATGGATGTGTCCGTCTTCGTCGCAGCGACTACACACGCTCGTGAGCGGTGCCGACGGTGCTGACAGTGTTGTGTCGTGCATGGTTGGTGGTTTTAAATGATTTTTTATGACAATCTTGCATTTCTAAAATTCGCTCGTCGCTATGTAGCCACCAGGCGAGCGGGCGAAATCCATTGTTTTTTAGCTTCCACTGATCAGGCTCATTTTTCAGGTTCTGAAACGCCTCAATAATGTCATCGGCTGAAAAAACCTTGAGGCGAATTTTTAATTTTCGACGTGCCTCATCTGTCCAAATCTTTCTTTGCTCAAAAACAAGAAATATAACTTCATTAAATTTATTAAAATTTATTTCTCCTTCTTCTCTTCTCTATTCTCCTTCTTCTCTAGGGTGACTTTTGCAGGCACTTCTTGGCTTGCAGAAGCGACTGAGGAGGTTTCAACTGGCACTGAACTTGAATTTTTATCATTACTTTTATTCGAGTTGAGGTCTAGTTCAATCTTTTTTTCATCACTTTTTGTACTCAACTGGCACTCAACTGGACATGAACTCGAACATTTATGATCACTTTTTGTCGAGATGAGTCCTAAATTTTCACATTGTAAAATCGTTTTTTTCAGAAAAGTTGGCCGCACTTGAATCGAGCTTGCGAGCAATTTCATACTACCCGACACTTCCCCGTCGCGGTCTTTGGCGAGCAAAAGTAATCCAAGGAATACCCACCTATCAGCAGCCGTGAGTCCGTCCATAATTTCAGGAGATCGGAGAATGCTATCATGTAGTTTTATCCAAGTTTTTTTCTTATCAGATTGGCTTTGGTACTTTTCCCAGCTCGTGATGGTGACTGTGAGGTGTGTCTTAGAGTTCATGTTATGCAAACAAAGGGAGTTGAATTAAAGGTTTTGATATTTTTGTTTGCGTATTTGTTTCGATAATTTTTTCCGTGTCTTGGTTATTTATAATGCGATAAGAGACGCGCTCAAAACATGATTTTGGGATGCAGATTTGAGCATCGTTGAATTCTGAGATGTCGCGCAGCACGAGGGACTCGGGCGGTATCTGTGCGAAGTCAGCGACAAGCGTGCTGTCTTCCATGACGTAGATGAGATAGCGTACGCCCATTCGGCAAAGACGATTCCATGCCCTTTGATTGATCGGCAGACCGTCGCCAGCTGCCCAGATCGCGCCGTTAAATTCATCGCATCGTATGAAGCGCACAGCGTACTTCCCGCAGACCTGCACGCTCTTTTTCACGCTACCCCTCACGCGGACGAAGATCGTCTTGTAGCGAGCCCCATACACGCCCGAGGTGAGCTGCATAGTTTTGTAGTGGTAGGCCTTCTGCATCATCGGCTTGATCTCCTCGTTTGCTTTCGCACGGATGATCTTCGCCAGCGCGTCCCACTCGCCATGCGTGGCAAGCTCGTCGAGCTTTGTTTTGAGCGAGATGGTAGGCGTTGCATATGACATTATTTGTAGAAGTCTGCGTATTTAATTAAAAATTCTTGATCTTTTTTAGTTGGCTGATAGCCGATCGAGTCGAGCCAGTACTTTGTCATCTGTAAATTCTTCGCCTGCTGCTCTTTTTTCATGTGGTACGCATGGCCACCCATCTTGCCGTCGCGGTTGATATGGCAGCTCTCGTTGTGCATCGGAGAAAAGTTGTACGGGCTGGCGCTCACTCGCCCGAGCGTGTGATGTCCGCAGTCCGGCTGGGCCTCATTGCAATACCAGCACGGCGCCCCTTGAAATAACTCGCGCGTCTTAGTCGTGAATGGATTTTTAGGCGCGCACTTCGTCATGCTACTGCGAGCCTTGAATCCGCTGCCAGCTTTGAGTGGTGTTTTCACGCGCAGCGTAGAGCCCCACACTGTGCGACCTTCTTTTTTCGAGATTGGCTTTGGGAAAGCGAGCATTATCAGTAATTAAATTCAGTTTCGCGAGGTAGCAATATGTATATCCCGAGATCATGACTGGCCCAGTTGCGAATGGTGGCGAGGTACTGCTCCATCTCGACCGTGGACAATGTCGTCGTCGATCGAATCGTTGGCAGCTTCCCGTCTCGCTTCTGTAAGAATTGAAATCGGAGAGCATCGTGCATTTCATCATCTGAATACCCCAGCTCGGCAGACAGTATTCCCACCACCACGCCCCAGTAGTATCGGTTTTGTAATACGCTGCGACTCTTGACTGCGCGATGCCTTTTGATCGTCACCGACACCTGCCCCGAGAGCTGCTGCAAGTGCATATCGAATCGGCTTCGATTCGTGAGGTGCAGTATCCCTTTTTCTACGGTGCCGGTGAATGAAGGTGTTGTCATTAGAGACTTGAGATAATATATTCACAATCCGTACAGATACCCGAGTGCTCTTTGCATCCCTTTGCAGATATTTCAGTTTCGCAATCTGAGCAAGCATGCTTTCCGTTGAGCCCGCCACACATTTCGCATTCGAGATTTTTTACTTTGGAATTCATAATTAAGGATGTTGGCATTATCGAACGGCTACTTGGTTTTCTTGGTAAATACGCACGCCTTGAATATCTCGCATGCCGTCTTTGATCGCTTGGCTGATCTTCTTCTCATCGACAACGAGGTACCCGACTGGCACAGCTGCGGCATCAGTCACTTCAAATTTCCACACCTTTTTGATATGAGTATTGCCATTCTCGGTGCGGCAGTTTATCTCTGGCTTCTCTATCGCTTGTGGCTGCGCTGCCTGCGTGAGTGCTGCACTCGCCTGCTCTGCGTCACTAGCCGCGGCTGCTGCCGCTACTGTGTCGCCCGACTCCTTTGCATCAGCTAGTTTCTTTGCCGCATCGTCGGCAGCTTTTTTTGCGGCTTTCTCTTTTACTTCCTGCTCACCTGCGACACGGGCAGCCTCTTTTTCTGCGATCGCCTCTTGTTTGGTGGCATAGGTCGATATCTTTGCTTTGATATCCCTCTCCACTTTCATCAAAGGCTCAGTCCTCATCTTTGCTGCGTTATTTATCTTTTTCACAGTTTCATTTACTGGCCCGACGAGCTCTTTGCGTGATGCCTCAATCGATTTGATTTCATCTTTTACATCGATCAAATAAGTAGCTGCATGCTCGTATTCCTCTTTATTTGTCACGCACAGCTGCGCTGCGCCCTCGACAATGATGCTAATCTGCGAATCCATGCCCTCCATTCGTTCGCGCGCAAATGCGGGTATCTCCTGTTCGGTAAGTTGTGTAGCGGTATTCATGATAAAAATAAAATTAAGAAATTATTTAGCCTCTTTTTGCCATGCTTTTTTACGTGGCGTGGCACTTGGCTTGGCCACCTTTTTTACTACCTCCTCTTTTTCTTCCTCCTCCTCTTTTTTCTCTTCCTCTTCGTCGTCCTCTTCTCCCGTGGCAGCATCATCATTGGCAGGCTCTTCTTCATTAAAGAGATTCTCAAAATCTTCTTCGAGCTCCTCGCGCTTCTCTTCGTAGGCAGCCTCTATCTCCTCGGAGATGGCACCACTCTTGCCTGGCATGGTTAGATATTCAGTATCCATGCCCGTGCCTTTTCGTGTGACACTAAGATCAAAGCCTGTTGGATTACCCCAGTCGGCATCATTGACGATAGCCTCGATCGCTCTCTGCACAGTCACCTGCGTAATTTCGAGAATCTGTATCTTCTTTTGGTCGTAATTCCATACCGGCATGAGCCAAAAGTGCTTGAGCTCCTTTGCGCCAGCTGGACGCCCCTCGTCATACGGTGCTCGATGTGCGGTCTTTGTTTCACCATTTTTTACCCACCACACCCAGCCAAAGATGGGGCGATCGAGAATGCGAAACTTGTTTTTTCCATTTTCAAATTTCATGTAGCCCGAGTTCATATTTGGGATGCTATATCCCTCCGGGAAAAAGTTAGTTGATTGAGTCATGATAAAAATTAGTTTAGGAAATAAGTGTTGCGTTCATCGAAGTAACAAGCCTCGATGCACGATGTTGGGATGCCAGCCGCCTTGGCTAGCAAGTCTCTGTATCGGAATACCTGCGATGCTGCCTTGCGCTCGCGGTGCGCGTTTGGTTTGAAGTCAGGCAGCTGGATGCGATCAGGCGCGAGTATACGAAGCAAGTCGATGTGACCGCTCACGGCGCCGTCCTCACTCCACACGGGCACTTCATAGGCGATCGTGTACGGGTCGTTTTTTATGAAATATTCCTGCACGATAGGATGCTGCTGCTGCCCTTTTCCGATGAAGTTCGCTGCCATCGCCATCGATGAAAGATCAGCATCTTTTTCGTGACGCGTGGTGAGCACGAGTTCGCTCATCTGTGAGATAGACGCAGCATTTGAGAGATCGGGCAGTTCGCACGTGAAGGCATGCGCAAGATACCGCATCAGCTTTGCAGCTGGTGTGTCGCCATCTGACTCGGTGAATACGCTAGAAAAGGTCGTGAATGGATAGACCATTTCGCGCTCGCCGCGCTGTACTACGATCTGTCGGGTGATTAAACTGCTCATTTGTAATTAAATTATTACTTGCGTTTTTTGATCGATCTCAAGGCCGCACTGGCGGCATAAGAAAAAGGGTTGTTCTTCCCGCTGTACATGCTCGCCATTGTGATCACACATATCGTGAGTGCTATGCTCGATTAGCTCCATTGAGCACTGGCAGTCTTGGCACTCCATAATTTGAGTAGAGTGCATGACATCTATCCGAGCCTTTTCGTCTGTTTGATAGTCGGTGATCAATTGCTTTGGGGGTTAGGAAACGGTAAATTTACCCTCGGACTTCCGAGAGATTCTTCTTTCGGGAGTTCATGCTGTCTGCTCTTCAGACTGGTGCGTGTCTTCGATACGCTTTATCAGAGCTGCAAGCTCGGCTTGATACTCCTTTTGCGCCTCGATCGTGTCGGTGTCCATGCCTTGACGAGCAAGCGCAAATTCACCGAGATCGCGCACCTGCAAAAGTCGTAGACCGGCGGCCACGCGGTCGATGTCGTCCTGGCCCGAGATGGTAAGCGGATTGTCCGCTTGAGGTGTTGGTGGGGTCATAGCAAAGGGGGTTAAAAAATATGACCGGAGAGCGATGCGCTCCGTGGACGGGCTGAAATAAGAAACATGTTCGACCCCCTTTGAGAAGCGGGAATTCCCCTTATTCAGCCGTAGTCCACGGAAAGCACTTGTGAGATGTGAAGGAGCTAAAGACCGAGTTCGCGTCGCAGGTGCGGCACGCAGTAAGCGATGAAGACAAAGAAAACGACGATGGAAAGTGATGCAAAAGTTGTCATAATATTTAGCTGAAACAGTTGGTTAATTGATCGCGTGTCTCGTCGAGGATAATCAGTCGCTTGAGCGGATACTCGTGTACCCTGCATAGCTCTAGCCAGTTCAACGGGTGGCGACGCTGGGTGTTATAAGTGATCGTTGGTTGTCCGGGGATTTGAGGCATTTTTAGAGTGAATGTGGTAAAATATTGTTATGTCTGATTCAGATTCCGAGTTCGTTAAAACACTTACTATTCTTTCTCTTGCGATTTCCTTGGAGCGTGATCCTGGTGAGTGCTTTCTTGATTTGAGCGAGGATGAGCAATCGAAGCTTTTACGCAGCCGTCTACCTTTGACAAATCGCATTCGCGATCGACTATTTGAGCTGGCAAAGAAGGGTCGTCTACACGCAGATTAGCCATAGAAATATCTCTCACGAGCGCACGCTTGATATCCTCAATAGGTAGGAATCCAGCTGCTTTTAGATCGGTAATTTGCTCTTTAGTAAGGGGCATTTTTAGTGATTCGATGTTTTATAGTATTAGATAATTTAACTAAATTAGTTAGTATTTTTTACAAATTTTTTTTGTCTGTTAATCAACAGTTTGCTTGCTTCATCAAGCTCTGCGCCAGAAAACTCCTTTAAAAGAGGCTTTGGCTGCTTATTGAAGATATATCTGCCAATCTCCAACAGGCATTTTTCTATTCGATCTGGTATCATTTCATTAAGCATGTAAGACAATACTAATTGATTTACTTAATCCTAGTCAAGGGTTAATGTTTTTTGATGTTGACTAAATTAGTTATTCTTTTTAGAGTAATACTCTCATGCACAATTCAAAATTTAAGATCATCGCCGAGGAGAGCGGAAAAACACAGCAAGAAATTGCTAATTTGCTTGGCGTCACAGGATCATATGTCAGTATGGCAAAAAATGAAAAAACGACGATTTCTAAATCAACATGGCTGCTTGTTTTGAAAGAATTAAAAGGCATGTCGCGCCAGCAAGCCGAGGAGCAGCTAGCTCGTTGGCAAATAGAAGAGGCTGAAAAACACATACCTGCTATTGAGGCGCGCCAAAACATAAAGCCATATCACGCAGGCTCACAATCCAGCCTCGGCCCCGCACCAGCCTCGATCGACAAGATGAGCGAGAGCCAACTCAATGACAAGCTGCTTGAAATCGCAAAAACTGATCATGACATACTCGGTGGCGACGACCCGCGCGATCTTGGCGAGCGGGCCAAGCGAGCAATCCTCAAAGCTTATTATCGATAATAAATAACTATGATAAAAAAAATATCCACTATCGGTAAAGGCAGCCTGTTTGAAAAGGCAAAGCATACGCAGCGAGATGGCCTAGAATATTGGTCTGCGCGTGAACTTATGCCGCTGCTGGGCTACATTGAGTGGAGGAAATTTGAGGGTGTTATTCAAAAGGCGAAAACAGCCTGTAGCGAGTCGAGACATGATACAGAAGACCATTTTGTCGGATCAGACAAAATGGTCGAAATTGGATCAGGAAGTCGTAGAAAAGTAGATGATTATCATCTCTCACGCTATGCTTGTTACTTAATTGCTCAAAATGGAAGCCCTACTAAATCAGAAATTGCGCTAGCTCAGACATACTTCGCAGCAAAGACGCACCAGCGTGAGGTGGACGAGGAGCTTGTCGCAATAGAGGAACGAAAGGAGCACAGGGAGATATTAAAACGAGCTAATAAAGAACTTGCATCAAATGCCAAACTGCACGGCGTTGTGGCTGGGCTTGATTTTGCAATCTTTGCAGATGCTGGTAATAAAGGGCTTTATGGAATGGGTGCAAATGATTTAAAAAAGTTGCGTGGAATAAATAAAACAGAAAATTTGCAAGATCACATGGGCACAACGGAACTTGGTTTAAATATCGCAAAGGCTGTTATCGCAAAGGAGAAGCTCCACAGTATTCCGCAGCAAGGAAAGGCTGGGGCAAATCTTATTCATGAAGAGTCTGGTGCGGCAGTGCGAGAAATGGTTGAAAAATTTGGCATCACGGCACCCGAAAATCTGCCGCTTGAAGAAGATATAAAGCATGTTGCGCGTCGGCTAGAGAAAAGTGACGATAAGATACTTATTGAGTCACATAAAAATATAGCTGGTGAAAAAGTTGTTGAAATATTATTGCCAAATTATTGCACTCAGGAGCACTTGGTAAAAATAAAAGACATTCTCAAATCATCACAAGGGAATGGGCGTGTTACTCTAGATCTAAAAATAGATGCGCAAAATACAAAACGTATTCATGTGCCATTTGGAGTTAGGTTTTCAAAAGAAGTAGAAAAGCAAATTAAGAATATTTTCAATTAATTTTTTTATCATGCCAACCAAAAAATGCCCTAAATGTTTCGGCGTAGTAGACGCAGCAGCGACCAAGTGCAAGCACTGCGGAAGCAATGTGATGAGTCCAAAAGATTATCTGATTGGGTGTGCTGTACTTATCGTGATCATTCTTGCTGCATACTTTTTCATTTTTAGCGGCACAAGTGAGGATAGCGGGCCGCCGCAAATTACTGAATCGAATGCTTTTATTGTGAGTAAAAACTTCATCACGCCATTACTCAAG
>Ga0316202_10001876_pt1 | contig 14923 bp, 5 predicted proteins | sample 3monrhotite_MG_FD_204934 | JGI IMG/M metagenome (GOLD analysis project Ga0316202, IMG submission 204934) | Microbial mat bacterial communities from mineral coupon in-situ incubated in ocean water Damariscotta River, Maine, United States -... | ecosystem: Environmental > Aquatic > Marine >... | reverse complement strand
TGCCCGACACCGAAAGCGAGGTGGTCGCCGATACCTTCATCGCGCTCAGCGCATAAAGCGAAGGATCAGCCGTTACACCACTTCCAGGGACTTGACCGCGGCCGAGTGGCGCCGCGAGTGGAACGCTGCCGCACAGCGCGCTGCCGGCCTGGTACCCGATCGCGCACGCGACAAGAAGCTCGAGCGCACTGAGCCGCGCACCCAGCGCTATTGGCAGGCGTGGCACGCGAGAGTCACTCGGCAAATCGAGGTGATCGACTTCGATCTGCTTCTCGACCCGGGCGCTGACCGCGAGGCGTTGAACGAGCGTCGGCGGCGTTTGACATGGGACCGGTGGAACATCAGCAAGCGGATCCGCGACTATCCGAGGTCTGATAGCTAGAGCTGCTCTGCAGCGCGGATGCCTTGGAGACGCTTGACCAGCTCATCTGGGGAGGGGACACACGAGTTGCGGGGAATCCCTTCTGGTGGTTCCCCCTCGCCGATCCACTCGATGCCCCACATCGACACGGGCACATTCGCCGTCTTGCGGAGGTCACTAAATGTCACGAGCCACCTCCGACGAGCAAACCGACTAGGCAGCCATTCGAAGCCAGCCCCCGCGACGAGCGCGTCGGCAACTTGGCAGATGGCGAGCCATTTCGGGGTTGATGGCGGGGCGCCGGTGTAGGCACCGCCCCAAGCGGTCTGACCATGCATGGCGAAGGCCCCCGTCGCGAGCCGCACGTTGAGTGAGTGGCTGTTGGCGCCATGCCCCCCGTGGGAGAGGCTGAACTGATCGGGGATCGGACCGCGCAGATAGTCGTGATTCAGAGGCTGGTAATCGTGGAGCGGCGACGGCGAGGGCTGCGTGGCCCAGTGCCAGATGTCGAACTTGCGAATATCGCCAGCGATTGCTGGGTCGAGCTGAAGAGACCTTAAGCCGGCGTCAGCGAGCGTTCGCCGCATGTCTTCGACTCCGCGTTCGCACGTCGGGCCGCAAGCGGAGTTCTTGCTGCGCGCTCGTTTCCGCATCGACGAGTCGTATTGAGGCACAGCCAGTTCGCGACCTTCTGCCGCTCGACGCACCAAGACGCACGAGTCTTCCCTCAGGCTTCGGACCGTGCCTTCGTCAGAGGAGCACGCCGCCACGAGTACTCGGGTCATCGTGTGATTGAGGATGCAGTAGTTCGAGCAGCTCGAATGCCAGTCGAGCCTCTGTTGTGGGTTGGTCGCGGCCAGTACCGCCCACAGCTCGACGAAGTCATCGACATGCTCGCGCCCCGCGGTCATTGACTCGAGCGCTTGAGCGGCTCGGCTCAAGTGAGCCAACTCTTCGCTCGAGCGCTCGAGCAACGCCCTTACCTGAACCACATCAAGGATCGGCTCGGCTTCTTCGGCGGGCTCGCACACGCCGTCGAGGTCGTGCGACGGCGGTCCGTCGAAGAACTGCCGCTCGAACTCGCTCATGACGGAGTCAGCGGTGTTGCGGGAGAATCCGAGAGACTCGACGGTTTGACGAATCGCATCACGAGAGCGCTCACTGAGGTCGTCTCCGAAATCCGTCTCATGTCCCGCGGTCAGGCTCGACTTGGTGTCGCCATCGCCAACTCGATCACGGATAGTCGGGTTCGGACGGTCGTATCCGGGCGTGATCACCACGTCAGGCTCGGAGACGACCTCGAGGCGTTGCCGAGCGACCTGACGGATCTCATCGGTGCCGTCGAAAGAGACCGGTACATCGAGGGTGAATCCGTAGACGCTGGCGAACAGGCTCAGCACCGACTCGGAGACGGAGAGCCCCGTCCAAGTCGTGTCGAAATGGCGCGTCAGGTTCGCGCCCGAGTCCTCTGACCCCGACGACCATCCGAGCAGGGTAAGTGCGGCATGCGTCTCACTGTCGGTCCAGTCGGGACCGGTCGCCAAGCCTCCGACCTCCAGGTAGTGCTCGCCTGACCACTCGACGAGCCCCTGAACGTAAGGGGCCGGTGCGGGGTCGCCCCCCGTGTGCCTCGGGTAGGTGTTCATGCGCCAAAAGCCGCGCCGGCGCACCGCCTCGCTGGCTTGCGCGATCGTTTCAGCCATCGGCAGCCAATCCGGGCCGAGCAGGGGATTTCCGCGAATGCGTTCGAGCCAAGCGCCGGGCTGCTTGTCCTCCGCCAGGGGAACGGCTGACTTGATGGTGACATCGATCATGCCGTTCGCAGAAGCAAGGCTCAATGCGGTCGCTTCATCGGGGGCCACGCAGCCGAACTCGGTAGGGCCGTCCGGCCCGGTGCCGTGTAGCCGGAATTCGAACTGGGAGGCGGGTTTGTCCTGCATCGCTTCAGCGTACGGCGCTGCGGCATGCACAGTGAAGCGGATTCGGTCTATTCACTTCGAGGCGAGATATTCGCTCGTCTTGTCGCGCGCAGTGCGACGTGTACATTCGGATGTGAGAGGAGATCATGACAACGATGACGCTCGACGCCTTGGTTGCGAATGTCTCTTCTGGTCTTGTGTCGGCGTTTCCTAAGATTGTCGTCGCGGGTCAGATTTCTGTTTCCCACCCGTCTCTTCTTCTCCTGGAACCAACCCTCGGCCTTGTCGCAATCGACGTCGTCGATGAGGAAGGGCCAGAAGCTCGTCTGTTTGTCGATCTCAATCGGAGGATCGCCGCACTCAAGTCCGATGTGCCTGAGCTTGATGACTTCCCGATTGCTCGCGTGATTGCCATAAGTCGTGGACTATCCGAACTAAAGAGAGGCACAGCGGACCGATTGCTCGTGCCGCTGTCGGCGCTCGCAGAGCCCACCTGGCTGAAACTCCTAAAGTCCGCGGACCTCCAGGGCGACTCTTTCGAAGACGTTCGGGCGGCCCTCTTCCCGAGCTTTTCCTTCTCGGGGGTTCTCCGCCGAGGTTCCCTGGACGAGGGAGCTAAGGATCGGGCCGACATGCGGGTCGTGCTCGACAGGGAGCAGGCCCTCATCGCTGGTATGGCAATTGACGAGCCGGTGCTGCTCACTGGCCCACCGGGCAGCGGGAAGACTCTTGTGCTTGCCGCGCGCGCCCGATTGTTGGCAAAGGAGCATCCCGACTGGCGAATCCATGTCCTGTGCTTCAACAACACGTTGCTGCCCTACCTCCAGAGGCTCGTCAAAGAGTCGAGCCAGATTACCGTCGGACTTTTCGGCGACTTGGCAAAGCAGTTCCGCGTCAAGTTCGACTGGGAAGACGACGACGTGAGTTGGCGAGGCCTTGAGGCTGCGGAGCGACGCGGTCTTGATTGGGCCTTCGACGCGGTTCTGATCGATGAAGTGCAGGACTTTCACCCTCCATGGATTGCGCTAGCGCTGCACCTTTTGCGCCCCAATCGAGGCGGTCTACTGCTTGCAGGTGACCCTGCGCAAGCGCTATACACCGATGGTGATCTCTCGTCATTCCTCCAAGGGATCAACTGTCGAGAGGTGCGCCTGACACGTCCTTATCGCTCCACACGCCAGATACTCTCGGCGATACACAGTCTTGATCCAGAGTTCGAGATCGAGGGCATCGATGATTCACTCGACGGGCCTCCCGTTGAACTAATTTGGGCTGATTCGTGGGATGGACAGGCAGCTGCAGTGGCCTGGGAGATTCGACACATGATTACGGAAGGCGGGCGGCAGCCTCGAGACATCGGGATTCTGGTTACCACATATGGGGGAACTTATAGGCGACTGCAGGCTGCTCTCAGCGATTTTGGTATTCCGCACTCGGTGGCAGAGCGCTGGAATCTCGGGCAGTTTGATCTACTCTCCGACACCGTGAAATTGATGACCGTCCACTCAGCAAAAGGCTTCGAGTTTCCGGTCGTGTTCCTCTTCGGCCTTGAAACGCTTCCTGACCCAGATGACCTAGAGAGTCGTCGGCGGGCGCGAGTCGCGTTCGTCGGCGCGACACGTGCGATGGACCAGTTGATGGTTACCTATACCCGTGACAATCGCTTCCTGAAGATGCTCAGCAATGATGAGTTGTGGGTCAAGCGATTCGTCTGGCCAGACAATTACGAAGGGGTTCTTGATGGCTGAGCTTCGAGTGGTCGGGGAGTACGTAGGCCCGGGGGAGCAGCGGACCGCCGAAACTCTCGCAGCCGAACTGCCCGATTCGTGGGTGATCGTTGCAAATCGATCGCTTCCGACCCGTGAGCAGGATGACATGGACCTGGTGGTCGTTGGCGAGAACCTCGTGTTTCTCCTTGAGGAGAAGGCCTGGGGGCCGGTTGTCCGACTGGGCCCGATGATGTGGCAGGTTGGCAAGGAAGGGCGATTCGATCGTCGCGCGAACCCTATCCCGCGTGTTTCCAAGGTGGCCCGCGTCCTGGCTGGCTTTCTTCGGCGGGTAAACGCCTATCCACCGCACGGGAGGCTCGTGCTTGCGCGCGTGGTCATGTCACACCCGACACTGGACCTAGACGAGAGAGGTGCGGGTGAAGAAGCCGACCTCATTCTGTTGCTCAAGGATGCGGCGCAGGAACTGCTTGAGAGCGACAAAAACGCTCGCGAGGGTCTTGGCCTCGCCCGTGATGACGTAATCGAGTTCATCAGTGGGTGGGGCGGTCGGCGCCAACAGCCAGAGAAAATTGGTACCTATACCGTCCTTGGCGAAATGGCTGGGTTGGGCCGCGCAAAGGTTTACGCCGGTAGAAACGACGTCGGACAGTTGGTCTTACTTCGCTGCCACCCGATGGATGGTTGGGGACCGGGCGCTGACCGATTGGACCTGGTGCGGCGCGAACGTACCGCAATCGAGAGAGTTGCGGCCTCTGGGCGAACTCTTCGCAGCGATCCCGTGTTCACCGATGACGAGAGACGATGGTACGTGGTGCCAATCGTTCTCGATCAAGAGATCGCTAGTCTGACTTCGCTTATCTCCAAGCCTAACCCGCCTATCCACCCACACTTGAGTGACCCACTCGAGGTAACGCGCTTCGTAAGGGACGCGTTCGAAGGGCTCGCGCAGCTGCACGCTGAGGGCGTGCTTCATCGCGGCATTCACCCCACACGCGTTGGGCGCGCATCGGATGGACGAGTCAAGTTTCTTGATCTATACCTTGCACATGTCAGCGGTGAAGAAACAATCGCAGCTGATGTGAGCGACCTGGCCGACATTGGATACGAATACTCCGCGCCGGAATGTGAAGAGCACATTGGGTTCGCCACACCGGCATCTGACTTGTTCTCTCTCGCCAAGTCGCTGCTGTGGTGGCTGAACGGCGACATGAAGACAAGCGCCGAAGAGTCCGAAACTCCAATACTTCGCAGTGAACTCGTTCCAGTCGCCTCACTGTTGAGCCAGTGCCTAGAGCCATCCCCCGAGGCCCGCCCGACGGTGCTCGCGATGGTCGAGTCCTTGGCGGCGCTAGAGAGGACTGATGCTGGCAAGGCCGAAGAGCCGGACGAGTCTGTTCGCGCGAAGGATCGACCAGAACCTCAGGAGTCAGCTTCGCCCCAGATGATTGCCGCTGGGGCGCTCATCCAGGGCCGTTGGGAACTCGAACGTGAACTTGGTCGAGGCGGTTACGCCGAGTCATGGTTGGCCCGCGACACGCAACTTGATGAGCCTCGAGTACTCAAGCTGTACAAGTCGGGCGTGACCGTTGAGCAAGCATTGCGCGAATTCCAAGCGGCGGATGAAATTCGTCATGACAGATGCGCTCGCGTTTACGACCTCATCCCGACGCCGTCCCTGATGCTGATCTCGGAGTATGTTCCCGGTGAGAATCTTGCGGATGCTTCTCGGCTGGCGATCGACGCTGCTGCGTGTCGAGATTACGCTCTGGATATCCTCGATGGGCTAGCAGACATCCATAAGCGAGACTTCTTGCATAGAGACGTGACGCCTCGAAATATCATCGTCGAGACTGAGAAGCAAAGTGCAAAGCTCATCGATTTCGGTATAGCTCGGCCGCAAAGCGGAGCCATGACAGTTGTGGGTACGCCTCGGTATATGGCCCCCGAGATCGCGTTAGGCTCGGCTGCCTCCCCGCAGTCCGACCTCTATTCTCTAGGCGTCACGTTTCTCTATTGCATGCTCGGCCGGTGGCCATATCGAATGGATCAATTCGAAGAGCCCGACAAGTCGGTAGTCCAGGGCCTAACGCTTGAAGAAAAGGAGCGCCTTGAGCCACTCGGGGTGTCTATAGCGCAGCAGTTCTTCCGTCTCGTTAGCCCCGATCTAGAGCAGAGACCTAGTTCCGCCGTCGACTTTGCTGATGATCTTCGACGAGCGGTTCCGGTGTTAGCAGCTTCGGGCGCAGCGATAGTGAACCCCACTGTCGATGATCTTCGGCTGCTGTACCGGGGAAGCAGTATTGGAAATGCCGGAAACCGTGGTCTAGATGATGAATTTGCAATGGGGACTTATGTTTCCACGTTGCTCGACACAGCACTCACTCCCAGCATCGTTAACGGGGAGCTTGACTTGGTGTTGCTCACGGGAAATCCCGGGGACGGCAAGACTTCGTTTCTTGTCAAAATACGCGAGTTGCTCACGAGCATTGGGGCGGAGGTGGAAAGGGAGGGCCTTGGCGGGTGGTTATTGTCGACCAAGACGAGAACCTTTTCCGCCGTCTATGACGCAAGTGAGGCGCGAGACGACAAATCGTCAGATGAGCTGATCATTCAGGCGCTTCAGCGGCCGAGAGATGATGTGCCGCACACTGCCCTCATCGCGATCAACGACGGCAGGCTGCGCAGGTTCTTCGATGACTATGCAGACCTATACCCGACCTACGCTGCTGCCGTTGCGCGAGATTCGCAGACGCTCGATGGTCGTGTCGCCGTGATTGACCTGAAGCGCCGTTCGCTTGCGCCAACCGTGAACGATCCTGAAGGCTTGGCTGGGCGTGTCCTCGGATCGCTCACAACGGAGCAGCTCTGGAGTGCCTGTGGGGGCTGCAAGGCGAGGAACGTCTGCCCGATTCTCAGGAATCGCGATCAACTCGAAGGCGATTCACGAGAGCCTTTCCTTGACTTAGTGACGATCTCACATCTCCGCCGTCAACGTCGGGCGACGTTGCGCGACCTCAGGTCGGCAGCCGCATGGTTGATTACCGGTGACCGTGGATGTAGCGATGTGCATGAAGCATTCGATGCCGGAATCGATCTGCGACTTGGCGATGATGCGCTCACGTTCGACCTTGCGTTTGACAACGCATCGGCCGACTACTTGGTGCAGGAATGGTCGGCGGTTGATCCGTCATTCTTGCCCGTTTCTGACCTTGAACGTGAATCGCGCGCGAATGCCCTTTCCGGCTCAGACGAGATCACCTCGCTCAACCGCCGGGCATTCTTCCGGGATTTGCCGCACGACGTAGCGGGACGTGGCGGCGTCACGGCATATCGCTTTCTGGAGGACTTCCGCATGGCTCTCGGCTCGAATGAAGCCGCCTTGCTCCTCTTGCCGAGAGTGCTCCGAGGTCTCAGTCGAATGTTGGGGGCCTTTGGGTATGAAGGCGGCGACCTGGCCTTGCAAGACGGTGAGAATGAGGGCTGGGCTGTTCTCAGAGAGGTCTCCGCGTCAGAATTCGAGCTGATCGCGGAGTCTGCTGAGTCGCCGTTCGTGGAAGGAGGGGCTGATTCACTCGTGCTCCTCCATCCGCGAGCGCGGCTGTCAATCACACTGGATACGGCCGAGTTGATACTTCGGGCTGCTGACGGTGAACTCATTAAGGATGCCGCTGCAAACGCCATCAGACTCGAGCTGGAGATGCTCGCAGCCAGACTCATGCTGCACCCCGCGGACGCAGCGATCGTCGTGAATCCCGCCGGGGAACCCGTCGCGGTTCGTGCAGTCGCCGGGACTATCGAGATTGTGGGACGGTCGTGAAGATTCTCCTGCCGAAAGAACCGAAAGAACTACGTAGCTTCGTTCTCACCGAACTCAATGTTGTCGAGCTCAACGACATTGAGGTCGACCGGCTGCTTCCGCACATTTACGAGTCCGCCATCAAGCAAGGTCGGTACTCCGGAGCACTGAAGGATTTTTCGGCCGATGCGTATGAGGGGTACTTGACCAGCTTGCTGGGAAAGGAATACCTCACCGGGTTCGCGGATGACCTTGGCCGAGATGTGTTGGACGCGTGGCTCAGGGCATCTGTGGTGGCATTTGGTTCCGCTGGACGAGCCCGCCAGAGCGCGAAAATGGACTACATCCACGCGCGGACAGTCGCGGCATATCGAGCGGGTTTCCCTGACCGTCGAAGGGATCGACAGGCAGACACGGTCACCTATGAACAGTTGCTTCAGGCGGTTGAAAGGCGCCAGGTTGCGGGCACACTTCCCTCTGACAGAACCCCCCGACAGGCACTCGCGGAGATAGTACGACGAACGGTAGGCGAGGGTGTCGAGATCTCAGATCCTCCGAAGTGGGCGCCATCGTATGACGGCGAAACGAGGATCGACATCTCGACTCTTCTCGCGTTGCGCTTCCTTGAGGAGTTTGAGGCGCGAAGTGCTCAGGGAGAAGTCAGAGAGAAGGGAGGCTTGCCGAGCCGGCAGCATCTCGTTCGAAAGAATCCGCCGGTACCTGCGGCCACTTCCCCCCTCGGCACCGATGTGCTTTCGTACTTGATCTCTTATGGAGAGGTCAGCCCGGCCCGAAGCGTTGCTCAACACCTCAGCGCAGTGTTGGGAATACGGCTCTTTCAGTTGCCACTGAGAACGACTTTGGCGATCCACAGCTTGCTTCTGGACGACACATTGCCGAAAGACATGGCAGGGGTGGATGCCACGAATCCGCTCGAGCAGTTTGCGGATTTCACGGGGGATAAGAGTTCAGACGCATTTGAACTGGCTCGAAATTGCGTCCAACGTGACCTCCGGCTTATCCAGACCGGGCTTCGTGATCGCTTGCTGCTCAGATCGACTCTGCGAGCCGCCCAGAACGCTCAGATACTGCCGGAGGACTTTCACCAGCTCCCCGGCCCGGAGAGGTTCGCGATGCTGTGCCGACTCACGTCGGACCCCACGCTCGAGCCATTCTTCAAGATTGATCTACAGGCAATCAGGTCTCAGAACCAAGACAATGAGGATGAGGAAGCGAAGGAATTCATTAAGCGACTTTCCGATGGCTCAAGACCTGTTGTCGACCGCCTCACCGACGCCTTGTACGAGGCGACGAAGATTACTGCCACTGGCAACTGGTTAAAGTGGTTTCGCACCGCTGGTGGTTTGGGTCGAGACAATGGAATTCTTGTCGGTGATCAGAGGAATAGAGCCAGCTGGGCTTACGCACCGGGCAACGACTTGCTGACCGCGATGCTCGGCATAGTCTTCACGACTCAGACAAGCACCCCACTTCGAGCGATGCCACTGGCAGAAGTGCTGAGACGCCTTGAAGCTCAGTTTGGTTTGCTGATAGATCGACCACCTTCAGACATGAGCAACGTTGCTACTCGAGCTGCTGCGGGCGCCAATCTCGATGCTTTCAAGCGCAGATTGAAGCTTCTTGGCGTATTCGACGGCCTAAGCGATGACTTCACCGCACAGATTGTGCTCAACCCCCTCACGATTGCGGCCAAGTAATGACTGTTGTGGATCTCGTTTCCGGCGAACTTATCGAGCGAATCGCAGCCGCGAAGCCGGGCCATTGCATTCGGGTGGACGGTCCCACGGCGGTAGAAGCGGAAGCCTTGCGAGGCACTCTTGTGTCCTCGCTTCAGGAAGAGACCAAGAAGGGCCTGATTGACGTCCGCGTTTTGGACGTTGACCCGGGGCCTGGCAGGGCAACGGTTGAGGAAGCCGTCGGCATCCGAAACAACAAGAACACGGTGTTTCTCTTGTTCGTGCCCCCCGCGCTGGCAAACGTAGCTAGCTCGCTCGACAATGCGTTTCTCAGAGTGCCTTATGCCGAACTGCTTGAGTCGGTAGCTCGCCAACTGGAGGTTGTCTTGGCCGGGGAGCGCCCTGATTTTCCGGCAGCCAGACTCCGCCAAATGACGCTCGGAAGGGTGCCAATCGAGAACTGGCTCGAATTCTTGGTGACGCTCCATGCGAACCCTCACGAGTCGGCCGGCGCACATCTTGCGCAGGTTGGTTTGCTTCCTGACGAAGGAAGCGAGCAGGAGATTGCTGATCGGCTGCGCGATAACGCTGCGTTCATATGGGCGGTTGTTGACCCCACGAAGGCAGCTCAGGGGATCAGGGAACGGCTGCGTACACGGGGACTCCGCCCGGGCACGCAATTTGAAGATGTGGTCAAGGCCGCTGAGGAAAATCCGGCAGCGCAGAACGATGCTCGCCTGTGGGCACGCGTGCTGCACGAGGCAATCGACATTCCTTTCGATGCGATCGTGTTTGCGGAGCGCGAGGCCTCAAGCGACCTTGAGAGCCTGCAAGTCTTGCCTTTCGTCAGTGATGCGGGAACAGTCGCAAAGTCCACGGGGCTCGTTCTCACCGAGGATGGCACGCTTGAGTGCCAAGTTATCGATGGAACCGAGGCCCACGTTGTTGTGAAGTGGCGCACGACTCCTGCCAAAACGACGAAGGTCGGGCAATGGCTCATCGAAATTCTCCCCCCTGCTGACCTGCGGGGCGACGCCGAGATGTCAAGCCTCTCGCGGTTGACCGTCAGTGGAGCCCGGCGACAGGCGAAGGTCAAGATTGACATCACCGTGGATGACCTTTCGAGCGGTTCGCTGTTCGTCATCTGCGTGACCCCTCTTGACGAAGACGCGCAGCCGCTTCCACTTGGCGAAGACTCGCAATCCGAGTCTCAAGCCTTCGAGTTCGTCTTCCTTGATGAACCCGTGATCGATTCTCCGAGGGCGGCGCAGGCGGCAAGCATCGCTGAGGCCCGGTTGCGCGCGATCGTGAATGGAGCGCAGTCTCTAGATGAAGGTCATGCGACCTGGTACCGGGAACAACAACAGTTTGGGTTGACGTTCGGGGGCACACGCGCCAGTCGTATCCCCGTGTGCGAAGTTGTTGTTCAGTTGCAGCGCCAGGCCCTTTCGGATGCCACGATTACCGGTTTCAGCGTGGCATCACCGTACGGTGCGGCAGTGCTATCGGGGGATTTTGAGAGCCACCGCGAGGCCATTCCGCCCGCACTCGCACGCAAAAGGGCCGAAGTGTTTTCCCTGCTTGCGTCTGGTGAGCTGCGGGACGTGCCGGAATTGTTCGCGTGGAGCCCAGAGTCACGTTCCGTGGTGGCTGATTACATTGCCACGTACAGGCGTGCGCTTGACGCTGCGACCGACGGGTTCAGAGCCACGCTCCAGGCCATTGACACCGTTCATGTCACCGTTGGGACGGGAGACTCTCGGCGTACCGCGACCGTGCTCTTGCCTCTTCATCCGCTGAGGCTTGCGTGGCTCGCATCGTTCGACGAGTTGACAACGACATGGGCCACTGAGCTCCTGGATCGAACGTCCAAGTCGGTCGAGCGCCGTCAGCAAGTGAGCCTCGACGACCTGGCGCGGCTCGCACCGACGAACATTCCGTTCACTGTCTCTCCAAAGAGCTCCGTTCTGCACGTCTATTTCGATGAACTGACCTTTGGCGTTGGCCTTTATCTTCCGCTAGGCCAGGAGCTACCAGAGGTGTTGGCAGCAGAGATTAGTTCGATTTTCGGTGTCGAACGCCGTTCAGCTCTCTTGGCGGCTGACGCCACGGTTGTGGCCGACCGGCTGGTGGAATACGCCAAAGCACACCCAGACCCTCGAGCCATGAGGATCGCTGCGTTGAACCCAGCAGATGGAGTTGTCCTCGCGTCCGCGCTGGACCGTTTCATAGGCCGCATAGAAGAGTTCCGTGATTTGCGCCTTGAAGTGCTCGCATATGGGGAAGTGGATCGATACGCCAATCCCCTGCGTGCACTGACACAATTGCAAGAGCGAGTAGACAACAACAACCTCGACGGCCGCCAGAACCCGCTTTTTCCTCAGCTGGGTGCAGCAGTCAGGCCTCGCGTTCGTCTCTCTGAGGATGTCGAACCGATCCACGTGGCAGTCGTCGATGGTGTCGGTGACCTCGTTTTGGCGACAGCACCCCCATCGGCAGTTGCTCGATACGCGTCGATGGTGGATTTGCTCACACCTTTGGTTGATTCCTCGCTAGAGGAGGCTCCGGGTGCAGGGTGGCTCGTTTCCCCTGTGCTCACCCCGAGGGGGTCAGGGACGCTTGCGAGTGCGATGGTTGATGCCCATCGCAGTCATCAGATCGTTGTTGGCTCGGTGCTCGGTCTTGACGGGCCGCCGGCGCTTCGGGTGGAGGTGCCACTCAATACGATTGACGACATCCGGGTCTTGCACCAGCGCTCTGACTGGGTACTGACCCTCGACAGATACATTGGCTTGGACTTCTTTGAGACCTCGCGCTGGGACCCTACGGCTCGGAAGTACATCCTCGATCACACGCCTGACTTCATCGCGGGAATGGGCCATAAGCTCACCGTCACCACCGCTCACCGAGTAGAAGCAACTGGTGTGCTCAAGCGCGCAATGGAAGAGTTTGGTCTTGACGCTCTGGATGGCTCTGCGACTCAGATTCTGAATGACTTGATGGCCGTGTCGGGTCGGCTGGTCTTGCGTCTGCAGAGCTCCGAAGGATTCGCTCGGGAGTCGGTGAGCTTGGCTGCCCTCGTTGCGCATCTACGCCTACGCGGCGAGCTCGATGACGCGATTATCGTGCCGGTCGATTCTCACCAGGAGATTTTCGGGCGCTTTGCTCCTGGAAATGAAACCGGACGACGCTGCGACATGCTGATCGTGCGGCTCACGAAGCGGAAGCTCTCGATTCAATGCGTCGAGGTGAAATCTCGCAAGTACGCGGCCCTTCCTCTGGGTCTCGCAGATGAGATCGTCGATCAACTCATGAACACCAAGGCGCTGCTCGAAGAGCGGTTCTTTGCAAGCGATCCACCGCGAGTCGATGCGCCTTTGCAGCGTGCCCAATTGGCCGGCCTGTTGCATCATTACGCGGACAGGGCGGTCACCGGCAACCTCTTGAACGCGAGCAAGGTCGCAGATTTGCACCGCAATATCGACCGAATCGTCGAGGGGGGGCTGGACACTGAGATCAGTCTTCGAGGTTTCGTAATCAGCCTGACGGGAGCCGAAGGCATCCCTGCATTGCACCGCGGCGTGCCGATCTCAGTGTTGACGGCGAATGACTTAGGCGAAGCCGGGCTGACACTACGGCCAGATTTGCTGACCTCCGAGGTGTCAGAGAACGCTAACGAGGAAGGCTCTCTCACCCCCCGGGATTCTCCGCCCGCAGCGCCGACCGACGCTGCGACACCGGAGATCACCGACAAGCCGAGTGATGCCACTCACGACGAAAACCCAGAATCCGAAGCCGTCGTTGGCGTGAAGGAGGCCGAGGAGACTTCCCCAGCGGATGTTGAAGAGGTCGAGCAGGCAACCGCTACGCCCTCAGCCGGGGAAACTGATGTGCCAGAGCCTTCTGAGATAGATGACTCTGCGGTGCGGGGTCAGACCGAGGATGCACCGGTCGAACCTTCGAGCAACGAAGCTAGCGACTACAGGGTCGTCCTCGGTAACGAGGGATCGGGTGGGGAGGTTGCCTGGGCACCCAGTACCAAGGGCAGCCCGCACGCCTTTATCGTTGGCATTCCCGGACAAGGCAAGTCGGTGACAACACGCCGCATCATTCGCGAGTTAGCTGACCAGGGCCTGCCTTCACTGGTGTTCGACTTCCATGGAGACATGGCGAACGATCCACCAGCGCTTTCGGAAGTTCTTGACGCCTCGGAAGGCCTACCAATCACTCCATTCGATCGAGTGGGCCCCGCGCCCCGAGAGGTCAATGAGGCCGCTTGGGATCTTGCGGAAGTTGTCCAGTTCGTCACGCAGCTGGGAGACATCCAGCGGAGCAATGTCTATAAGGCCTTGCAGGCTGTTTATGGTGACGCTGCATCGACCGATTCCGTGCCGACTCTTTCTGGCTTCGCAGAGAAGCTGGAGGAAGTAGAAGAGGGAAGCCGCGGGCGAAATGCCCGGGAGCGGATTATCCCCCTTATTGACTTCGGCCTGTTTGATGAAGGCTCCACAAGACTGTTTGACCCCAGAGAGAGTGGCATGGTCATCGACTTAAGTGGCATCAGGCTCGAGCAGGTGCAAATCGCTGGCAGTTCATTCTTGCTGCGGCGCGTGTACAAAGACATGTTCACTTGGCCGCAGGACGGAACCCTCAAGCTTGCGATTGTTTTGGATGAAGCTCATCGGCTCTCAGGTGACGTCACCCTTCCAAAACTCATGAAGGAGGGGCGCAAGTATGGCGTCGCAGTGATCGTTGCGAGCCAGGGCCTCGCCGACTTCGGTCAGGATGTTCTGGGCAACGTCGGGACAAAGATCGTTTTCCGAACCAATCAACCGGATAGTCGGGGTGTAGCGAAGTACCTTCGGGGCCGGCAAGGTCAGGATCTTGCTCCGGAGATTGAACGTCTCGGTGTTGGACAGGCTTACGTGTCGACGGCTGATGCACCTCAAGCACAGAAGAGCCAGATGCTCTACTAGTGGTGAAGGTCCTTGACTGGAGATCTGGGAGAGCCCTTGGTGTCTGACCGATGGCCTCGTAGCGGTCGCATAAATCGACAGCGTGCCAGCGTGACCGGCATGTGGTGACCAACGTCCTATAGACAGAATTTCACACGGGCGGGCTGGTTCAAGGCAGGGAGAACTCCCACTGAACGAGTGCATTCTTGTACTCGTAGTCCACGTAGTTGGAGACGATTTGCCTTGCGCGAGCCGCCTGGGCGTCGTCGAGCCTGTGAAATGTTAGGGCGTCGGGCCCGGGATTGACCGCAGATCCCAGCCTCGCAAAGTCGGCGGTTACCTCGAAGGTGAATCCACAGTCGAAATCGAGGTACCGGTTGTGTGCTCGCACTCCTTCTGCGGTCCCTTGGTACAGCGTCACCTGCACATTGAGCATGTCACGTCGAGAGTTTGCAGCCTTTCTGA
>Ga0316202_10001874_pt1 | contig 14939 bp, 11 predicted proteins | sample 3monrhotite_MG_FD_204934 | JGI IMG/M metagenome (GOLD analysis project Ga0316202, IMG submission 204934) | Microbial mat bacterial communities from mineral coupon in-situ incubated in ocean water Damariscotta River, Maine, United States -... | ecosystem: Environmental > Aquatic > Marine >... | reverse complement strand
TTTTTCGAGCTTTTTCAACTCATGGGGCGGGATATTGTCCAGCATAAGGTCGATTAGCATATCGATAGACGGTATACCGACGTCATTGAAGGGGTTTCCAAATAGATTCAAATCATCATCGTCGTCAAAATCATTGAATGGATTGAAAAACTGACCCTCAGTAAGAGCTTGCAGCTTGTATGTCAACCCCTTGTCGCCATCATTTTCAGCGCGCATCAATGCCCGCTTCAGTCGCCCATAGGCTTTATCACTGAGCTCGCCGTAACTCTGTGCAGCTTCGGCATCAAGTTCGTGATAGATATAAACAGCTGCGTTGCGCCAATGTTTCAATGCGCTTTTGGCGTAGTACTGGCGCAGTTCATGGAGTTGGTAGCGTTGTAAGGTTTCGCAAATCCGCACGCCGTCATCGAAGGTGTAGGAAAGGCGGGCACACTGCTTCATGCTGGTCTTTAACTGTTTGAAGGTTTTGTTGATTCGCTCTGGTGCTTCATTTTGCAAAGCACCATCGAGATGTTGCAACAGGGCTAGCAGATCGGGCAGTTCAACGTTTTTAATCGACTTTTCCAGTTTGCACTGCTTCAACAGCGAGGTACTATTGCAATTTTGCCTGCTGAGTTCTAGAAGCAGAAAAAAGCGCCCGCACAGTGCGCCGCCCAGCTGCTCTGTGGCAGACTTAAACTGTTCCGCCGCAGCCTCGTAGTCCTGCTGTTTAAACTGCAATACACCGCGAACCAATCCAACCTTGGCACCATCGGTCTGACTTTTAGCCCACTCGCCCGCCTCAGCCAGCTCTTTTTCAGCCAGGGTATATTTTTTCTGGTTAATCTGTTTGCGGCAGTGGGCGAGATGCGCATCAATCAAGGCTTGGCGGACGCGTTGATTAATTGGGTCTTTGGCTAAAATTTGGCGAGCAATACCGGCTGCTTTTTTAAATGCGTTACCCGCCAGGGCGGTTTCAACCGCTTCGGTGAGTATGGCCATGTCATCGGGAAAATAGCTCAACGCCTGCTCAAGCAGGCGACGTGCCTCTTTCAACTGCTTGCTGCTACGCAACGCTGGAATCAGTTGCAGGTAGGCACTTTTATCTTCAGGGTCGTAATGGGTAATCTGTTGCAGAGATTGCAGTAAAACATCCTCAGGCGCACCAAACTTCTTTTCCAGTTCATGCACATGACGATATATCAGGGCAAGAATCAATTTTGTCTCTGATCCGCCTTCATTATTTTCCAAATACCCTTTCACAAGGCTGATTACATCACCCCAAGCTTCGAAAATATCGATAGGATGCGCATCTTTAAGCTCAAGTCGTCGTGCCTCGGTGACTGCCAGCGGCAAGGGATTAAGCCTGCTCTTAGTGCGTTTAAGCAAGGCGCGAATGTTGGGGGAGTGAATGGCAAGTCGCGATGTTACCAGCGTTACATAGTGTTCACCCAACAGTTGCTGATGACGCGCGGCCAAGCGTATCACGGCTTCTGGTGAGGGGGGATTGTCGAGCTGCGTCAGCTCATTGATAAACGCCTGCGGCGAATGCCAGCCTTTTAGTGTGAGAACAAACGAACGACTCGGTGACGTTTGCTCGTTGAGTGTTGATAACAGCGCTTCATCCGGCAGAAGGCTGACGCCAATGGATTGCGCCAAACTTATAAAAGCCGAGGTCTCAGGAATACGCTGAATAAGACTTGCAGTGCTTTCAGCTGTTTCGCTAATAAGTGCTTTAAGTAATTGGCGAAGATCACGAAAAGGAGAGCGAAAAGGAATCGCTTTGAGCTGTTGCTGCAGGGCCTTATCATCACCCTCGCAATAGGCCTGCAAAGCAGCCAAAGCAGCAGGGTAATCTACCAGCACCGGATCATCATCAGGCAATTCTGATAATATTTGATCGAACCCAGCTATGGCTAGCGCTGCAAACAACTCACGTGCCGCGTTTAATTGGTCCGCTTGTTCTAACTCAGACCGCTGTTCATTAAACAGTGCCAGCGCCTCATCAAGCTGGCCAACCGCCGCCAAAAGGCGGAAAAAAAAGGGGTCAGCCAGCGCTGTGGCGCAGAATTCCGTCCGGTTGCGCCAGATCATCACCGCCTCTTTGTGCATACCCTTGTCCGCTAAAGCGCGAGCCCGACCGTGGTAGGCCTTGGCAAGTAACGCCAGCCTTTCAGGCCGCGATTCATCTTTGATTAATGCTTTGCAGTGGCCAATAGCTTCCTTGAAATTTTCGTTTTGCAGAGCGCATCTGGCACGTTCAGTTAGCACTTCCGTCGAAAACTCAACAGTGGCTTTGGCAGGCGTCGATTTTTTTCGGTTTTTATTACGTTTGCGGACCATGGTTTTGCAATGCCAAGACAACGGGCGGAGAATTCTAACACTCTTTTTTTAGACGAGGGGGGTAAGTTTTTTAAGATACGACAGGGCAAGTGCATATGGGGATAATTTGGCTTCATCGGTCAGCGCGCAAGGCATAACCGTCAAGCAGTTGTTTTCATCTGTGCAAATGCCTAGGGGGTGTTAACAATTACCTTCGTGAACGCGATTCTGAGGCATTTTTCGTGCTGGCAAGGCGCGGTGAGGCGTAATAGTCATTCTATTGCAACGAACCGCACCAACAGTAGGCGCTTTAGGCGACGCCGCCAGCGCGGAAAAGGGCCAGAATCTCGCCACGAACGGTGATTGTTAACACCCCCCTAAGGAACGTGCACGAAATAACTTGTTTCCCTGCGCGGTCTGCGCCAGTGACGTGGTGAAGCGAAACTTGCCACTTACCGTTGCGGGGACAGCTCAGGAGTTGCATTAACACTCACCTGATTCCCATTGGGTAGAGACACTACCCAGCCCATAATGGGCATTGCATTGGTGGACCAGGCTATACATCTGAAAACAGGGAACGCAAGCCATGGTCACATCCTTTGTGTGGTGCAGAAAATTCTGTGTGAACGCAATATACTGCGTACTCATCATATGAATTGATGAAATATCTGAATCAACAAAAGGAAGAGCACCAGTGGTTGATAATCATGCCGAAAATATGGGCGATGCATTGCATAGTATTGCGGACTTTGTGCGTTGGGGCGTCAGTCGTTTTCGTGAAGCGGGATTGTATTTTGGTCATGGTACGGACAATGCGCTGGACGAGGCCTTTTACCTAGTGACCCACGCTTTGCATTTGCCGCACGAAATTCCACCTTACATGTTGCAGACACGTTTGACCGCTGCCGAACGGGTGGATGTGCTGGCGTTGTTGCAGCGTCGTATCGACACCCGGTTACCAGCACCGTATCTCACGCATGAGGCCTGGTTTGCCGGGTTGCCATTTTATGTGGATGAGCGAGTGCTGATTCCGCGCTCGCCCATTGCTGAATTGATCGAGGCAGGTTTTGAGCCTTGGGTGAATGCCTCGAAAGTAACCCGCATTCTCGACTTGTGTACCGGTGGTGGCTGTATCGCTATTGCCTGTGCGCGGGCGTTTCCTTTTGTGCCAGTAGATGCCTCGGATTTGTCAGCCGATGCATTGCTGGTAGCCGAGAAAAACGTGCAAAATCATCAAGTCGATGACCAGCTCACATTGCATCAAGGGGATTTGTTTGCCGGACTGGCTGAAAATCGTTATGACATTATCGTCAGCAATCCACCTTATGTGGATGCTGAGGATATGGCAGCCCTGCCTGAGGAATACCACCACGAGCCGCAGCTGGCCTTGGCCTCGGGTCAGGACGGGCTGGATATTACCCGGCGGATTCTGCAACAGGCGGCAGGTTTTCTGAATCCGGGAGGGGTGTTGATCGTGGAGGTGGGTAATAGTGCGGCGGCTTTGATGGAAGCTTACCCCGAGTTACCGTTTACCTGGTTGACGTTTGAACGGGGGGATACACCGGTGTTTTTGCTCACTGCAGAACAACTGGATGCTATTCCTAAGGGATAATGTGGCCGTGTGGTCATGGGTCCTGCGCCGGGATATAATTCCTTATCATTAACGGGGCAAAGCCCCAGTACCTGGGTGAGATTTTATGTCCACTGTTGCCGATTCCTCACGTGAACAAAAACTGGTTTTTGATCTGGATTTGATTCGTCGCTACAACCGCTCGGGGCCGCGTTACACCTCGTATCCCACAGCCGTGAAATTTGATGAGGCTTTTGCTGAATCGGCCTATCGTGCGGTGGCAGAAAGTACCAACGTGCAAAGTCGGGCACAGGTTCAGCAGGGCGGGCAACCAACGCCACTGTCTCTCTATTTCCATATTCCTTTTTGCGACACGGTCTGTTTTTACTGCGGTTGCAACAAAATTGCCACCAAGGATCGCAGTAAGTCACAACCGTATCTTGATCGTGTGCATAAAGAACTGGCCATGCAATCCGCATTGTTTGACGACAATCGCGTGGTGGATCAATTGCACTGGGGCGGTGGTACACCAACGTTTATCAGTCATGAGCAAATGCGCGAATTGATGGCCGTTACACGTCAACATTTTCAGTTGCACGATGACGACACGGGCGAATATTCCATTGAAATTGATCCGCGTGAAGTGACGCCGGAATCCGTTGCCTTGTTGCGTGACATTGGCTTTAATCGAATGAGCCTTGGTGTACAGGATTTTAATACACAAGTGCAGCAAGCGGTGAATCGCATCCAGAGCGAAGAGCAGACCTTTGCCACCCTGAATGCTGCCAAAGCCGAAGGTTTCAAGTCCGTCAGTATTGATTTGATTTATGGTCTGCCACATCAGACAGTGGAGAGTTTTGCCACCACGGTTGATAAAATTATTGCCGCAAGCCCGGATCGATTGTCTGTCTTTAACTATGCGCACTTGCCAGAAATGTTCAAGCCACAACGGCGTATTAATGAAGATGAGTTGCCTTCAGCCAGCGAAAAGCTGGATATTTTGCAAGATAGCAATGAACGCTTGATTAAGGCTGGGTATGTTTACATTGGGATGGATCACTTTGCTAAACCTGACGACGAGCTGGCAGTGGCGCAACGTGAACATACCTTGTATCGTAATTTTCAAGGTTATTCCACGCATGCGGATTGTGACTTGATTGGCCTTGGTGTGACCTCCATTGGTAAAGTGGGAAATACGTTCAGTCAAAATCATAAAACACTGGATGCGTATTATGAGAATATTGATGCTGGGCGGTTAGCGGTGTTTCGTGGCTTGGAACTGGACGAAGATGATGTATTGCGTAGTGAAATCATCACGCGATTGATTTGTCATTTTTCACTGCGACGGACTGAAATAGAACAGCGTTTTAATATTCACTTTGCCGAATATTTTGCACAGGAACTGGAAGAGCTACAGTTGATGGCGAAAGATGGCTTATTGAAGATGACGGATGATGTGATTGATGTAGCCCCGGCTGGGCGTTTGTTGATCCGTAATGTTTGTATGGTGTTTGATAAATACCTGCGACAGTCCAGTGAGCAGCAGTTTTCCAAAGTGATTTAAAAAATTTGTTGTTGTGCAGGAATGCGTTGTTACGCTGATGTTGTTATTTCGGCGTAGGCTGGAATCCAGCAACTGGATGATTCTTCATTACTTCGGGCATGCGCCGGAATGACGAAAAACAGTAATCAGAAATTCTCTAGTACGACTCTGCCCAGGAAAGATGATTTTCCAGTTGCTGAATCGTGTATTGTTGCTCCTTGATGATTTCTTTCACCACGTCGCCCACCGAAATCATGCCCACCAGCTTGCCATCGTCCAATACGGGCAGATGCCGGATGCGTTGTTCGTTGATGATGACCAGACATTCACTGACAGGTTGCTCCGGAAAAGTGTGAATAACCTTGTCGGTCATAATTTCTTTCACCAGGGTTTCTTTTGAAGCGCGATCTTTCAGAATCACTTTTCGAGCATAGTCACGCTCGGAAAGAATGCCAACTAATTTGTCTTTATGAACAACCGCGAGTGCCCCAACGTGTTTACTGTCCATGTATTTTATGGCATCAAACACGGTGTCTTCCGGATTGACGTGCCAGACCTCGGCACCTTTATTATCGAGTAAGCTTCCAACAGAAATCATGATAAAAATCTCCAGTTTTGTCATGCGATGGATAGGGCTTTTACCATCCACCCTTATTAGGTTTATTATCGGTGAATTTATAAGAAAGATTAGCAGCAAAAGCCTCATTTTTCCTTTATTCTTATTTTCCAATGGCTTATGTTTAGGCGGGGTGGGATGTTGAACGTGAAAATGCTCAAAAAACAAGCTGTGTCGTCATGCACGAAGGAAGGTTTTTTAAAATGATTGAAGATTTAAAAGGCGATGAATCCTGGCGTATATTCAGAATTATCAGTGAGTTCACTGAAGGCGTGGACAGGCTTTCTAATCTGGGTTACGCCATTTCTATTTTTGGCTCCGCCCGATTGTCCGCCGAGAGTGCGTATTATCAACAGACCGTGGAAATGGCCAAACGTTTGGCAAAAGAAGATTTTGCCATTATTACCGGCGGTGGGCCGGGTATCATGGAAGCAGCTAATAAAGGTGCCTTTGAGTCAAAAACCAAATCCGTCGGACTGAATATTCGTTTGCCGTACGAGCAAATGGCAAACCCGTATCAGAATATTACGCTGGATTACCGTTATTTTTTTGTGCGCAAGGTGATGTTTGTTAAACACTCCATGGGTTATGTGTGCATGCCCGGCGGGTTTGGCACTCTGGATGAATTTTTTGAATCACTGACCTTGATGCAAACACAAAAAATTTATCCCATGCCGATGATTTTATTTGGTGTAAAGTATTGGCAGGGGCTTATTGACTGGATGAAAAGCACGATGATTCCCAATGGCACTGTCTCTACAGTGGATTTCGATTATATTACGCTTACTGATGATGTTGATCAGGTCGTCGAAACCATGATCAAACACCGAAAATGGAAAGAAAAAGTGAGGCTACAGGCTGAAAAAGAAAATTTGTAATATCCGTGAACAGTCGGGTTCTTGATTTTCCAGTATTTTTCAGCCCAGCAAAGAAGCCCGTACTTCCCAAAGTAAACTACATAATTCTGATTGTGAAAGAAGTTAGCCTGACCTGGCGGTTATTGCGCCATTCAACTCCGTAATTTCATGAAATACGTGATATCCAAGGGTCAGACAAGTCTCAAACGAGATGGATATCAATACCAACATAGTCAAGGATTTTCGTATTTTTTCATCTGCTCATCTTCCTCTATCACCATTTTTTGAAACTGTTCTGGGGTGAGGGTTTGTTTTTGAAGCCATATTTTCGTAGCGTGGATTTGTATGATGCTATGTTCCTGGTGAGTGCGATCCAGTAATTCGGTGTATTGAAAGTTATCATTATTCAGCTCATGGAGAAGTTTGTGCTGTATGTTTTTGTGTGCCAGAAAACGGAAAGGGGCACCTATCACCGTAAATTTTGCAATGCCCTTTTTGTCCAGTTTTCTTAATTCTATTAATTCTTCACTATCGACCGGACCAATTTTGGACATTGACAGGTTTTCATCGTCCAGATAAAGAATAATCTGTTTTACGGTACATTCTTCCAGTTTTTCTTTTAATGCTTCGGCTGGCTGAGGTTTTAGTAAAAACTCATCGGCACCCGCTTCAAGGCTAGGTGCTTTGTTATCCAGGCAGGCACTGTAAGCGATAACGGGAAGGTAGGGAGTGTTTTTACGGATTTCCTGTATAGCTTCGATACCATTCATGACGGGCATGTTTATATCCATCAGACAGAGATCGTAATGTGTTAAGCCTTTCTCACCACTTTTTTGGATATGTTCTACAGCTTCCTTTCCATTGCTGGCGAGATCTACATGATACCCCCAGCGGTTTAATCGTTTTTGCTGAAGTATGCGAATGTCGAGATTATCTTCGGTAACAAGTATTTTCATTTTTTACCTCCGTGTAGATGATAATAAATAGCGTTTACAACGATGTTTAAGATATTTTAAGGGCTTTATTATTTCCAGATTTTTTTATTATTGATTCAGTAAAATTTCAGACAGGTTGTCCAGTTTGGTTTTTATAGATTTCCATTCAGGTTGATGCTGGGCTAGTAACTGATAAAATTTTTGACTATGGTTATGTTCCTGCAAATGGCAAAGTTCGTGCAGTATGACGTAATCAATACAGTCACGAGGGGCCTTTACCAAGTGAGGGTTGAGAATAATATTGCCCCTTGGCGAACAGCTTCCCCATTGACGTTTCATTGTTAACAAGCGAATTTCCGGGGGAGATTTTCGCACCCAGAAAATGTTAGCAGCCAACACATAAAGCCGTTTCTGAAAATTTGTGCGAGCATGTGTTTTGTACCAATGCCAAAGTAATTGTTTGATGGCTTCGGGAGATGTGTCCTGTGTGGTCACGTTCAGGCGTCCTGCAAAAAGCTTTGTTTCCGATTTCCCATTGGAAACATGATTGATCTTCAACAGATAACGGCGGCCCAGATAAAAACAGCTCTCCCCACTCACATACCGGCGGGGAAGTACTTCTTTTTGGCGTTCCCGAATATCTGCCAGATGCCGGGTGATCCAGCGGGCGCGCTGACTGACCGCGCGTTTGATGTCAATCTGTTTCGCATCTTCAGGCGCATCGACTTGTACTACGCCATTTGGATGAACGTGTATCGCAATTTTGTGTTTTCTTTTGGGAAGGTAAATCACTTCGTACTGGAACTCATCCTCCCCATATTGGCAGCTCAATCGACTCATATTATCAGTCATTCTGTTTTGTCAGGCCAAGACGGGTAATCTGAATGACCTGCTCAACCGTTTCTTTTGCCTTTTCCATACCCATTAACTTAAAGAGGCAAGGCAATAATCCTTGGCGGATTTCAGCTTCAATGTTTTGTGGGTTGAGCGAGTGCTCAGCGACGGCTTTATCGACCACTTCATCAATCAATAATGAATGTGCTATGTAAATCTGGCGTTGTTCATCAGAAAGAGTGTCAAATACAGCATCGCCCAAAACAAGCTGAAACACCCCATAATAAGCACGTGCATGTGGATTATCGATCAGTGTCTTTGGCATACCCGGCACCTTTTTATTTTCTACCTGTTCTTCCAGATCCTTAAACAGGGCATATTGTTTATAGGGGTGATCAAATTCTGCCTCGGCTTCCCGAATCGCTGCTTCCAGCAGTTCCGAAAATATTTTCTGCGCATAAGGATCATCCTGAAGATCCTGTTCAATGGTTTTTTTGAGGCGTGTGCGGATGATGTCTGTTTCGTTTCGGGTTTTTTCTTCTGTCCACTCTGACGGATCATCCTTTTTGCCCAATTCATTGATGAAGTAAAGGCTATCGGGTTCCCGGATATTTTCACCGACCACATGTTTATCGATCAGTTTTTTGACGCGAGCAGCATAGCTGGAATAGTCCACCGTTTCTCCGGCATCCTGTTGAGCGATGCGTCGAAGACTGGTGAAGTATGTCAAGTCACGCTTGTAGGTTTGGATATTTTCTTCCGTAAAGCTTTGATCCTCATAAAAACTGGCGGAACCCAAAGCTACGCCCAGACAGCGGCTGAAATTCTGTAGCGCTTCGTAAAAATCCTCTCTGGTCTTCTGGCGAGTATCAAAAAAGACGCCGGTTTCATCTTCCTGATAATGAGGAATAAGCACTTGCCGAAACTGCTCCTGATCACCTCGGTTTTTTACCGCACTGAATAATGCCCATAATTGATCGTGGAGCATGGGCAGTTTTTTATATTCGGTACTGATCTGCCGGTAGAGCCCTGCAAGGTCATCAATATCAAAACCACTCTGAGTGCGGTCTTCCAGTTCCTGATAGGCTACCAGCGCGGTATCCAGTGCTTTCAGAATGCCACGATAATCAATCAGCAAACCAAACGGCTTCGATTCATGTAATCGGTTAACGCGGGCAATGGCCTGGATGATATTGTGATGCTTCAGCGGCTTGTCAATATAAAGCACCGTATTGCGAGGTTCATCAAAACCCGTGAGCAGCTTGTCCACCACAATGAGTAACTGGGGATGATCGTCCTCGGAAAATTGGCGTGTCACCTCTTTGCCATAAGCCTCGTCATTCTGGTTGCCGATATTGTCCTGCCACCATTGCTGTATTTCAGGCAGTTGCTTCTCATCGACTTCAGAGTGCCCCTCGCGAGTGTCCGGCGAGGACATCACCACCGCACTGCTTACTAACCCGATATCATCCAGATATTTTTTATAGCGAATGGCCGATAGTTTACTGTCCGTGGCCAGTTGTCCCTTCATGCCATCGAAAATGTTTTTGACAAAATGATCAGAAATATCGTGAGCAATTAACTCAATGCGGCTATCGGACTGATAGATCACGCCCTTGCGGGAAAACTTCTTTTTCAAATCGGTTTTCTGTTTGTCGGTCAGTCCTTCGGTAATACGCGCAAACCAGTGATCGATTGCTTTCGCATTAGTACCCAGTTCCGGGATGCGTTCTTCGTAAAGTAAAGGTGTTACTGTGCCGTCTTCCACCGCCCGCTGCATCGTATAAGCGTGAATAATGGGCCCAAACTTGTTGGTGGTTTTATCCTTGTGCAGCAGCGGCGTACCGGTAAAAGCAATAAAGGCCGCGTTGGGGAGTGCCTGACGCATGCGCGCATGAGTCTCCCCACCGTGACTGCGGTGCCCCTCATCCACCAGCACAATAATATCCGGGTCAGGATTGTGACAGTCAGGCTGCCGGGCAGCGGTCGCAAACTTGTTGATAATGGAAAACAGAATACGTTCTCTGCCATTGCCAATACGTTCCGCCAGATCCTTACCGGTACGGGCTTTGGCGCGTTCGATATCCCGCGCCGTGGCCAATGCCCCGGCATTGGCAAATACATTGCTGAGTTGGTTTTCAAGGTCAATGCGGTCAGTCACCACCACAAAACGGCATTGTTTTAATACCTCATGCAAGATCAGCGTTTTGGCCATAAACACCATGGTGAACGACTTGCCCGACCCCGTGGTATGCCAGATTACCCCCCCCTGGCGCGCACCTTGTGCATCTTTTTGGCAGACACGCTTGATCAGTTGTTTGATGCCAAAATATTGCGGGTAACGGGCGGCAATCTTGCCGCTTTTTTTATCGAACAAAATAAAGAAACGAATGAAGGCCAATAACCGGTCTGGTCGCAACAAACTGATGAGCAAGCGATCCTGCCCGGTGGGTAACAACTTGCCCTGCGCCTGCACTTGATCAAAATAGTCACATGTCCATTTTGCGCGATGAGCCAAAAGCCGGTTTTTTTGACCATTACGCAATGCCCGATTTTTGATTTTATCGAAAACCGCTTCATCCAGCGCTTCTTCTCGCCACTGTGCCCAGAATTTATCAGGGGTGCGCGTCGTACCATAACGGCCATCCAGTCCGTTAACGGAAAACAATAACTGGGAATAGGCGAACAAGCCTGGAATTTCGTCTACACCTTGATTACGGAGTTGCTGTGAAATACCTTCCCCGATCATGTCCTGGTGCGAATTGTGTGGGTCAGGGCGCTTGGCCTCGATCACCACCAAAGGAATGCCATTAATGAAACACACGATATCCGGCCGCCGGGTACCCGTACCCGCTGTATTCAGTACCGTGAACTCATCGGTGACATGAAAGCCGTTTTTTTCGGGACTCCGCCAGTCAATGACAGAGATGGTCGGCTGTGCTTTTTTTCCATCAATAAACTCGGTAACGGTAATGCCCAGCGTCAGCCGGTTATAGATACGCTCATTGGCCGCCAGCAATCCCTCACCCAAGCCGGGGGAAGCAAGCTGGCGCACAATTTCATCGATAGCGTTATTGGAGAGGGGATACGTTTTTCCCTTCCAGGTGAAGTGGCGCTTGCGCAGTTCACCGATTAACACCTCCCGCAATAAAACCTCGCCAGTATTGTTACCCCGTTGTTTCATTGCCTCATCAGGTGGCAAGTAGGCATAACCCATATTCATCAAAAGCTGCAAAGCGGGGATGTGTGAACTAAAGAGTTCTTTGGTATTGGGGATCATTGTACGCCCCCAACCAATCGTAATTGCGTTAGCGTAAGGTGGAACCGCTTCGCTTGTTCCACCCTACATATCTGATTGTGATTGTAGGGTGGAACAAGCGAAGCGGTTCCACCTTCACCGGCAACACTACATATGATATTCATTCAACGTCCATCCCTAAAATATTTTCCGGCTCGAAAGCCCCCCAGTCATTGTCATACCAACCGACATCCACTGCTCTGGAAAATGAACTTGATTTCCAGTCAGCAGGAGAACTCACATAACCGTGTTTAACCGGGTTGAAATGAATGTAATCCATATGGTTACGCCAATCCCGTTCATCGCTAATTGTGTGTTCCCAGAACCGGCGCTGCCAGACCTGTTTTTCGCCTCGGTGATTGAAATCGGTCTGTAGCCCTGTTGACACATAATGCTTGATCAAACGCCAGCGCAAGGAATAACCGGAATCCCCATCAGGCAACCGCCAGAGAGTATGCAAATGATCAGGAAGCACCACGATGGCATCAATGGTAAAGGGATGTTTGGCCTTTACCCGGACAAAAGCCTCGCGCAAACGTTTTACGTTATCTTCATTGGCAAAATGAGGTTGTCGCCGATGGGTTACCACGGTAAAAAAGAAACAGCCACCTGGGACGAATGTACGGCGGTATTCACTCATTTTACGGACAACCCGGATTTGTAGAGCGTATGAAGGTTAGGGTGGAACCGCTGCGCTTGTTCCACCCTACGAATTTACGCTGTGTCGAATAGAATGAAACAAAAAAATCGATGAACACTCTAAGCCCACTATCTACTTGGGTGATCATGGTGGAACCGCTGCGCTTGTTCCACCCTACGAATTTACGCTGTGTCGAATAGAACGAAATAAAAAAATCGATGAACACTCTAAGCCCACTATCTACTTGGGTGATCATGGTGGAACCGCTGCGCTTGTTCCACCCTACGGTTTTACGTTGTGTCGAATAAAACGAAACAAAAAAATCGATGAACGCTCTAACGCCATCATCTACCCGGGTGATCATGGTGGAACCGCTGTGCTTGTTCCACCCTACGGTTTTGCGCTGTGTCGAATAAAATGAAACAAAAAAATTGATGAACACTCTAACGCCAGCATCTATCTGGGTAGGGTGGAACAAGCGCAGCGGTTCCACCAAACGGGAAAGGGACACACCCAGAGTTTGATCAGCCATCGACGTTCACCTTGACCCGCCGCTTGCCGGTGAGGAGTTGTTGCATGAGGGCATTTTTCTCCTGTTTCAGGCAGTTGAGTTTTTGTTGCAGAGTTTTGGTTTCTTTGTCGGCGGTGCTTAGAACGACGGCAATTCTTTGTTGTTCTTTTTTTGAGAGTGGAATGGCAATCTTTAGCTTTTTTATATCTTTACTGTTTACAGCATCAAATGTGCTTCCTTGCGACAGTTGAACCCACTTTGATTCGAATGCTATGAGTAATTGATAAACAAAGCTAAGAGGTAATTTGTTTTTTTCAGATATTGAGGCTATTCCTCTCCCTATACATGCATCATGCATTGAGATAGCAACAGCACCAACCGGGGCTCTGACACTAAGCAGAATATCTCCCTTGCTGCATGTTTTGGTGATTTTTGATGTGTGTATTCTGGGTGCTGATTTTCTATCCTTAATATCAGCATTACCCTGGATTAACGGAAGGCCATTACCTACATCATTATAAAAGTCTGAATTTGGTGATGACCCCATTGTTATATTTGTCATATCTTCCAGATATGTTTTTTCCCACTTCTCCTCAAACCCCGGCAGCCGTTGTTTTCCTGTTAACAACTGCTGCATCAGTGCCTTCTTCTGTGTCTTGCTGTTTTCGATCAGTTTTTCAACGGTTTCGATGGCCTTGTCCCAGATGGAAAGGATGCAAGCGATTTTTTTTTGTTCGTGGAGAGGAGGTAGTAGTAATGGGGTTTTTTCAACAATTGGTTTGTTAATTTTTACCATTGTTCTGCTGCTGCCAGCGGAACAATTCTTAAAATATCCACGAACGAAAAAAGACTTTAATTTTGTTTCTATGAACCCAGTATCAACGATGTCTTCATTCACCCGGAAGCGCATCATTAGATCAGGGTATGAGCAATTATCTATTTCGCCTTTGAATAATATAGATCGACCGACTTTATCTGGTGTATTGGAACGACTAATCAGGAAATCACCGGGATATAAACGACAATTAAGAACTTTTTGTGTGGCTTCGACTGGCTTGGTCTCGCTAGCAATCAGGCCATTATCTCCGAGTGCGCCCAAGCCCAGAACCCAATGCCCAGTATTCTTTTCTGCTGCATTTGGTGAGTAGCCATTTTTTATGCCGCCATCTACAATATTTTTTAGCATTTCCATATGCCATCCTTCAGGAACCATAATTCAACTCCTTCTGTGGGGAGTTGAATTGAACGACTGAGTAAAAATCAGGCTGAACCATTTTCACCACTTGGAGTAAATGGTCAAATGATGCGGAGCTGATACCGACCATCTCGTGCATTTCCACGAAATGGTCGGAGACCCATTGTTCGCTACTTTTGCAGGCTTTTTTGATGATCGGTGAGAAATTTCTGAATTCAGATGCACTACGATTAACGATGTGCTTCTGTTTTACAGTTTGATCAAATTTCATCATCCTTTTTTTTCTTTGCGCCCTTGATGCAATGTGGACCATTTTTCCCATCTGGACGAAATGGTTGTTAATCATCCTTTCTTTTGATGTCTGTTTCAGATGTTCAAGGGTTTGGTGATGTTGTGTTATCTGATCATTCATACCCCAGTTCCTTCAAATACCCATCCATTTCCTTTTCCAGTCCGACCAGCTCTGTCTTTAGTTTTTCCCGTTCGGCACGCACGGCCATAAGGTCGATTTCTTCTTCTTCTTCAAAGGTGTTCACATAGCGGGGGATGTTGAGGTTGAAGTCGTTTTTCGTGATCTCTTTCGGGGTGGCGAGATAAGCGTATTTATCCACGAATGCCCGCTGGTGACAGGTGTCGATG
>Ga0316202_10001873_pt1 | contig 14947 bp, 10 predicted proteins | sample 3monrhotite_MG_FD_204934 | JGI IMG/M metagenome (GOLD analysis project Ga0316202, IMG submission 204934) | Microbial mat bacterial communities from mineral coupon in-situ incubated in ocean water Damariscotta River, Maine, United States -... | ecosystem: Environmental > Aquatic > Marine >... | reverse complement strand
CGGTTGAATCCTCTTGGTTACACCGCTGGCCCGGCGCGGTTGAATCCTCTTGGTTACACCGCTGGCCCGGCGCGGTTGAATCCTCTTGGTTACACCGCTGGCCCGGCGCGGTTGAATCCTCTTGGTTACACCGCTGGCCCGGCGCGGTTGAATCCTCTTGGTTTGAGGCGGCAGGCTCCTCGCCCAATTCGCAGGCCGAGCGAGCGGCTTCGCCCTTGGCTTCTTCGCCCACGATCACTCCAAGCCGCCGGAACGCCTCGCAGCCGAGAACGTAGCGCTCCGCGCTCAGCTCGCCGTCCTTAGCGCCAGGTCGGCAGGGCTGTGCCCGACGCCGCTGATCGAGTCGTCCTCGTCGCAATCGATCGGGTCTTCCCCGACGCCACCAAGGCTGTCCTCCGCCTCGTCCGCGTGGCTCATGGCCTCGACCTCCGCGTGAGGAAAGGGCGACCCTCCTTGATCCTAATCCCCTGGAGGATCTCGTTGCGCATGGTCAGTTCGCCGACAATGGCTTTGAGGCGGAGCACCTCTTCGTCGCGATCGTCGCGCTGGCGGCTCTTGAGCGCGGCCTCGCCGGCCTGGTGATACTTGTCGCGCCAGGTCGCCAGAGTCGCGGCGGTGATCCCGAGCTCGCGGGCAAGGACGTCGAGGTCCTCTCCCGCGACCACTCGGCGAACCGCCTCGGCCTTCTTGCGAGCCGAGAAACGGCCCTTCCCCTGCGTCGATCGCTTGGGCTTTCGTTTGGTCATGAAACACCTCGAGGGCGATGGTCCTTAGCGGGACCGACACCCCAATCTGGTGTCCAAGAAAACCCTAGAGCGACATAGCCCGCGCTCAGTGTCAGGCACAGCACGGGCGACCGATTCCTGCCGATCGGCACGCGATCCTGGGGGGCAGGCAGGCAGTTCGAGGTGGCCGGAACCCCTTGCGTAGGTGGAGGCCGACGAGGGCGTCGGCTGTCCCAAGATCTCCACCCAGGCTGTCCACGGCCTCACCACCTTGAGCACTACTCAACAGCCCTCACGGGCACTCAAAAGCGCGGGAAGGTCCCGAGCCGAGTCATATCTTATGGAGTGTCCAGAAAGCTGGGTCCGGTACACGAATACGCCCTGGCCTATTTCTGGAACCCTATGGGCTTTGCTCACCCAGGCAGGAAACTAGAGCGTCTCCAAATCGTCGGTCGCATCTGAGTCGCCAGCATCCTTCGCTGGACGAATGACCTCGGAGGAACCTTCCCCCTTCTCTTCCAAAGGGATCGCTTCCGCCACAGGGATCGCCTCCTCAGGGATCACTTCCGCAGGAACCGCTTCCGCTGGGATCACTTCCTCAGGGATCACTTCCTCAGGGATCACTTCCTCAGGGATCACTTCCGCTGGGATCGCTTCCTCAGGAGTCGCTTCCTCAGGAGTCGCTTCCTCAGGAGTCGCTTCCGCAGGAACCGCTTCCTCAGGAGTCGCTTCCGCAGGAACCGCTTCCGCAGGAACCGCTTCCTCAGGAGTTGCTTCCGCTGGGATCGCTTCCTCAGGGGTCGCTTCCTCAGGGGTCGCTTCCTCAGGGGTCGCTTCCTCAGGGGTCGCTTCCTCAGGGGTCGCTTCCTCGGGCTCCGCTAGCACGGTTGAAGGCACTCCGACCGGCTCAGTCTCACCCGTCCCCTCGCGCCACATCTGAAACTGCTTGGCGATCAAGAAGATCACTGGGTAGACCAAGAGCTCCATGACGAAGCTAGTCACCAAGCCGCCGAACATGGGGGCGGCCATTCGCTTCATGACGTCTGAACCGGTCTCCGTTCCGATCATGATTGGAATCAGGCCAAGCGAGGTGGTCATGACCGTCATCGTCTTAGGCCGGATCCTCTTTACCGCGCCATCGTGAATCGCGGCCATGAGGTCGCTGAGATTTCTCATACGCCCTTCAGCCTTGAACTTGTCATAGCTGGTGTGGAGGTAGAGGAGCATCACCATGCCCGTCTCAGCGTCTAGTCCTGCGAGGGCAATCAACCCGACCCAGACCGCCAACGACATGTTGTAGCCGGCCAAGTAGAGGAACCAAATCGCACCGATCAAGCTGAAAGGAACCGCGAGCAAGACCACGAAGGTGTCAAACCAACTCCCGTGGGAGAAGTAGAGCAGCAAGATGATGACGACGAGCACGATCGGAACCGCGATTGCGAGCTTCTTGTTCGCAGCCTCGATGTATTCGTATTGCCCCGACCACACGATCGTGTATCCCGCAGGGATTTCGGTGCTCTCGGCAACCGCCTTCTTGGCACGTGCAACCCAGCCGCCGACGTCTGTGGTCGTGAGGTCTACGTAGATCCAAGCCGTGCGGCGGGCGTTCTCACTCTTGATGACGGCCGGGCCCTTGTGAATTCGTAGCTTGGCTACCTGAGCCAAAGGCACCTGAGCACCGCTCGGCGTGCTGACCAGCACTCGGCGTAGCGCTGGCAGGTTGTCACGGAGTTCACGCTTGTAGCGCAGGTTCACCGGGTATCGCTCGAGCCCTTCGACCGTGCTCGTGACGTTCATTCCGCCCATGGCCGAGAGGATCACGTCCTGAACGTCGCCGACACTCAACCCGTAGCGTGCCACCTCGTCGCGATCGATCTCGAAGTCTAGGTAGTTGCCCCCAACGGTCTTCTCGGGATAGGCGCTCAGCGTGCCCGGCAGCGCGCGAACCTCACCGGCAATGCCTTCTGCGAGCTTTGAGAGAGTCTCGAGGTCGTCTCCCATGATCTTGATTCCGACGGGCGTCTTGATGCCAGTCGAGAGCATGTCGATGCGAGTCTTGATCGGCATCGTCCAGGCGTTCGTCACCCCTGGAAAACTGACAACCTCGTTCAGACCCTCGACCCGCTCTCCCTCAGCGTCGGTGTATCCGTTGGTCAGCTCCCCAACGGTAATCGCTCGCTCCTCTGGCCAGAATCGGTGCAAAGTGTTTGATTTGATCGCCTCTGGTAGGAAGCTAAACCACCGATCGACCTTGCGCTTTCGCCACTTGGATTTGTCTTCGTGAAGGGTGATCGTGGTCTCGATCATGGAGAGCGGCGCGGGGTCGGTGGCGGTCTGCGCTCGCCCGATCTTTCCGAATACGCCTCTGACTTCTGGGAAAGTCGCGATCAGGGCGTCACTCTGTTGCAAGATCTCTCGTGCCTTAGTGATGCTCAAGCCTGGGTCAGTCGTGGGCATGTAGAGTAGGTCGCCCTCATCGAGGGGCGGCATGAACTCGCTGCCGAGCTGGTGGTCCAGCTTCAGAGCAGGGATCGCTTCACCTATGACCTGTCTGCCAAAGAAGTAGTTCTGCAAGGGCAGGACGATGGTCATGATCAAGAGGAGCGCTATGACCAGGGTGAGGTATTTACCCTTCATCGCGAGCCAGAAGAATGGCTCATAGACCCACTGGAGGAATCGGCTGATCGGATTCGTTTGCTCGCTCGGAATGCGTCCCCGAATGAAGTAGACCATCAGGACCGGGACGAGCGTCGCCGAGAGGACGGCAGAGGCCCCCATCGCGAAGGTCTTGGTGAACGCCAGCGGCTTGAACAGCCGCCCGCTCTGTTCGCCCAGAACGAAGATCGGGATGAAACTGACGGTGATGATCAGGAGCGAGAAGAAGAGAGTCGGGCCCACCTCCTTAGCCGAGTCGAGGATGACCTGAGCGTGCTCGGCACGAGTCAGACCAGCCTCTTCCCCCCCTGCCGCCTCGTAGTGTTTGTGGGCGTTCTCAACCATGATGATCGAGCTATCGACCATGGCGCCGATCGCGATCGCGATTCCGCCCAGGCTCATGATGTTCGCGTTCATTCCGAGCGCGTGCATGATGATCAGACTCACCAAGACTGCAGTTGGAATGACGATCATCGCGACCAAGCTGCTGCGCAGGTGGAGCAGGAAGACAAAGCACACCAACGCGACGACCAGCATCTCCTCGACGAGCTTGGTCTGAAGGTTGTCCACCGCGCGTTCGATCAAAGCTGAGCGGTCGTATTCGGTGACGATGTCTACTCCTGCTGGGAGACCCGTCTTGAGGTCGTTGATCCGGCTCTTCGTCGCGCGGATGACCTCTAGCGCGTTTTCCCCGAAGCGCATTACGACCACGCCCCCCACGACCTCCCCTTGGCCCGGAACCTCGACAAGACCGCGGCGCATCTCCGGTCCGATCTGGACCTCTGCGACGTCTCGGAGGTAGACGGGCGTCCCACCTGGAGTTGCTCGAAGGACGACTCTTCGTAGGTCCTCAAGGGTCTGTTTGCCGCGAACTCGCGAGATTGGAACTCCCTCCCGTTTTGCCTCAGAGACCTGTGAGTCGCTCAAGGTGCCGAGATACCCGATTCCGCGGACCATGTATTCGGTCTCGGACATCTCCAGCACACGGCCACCGACGTCGCGGTTGGAGCGTTGAATCGCCTTCTTGATCTGCGCGAGTGGAATGTCGTATGCGAGGAGTCGATCCGGATCGACTACGACTTGATACTGACGAACGAATCCCCCGACCGCCGCGACCTCGCTGACGCCCTTGACCGCGGTCAATTCGTAGCGCAGATACCAATCCTGGATGCTCCGGAGCTCAGAGAGATCGTATTGCCCCTCCTTGTGCGGAGGACAGGCGGACTCGCCCGCAGTACCGCTCATGGGACAGCCGCCGTCTTCGTCAAAGATCCGAACCGTCTCTACGTCGTCTCTCTCTTCCGGGGGTGCGTCCTCAAGGCTCGCATACCACTTCCCGGTGACGACATTTCGAGGCATTCCGTTCGGGTGCTTGGGGCAATACCAACCGTTCCGAAGCGAATACTCGTATGCCCAGCCGACTCCCGTCGCATCTGGCCCTAGCTGCGGAGAGACACCTTCTGGGAGCTTCCCCTTGGCGAAGCTCAAATACTCCAGGACGCGTGAACGCGCCCAGTAGATATCGGTTCCGTCCTCAAAGATCACATAGACAAACGAGTATCCGAAGAACGAGTAGCCGCGGACGACCTTGGCCTCAGGCACCGCGAGCATCGTCGTGGTGAGCGGATAGGTGACTTGGTCCTCAATGACCTCTGGAGCCTGACCGGGGTATTCGGTGAACACGATGACCTGGACGTCCGAGAGATCCGGGATCGCGTCGAGGCGGATGTTGGAGATCGTCCAGATCCCCCCCAGAATGAGGAAGCCTGTCAAGAGCAGGACGATCATCCTGTTCTTGACGCAGGCCTCGATCAGCTTGGCGATCACGGCGCTCTACCTCTTGCCTTGAGGCGAGCCACAAGTTCGCATCTTGAACCCGTAGTAGGGATTGGCGATCGAATCGGATGCTTGGACCCAATCGGCTTTGGCCATTGGGCAGCGGAAGAGCCTTAGCTCCGGCCAGCGCTCTCGACTCGGGCGCTCTTGATCGAGGAGCTTGATGTAGGCCGAACTCAGTTCACTAAAGTGCAGTCGGCTGGCGGCCAGGTCACCTTCTGAGAGCTTGAGGGCAGACGCTCGGAGTGCCCTCGCGACCTCACCCAGAGTGGGCGCTTGCTTGACGAGCTCTTCAGCAGCCGAGGCCAGACCGAGTGCGTTCTTGGAGACACCCCCTGTGGAGTCGGCCGCCAGGAGGCGCTGGATCGAGAGGTAGTGCTCGGTGACATAGTCCACCTGTTTCTGATCGGCGGATCGAGAGGTCTCCTCGCCAAGAGGGACGAGTTGCATTCCACACAACCGGCACGACCCTGCCTCGGCCTCCTGAATGGAGGCGTGCATGGGGCAAGTAAAGCCTGGAGTCTGACCTTCCTTGGCCTGGGCCTCACGAGCCCAAGCCACCTCTGCAATCGGCTTGAGCGACATGCCACACTCGGGACACTTGCCTGGCTTCTCGGAGACGTGATTACAGATCTCCATCGGACAGGCGTAGTTCGCGCTCTTCAAGCCCTTCGCTGTGGGCGTCGGGGAAGGTGTAGGCTCAGCCCCTTGCATAGGTGAAAGGTCCTGGGCGCACATTGTGCAGAGAGCGGGTCCGGTGCTTTTAACCTCGGGGTGAGTCGAGCAGCGGTGAGAAGCCCCCGCGAGGGGCGTCGGGACACCGTCTTCCGCTGCAGCCTTTTCGTCCAACCAGGGTCCTCGGTAGACAGAGAGCTCTTGCTTGCAGGTGGGACATTCGCCCGAGGCAAGCTTGATTTGGCCGGCGTGGGCGAGGTCTGGGCAGGTGTAGAGCGCCTTGAAGGGCACGAGGGCCTGACCACCCCGTGGGCACTTCCCTGGCTTGATTCCGAGAACCTCGGGGTGGTCGGGGCAGGCATACGCGACTTCGGCGCCTGCCGCGGCTCGAAGGGCCTCCGCCCAACTCAGCTCCTTGATGGGCTTAAGCTTCATGCCGCAGCGTGGACAACTCCCTTCAGCGTCCGAGAAATACGGACCTCGGTCCTCTGCCTTCTCAGCGTCGGGATGCTCGGACATGGGGCAGGCGTGAGACGAGCTGTCGTGGAGCTCCCCCGCTCGATGCCCCTCGTGAGCAGAGGAAGGCAACCAATCCACCTCGCCTATGGGCTTGAGCTTCATGCCACAGCGGGGGCAATCGCCGGGGACGGGAGAGAAGTAGGCGCCCCGATTCGAGACTTCTTGTTCGCCAGGGTGTGTCGCCATGGGGCACGCGAACTTCGTCCCCGGGGGGGGCTCGCTTGGACCCTGAGCGGTGGGCCGGCTTGTGGGCGCGGGCTGCCCAGCCTTCTTGCTCTCCGCCAACTTACGGGCCGCCATCATCTTGGCGACTGCTTCTCGGAGTTTGCTCTCGGCGTCGATGAGGAACTGCCCCGAGGTGACTACAACGTCGCCCTCCTTCAGCCCTTGAAGGACTTGGACCATTCCCTTCTCGCTCTCGACACCCGTGACGATTTCCCGGGGCTGGAACTTGCCGCCGCCGAGATAGATGAAGGCGAGTTTCCGGAGGCCCGAGTCGATGTAGGCCTCGCGGGGTAGCTGAACAGCGGCCTCCGCCAGCTTGGCGTCGAGCCTGATGTTGGCGTACATCTCCGGTTTCAGATCTAGGGCGGTGTTGTCGAACTCCAAGCGGACTTTCACGACTCGCGAAGCCTTCTGCAGATAAGGGTAGATGTAGGTGACTTTTCCCTGGAACTCTCGACCCGGAATGTAGGGGAGCGTCATGTGGGCCTCTTGCCCTAGACGGACCCATGGCAGTTGATACTCGTAAATGTCGACGTAGACCCAAATCCGCGAGAGGTCGGCAATCGTGTAGAGACGCATGCCTGGCTTAACGTACATCCCGACCTCGGCCATCTTGTCTGTCACGATTCCGCTAGACGGGCTGTAGATCGTGAGCACCTTGGCGGGCTTCCCTGACTTTGCGAGTTCGTCAACCTGCTCATCTGTGACGTCGTAGTAGCGAAGCTTGACGCGCGCAGACTCCAGGTTTTGGAGGGAATAGCGCTTGGCGTCCCCCTCGGCGAGCTTCGACTGATAGCGCACTGCCTGGAGGAATTCCTCTTGAGCGACGAAGAGCTCGGGAGAGTAGACGTCGAACAACGGTTGACCCTTCTCGACCTTCTGCCCCGTCACAGCGACGTGGAGCTTCTCGATCCAGCCGGTGAACTTGGTGTTGACGTGACCCACCAAGCGTTCGTCGTAGTCGAGGCGGCCAACAGTTCGCACGGTTCGCGCTAGGGGTCCACGCTCGACTTTCGCTGTGCGAATTCCCATGTTTTGCATCGTGATTGGGTTGATTCGAACCGTCCCTGAGACAGCCAAGGCATCGCCGTAGACCGGAACCAGGTCCATTCCCATGGGGCTCTTGCCTGGCTTCGTCGAGGTGTAGTTCGGGTTCATGGGCGCCCGCCAGTAGAGGACCTTGCGCTCACTCGGACCGTCGGCCGAGTCCTGGCCACCCTCGCTGGTCTCCTTCTTCATGGGAGTCAGCTTCATCTGGCAGATGGGACAGTCTCCAGGCTCCTTTTGGAGGACGCTGGGGTGCATCCCGCATGTGTACCACTCGACCTCAGTCGAGGGGCTCGGCGAAGGAGTCTCCTGCCCGCTGGAGCCACCTCGGATCGAGTAGCCGCCGACGACTCCGAGGGCCAGCACTGCTAGCGCAGCCCCGAGCCGAATCAGGTGGTCCTTCACTTCTGCACCTTGTTCGTCAGATTGCTGCCTACGACTCGCTCCAACTCAGCAAGCCGTTGCTGAAAGTCGGCGCGCGAGCGCTCAAGTTTGAGTTCATAGGAGAGAACGCGCCGCCAGTTGTCGATCAAGCTCTCGAAGTCCACCTTTGGGGGGACAGCGGAGTAGGCTGTGTTCGCAACTTCGAGAGCCTGTCGCGAGAGGGGAACGACGCTATCTCGGTAGAGCTCCACCTGGCGATGAGCTATCTGGACGCGGAAGTAGAGCGTCACCACCTCGTAGCTCGTGTCGTGAGTGAGTTGCTCCAGCGTGAAGCGATCGGCTGCGAGACGCTCTTCTCGCTCTCGCAGTCGAGCCTGGTTCTTTCCCCACCAGAGTGGGATCGAGAGCCCGAGACCGAAGCCCCAGGCGTCTCTCCCCGGGTCGGGGGCGCCGGGCTGGTTCGTTCGCCCGATCGGCGAGTAGCCGAAGCTGGCGACGAAGTCGGGGAAGAAGTCCAAGAGAGCCAGGCTCTTGGCTTGCTTTGAGCGCTCTATGGCGCGGCGCGCGGCGTGGAGCGCTGGGCGGTCGAGGTCAGCGCGCTCTAGAAGCTCCTCAAGTGTGGTCTCGAGCTGCTTGACCTCGATCTTCGCAGGGCTTCCCAAAGGTTCCGCGTCCCTTCGGTTCAAGAGACGATTGAGTCGCGCACGGGCGATCTGGGCCATGTCTTGAAGGTCGGCCACGTCCTGCTTGAGCTTGACGAGCTCGATCTCGGCGCGGAGGACGTCTTGCTGAGTCACCTGAGCGACCGCGAACTGGCGATTCGCCACCGGCAGAATCTGTTCCAGGAGCGCTCGGCTCTCCGCTGTGATCACGAGCGCGCGCTCAGCCCAATAGAGATCGTGGTAGGCCTGCTTGACTCGGGCTACGAGGTCGAGCCCCTTGGCGGCATATCGGTCCCAGGCTATGAAGGCTTCTTGCTCCGCCACCTCTCCTCGCAAGGTGAGCTTGCCGGGGAAGGGGATGCTCTGCTGAACCTTGAGCCCACCCTCCACCGGGCCGTTTCGGCTCACGACCTCCTTCACGGAGCCGTCGATCATGACGAAGGGGTCTGGGTAGCTCGAGACTTGCTCTGGCCTGTAACGGGCGGCTTCCCAACTGTGCTCGGAGGCGCTCAAGCCGGCGTTTCCAGAGAGCGCAGCCTGGAGCACGTCCGCGAGAGCCAACGGAGAGGCGGTCAAGTCTGGGAGATCCTCCTTGGCAAGGGGGGCTGGGGCCACCCAGGGGATCGCGCCTGGAGGGGCTGGCCGCGCAGCACTGCAGCCGCCGAGGACGGCGAAGGAGGCAAGAATGGCAACTGCCTCTGCCGCTGTTGAGGATTTCACGAGGGCTCGTTTTCTGTGGTCGTCAGGGTGAGCATGGAAGGACTAGTGAGAGTGGTGCTCTCTCGCAGCCGAGGTGGGCGGCCCCTTGCGGACGCCTACTCCGTGCCCGTAGACAAGCAATGCACCCCGGTCCGCTCCCAAGGACGCTAGCAAAAACGCGACGAGCAGAAGGGCGACCGGTAGCCAACGCTTGGCGCGTCGTTCGGCGAGTCGGGTCCAATGCGCCGAGCCGCCGGCGACCATGGCGACCGCGAGGGCGAAGAGCATGAAGTTCCGGTGAGCGTGAACGAGTTCATGCCCTGGCTGGTCATGTCCGAGCGAGTCGGCGGCCAACCAACCAGTCGTAGCAGCCGCGACTCCGGCCAGAACGCCAGCGTAGAGCAGCCAACTCCCCACTTTGAAGAGCTCGTCTCCGTCCCTTAGGTAGGCGATGCCGAGAACGACAAGCGCCGTGGGCCAAAGCGCGATTGGGAAGTGGACCAGGAGCGGGTGAATGTTGGGTACCGCGTTGAGCCCAGGTAGGATCGTGTCCATGAGCACCTCTCCCAGGGGGTGCGCACATGCAAGGCCGTCGATCCGATTCGACTTAAGTCCAGGCCGAAGAAGTGGGTGGAGGTCCACACAAGACCGGGGACTCCCAGGCGTTTCAGTCCTGAAACACCGCCCTCTCCACAGTCTTGCTGGGTGTCCCTAGAGCTCAGCATTGCGGAGCCGCAGCGCGTTCGCGATCACAGAAACTGAGCTCGCTGCCATGGCCGCGCTCGCAAGCATTGGGCTCAAGAGGACACCGAACAAGGGGTAGAGGACACCTGCGGCGACCGGAATCCCAAGCGCGTTGTAGGCAAACGCGAAGAACAGGTTCTGGCGAATGTTGCGCAGCGTCGCGCGGCTCAGGCGCCGCGCCCGGACGATTCCTCTCAGGTCTCCCCGAACGAGGGTCACCCCTGCACTCTCCATAGCCACGTCGGTTCCGGTTCCCATTGCGATTCCGACGTCCGCGAGCGCTAGCGCTGGGGCGTCGTTGACGCCGTCGCCCGCCATCGCCACGGTCCGGCCCTCCGCCTGCAGACTCTTGACCACTGCTCCCTTCTCCTCCGGGAGAACGTCGGCGTGGACCTCTTCGAGGCCGAGTTGGCGCGCGACTGCGAGCGCAGTCGTTTTGTTGTCGCCCGTCACGACGACGATCCGAAGACCCTCGTCGCGCAGGAGTCGGATCGCCTCGGGAGTGGAGGGCTTTATGGGGTCGGTCACCGCCAGGAGCCCTGCCAAGACGCCGTCGAGCGCGACGAACACGACCGTCGCGCCTTCGCTCCGGAGGCGCTTCGCCTGATCCAGCAGTGGAGCGAGCGAGAGCCCAAGCTCCTCGAAGAGCCGTGGATTGCCGAGGGCAACGGCCTGGGCCTCAACCGTTCCGCGGACCCCTTTGCCCGTTTCAGAGCTAAAATCTACCGCTGAGGGCACGGAGAGCTCCCGCTCCTTCGCGCCCGCGAGGATTGCCGCCGCGAGGGGGTGCTCACTGCCGCGCTCCAGCCCAGCCGCCAGGCGCAAGAGCTCTTGTTCCTCGACTTCGCCCAGACTCACGATTTCGGTCAGGGTGGGCTGGCCCTTGGTGAGCGTTCCCGTCTTGTCGATCAAGAGCGTGTCCACCCGCTCCAGAACCTCCAGAGCCTCCGCGCTCTTGATCAGCACGCCTACGCCCGCACCGCGGCCGGTGCCAACCATGATCGACATCGGCGTCGCGAGGCCCAGGGCGCAGGGGCAAGCCACAATGAGCACCGCGACTGCGCTCAGGAGCGCGTAGCTGAAGGCAGGAGCGGGACCGACGAGATACCAGACCACGAACGCGGCTGCGGCCACCACCAGCACCGCTGGAACGAACCACCCTGCGACTTGGTCTGCGAGGCGTTGGATAGGGGCACGGCTGCGCTGCGCCTCCCTGACCATGGTCACGATCTGGGCCAGCAGGCTGTCGGCGCCGACGCGCTCGGCCCGAAGAACGAAGCCGCCAGTTCCGTTTACGGTGCCCCCAGTTACTGAGTCCCCGGCCGCCTTCATGACAGGGACAGGTTCTCCAGTCACCATCGACTCGTCGATCGGACTGGAGCCCTCGAGCACCACTCCGTCAACCGGAACCTTCTCGCCCGGTCGGACGCGCAGCCGGTCTCCGACGACGACCTCCTCAACGGGCACGTCTTCCTCACTCCCGTCGCCAAGGACCTTGCGCGCCGTCGGGGGGGAGAGGTCAAGTAGCGCTCGAATCGCTCCGGAGGTCGCCGCCCGCGCACGCAGTTCGAGAACCTGCCCGGCGAGGACAAGGGTCGTGATCACTGCTGCTGCTTCGAAGTAGACCGGCACCACGCCCTCGGCACGAAACGAGCTCGGGAACAGGTCCGGGGTCAGGGTCGCCGCGAGGCTGTAGACGTAAGCCGCACCCGTTCCAATTGCGATGAGGGTGAACATGTTGAGCTTGAGGGTTAGCAGTGAAGCCCAGCCGCGCTGGAAGAAGGGCCAACCTCCCCAGAGGACAACCGGCGTGGCCAAGAGCAGCTGCGCCCACACCAAGACCAAGGGAGCAACTCGAGCCTGGAGTGGCTGACCAGGAATCATCTCGGACATGGCGATTAGGAACACGGGAAGGGTCAGGATCGCGCTGATCCACAGCCTCCGGCTCATTGCCCCGAGCTCGGGGTCTTCTTCTGCGGCCGCGAAGTCGCTCGGCTCGAGCGCCATTCCGCACTCCGGACACGCTCCGGGTCCCACTTGGCGAACTTCGGGGTGCATTGGGCAGGTGTATTCCCGCCCTCGGGGCGGAGGCGCGTCCCGCTCAAGCGCCATTCCGCACTCGGGGCAAGCCCCTGGTCCCTCCTGGCGAACCTCGGGGTGCATTGGGCAGACGTAGAGGGCGCTTCGCCGCGGGGGAGGCGAGGCTGAGTCGTTCGGGGCGCCTGCTCCGCCACAACACCCCGGAGGAGAGGCGACCTTCGGCGGATCGAGATAAGCGGAGGGATCCGCGCGAAATTTCGATAGGCAAGACGGGCTGCAGAACCAATAGTCCTCCCCCCCATGGCGGTGCCGTTCCACCTGCACCGGGTTTACGGTCATGCCGCATACGGGATCGCGCGTGTCCAAATCAACGGGCTGAGAGTGCATGAGCTGCTCCTTTTACTGGGCTGACGCAGCCAATCGGTGGCTCTTACAGTCGGGCTGGGCGAATCGTCGTCATGAAGGCGATTCGGGCCCTGTCCTCTTCAGTGCCCTGCCACCAGAGGCCTCCGCCTCTCCCCGCAAGACCGAGGCCACGAAACAGGCGTTAGCCAGATTGAATCTTGGCTCGGTTGAAGGCCTCCCATGGCGGTCCTCTTCGGGGGTGTTCTGCTAGAACTCGAACTTGACGAGAAACATGAAGCTTGGCCCTTCTTCGCTGCTGCCAAGCCCAAAGAGACTGGCCCGTTGCTTCCCATTATCGGTCCGCTCGAGAGGGATCCCGGAGCTTGAGAGGTTGATCCGAAATGGGATCCTGAAGTCCTCGACCAGCGGGACCGGATCCGCATGAGGCCAGAGCTCCACGCTGCCAGGCCCTCTTGTTTGGCCCTGCTTCTTCGGCCGCCACTTGAGTTCCAAACCTCCCAGCTTGCGACGAGGGCTGGAGTTGGAGTCGCTGGTCACCAGCAAGCGTTGGAGCTGGCTGCCCTTGCCCTTGCCCTTGCAGAGGAGTGTTCCGCTGACCCAGACTTCGCCTCTGGAAGACGTCTCCGTCCTAAGACCCTGGACCTCGACGGAGTCCCGAGTGCACGGGCCCCCACCTTGAGCCCAGCAGTCGTGGCTCTCAGACTCACACCTGGCTCGTGTCCAGGGCTTCTCGCCGGGGGGGCTGCAGGCAGCTAGGAGAGCCTGCAAGTCGGGCGGAGGACGCTCGTTCTTGGCCGACTGAGCCGGTGCCCTCGCCGGAGAAGCGTCGGGCGCGATGGCGCAGCCCGCCAGGAAAATCAGCACGAGGAGTGCGAAGATAGACGGCTTCATGGGCCTTCTCTCAGCGGAAGCCCTGAGGGCCAGAGCGCACCTGGGGCAAGGTCGACGCCCCACTAAGGCAGACGAGTAGTGAAGGGGAGCCCGTTGACGCGTGCTCCCGGGGATCTGGATCCGACGGTCCCTAGCGCACGGCGGTGCCGCAGAAACTGTCCCCCTCTGAGGTCACCTTCTTGGGCGTCCGTTTCTCGCGTGACGGACTCGCCGCTATTCAGGAGGCTCGCCTCTTGGGAAAGCGAGAAGTCGACCTCGTCGACAACCTCAATAGACGCCACGCCCGAGACTTTAAGAACGACCCGCTCACTTCCCAAGTCGGAGTTGAGAAAGGGCAGACCTCCAGTTGGACGAATCTCTTCAGGTCTGGAAGCCCCAACGACCAGAGCGGCGCCTGCAGGGAGGAACAGGCGCCCAAACACATGGGCGCGAGGGGCGGCCCTAGTCTCTAAGAGGACCCCGTCGAGGTTGAGCGTCTCGCTGGTGACGTTGACGAGTTCCACGAAGGCTTCGTCTCCAGGAGCTGTTCCTGACGTCGTCCCTGCGTAGACCTCGTTGACGAGCAGGGACCCTGCACGGACAGCCGAGACGTCCGAAACCGAATTTCTATCGGGGACGGAATCGTCTCTCTCGTCTGCGAGAGGAGCCCTGGCAAGACACGCAGCGTAAAGAGCTCCGCGGCCGGGAGTTCTGCGCTGGGATAGAAGCCGATCACGTGCGGCGCGATGAGTCCAGTTTGCCCTGGGACGGTCAGCCCGCTTGCGTCGACCAACTCCACGGACCCGGGGATCGACTCGGGAATGAGTTCAGTCGAGAACTCCACAACGAGCGTCGCGTCTCGGGAGACGTGGCTTTGTGAGTCTAGAGGGCTGGAGGAGACCAGCGCAGGAACGCCTCCATGCGTGTGGTTGGCGTGATTGCCGCTGTCACCTCCGCAGGCGAGAACCGTGGTGGCCAGGACACCCGAGATCACCAACAAGACCGTGTTCTCAACAGCAGTTCTCATGTTGGGCCACTGAGCAAGGGAAGGGCCAAGGCTAGCCTGCTGGTCTAACCCTCAGAGAAGCAAGGCGCTTGAGGAGTCGGGCTTCGGGGAGTCCTCGCGTCGTTGGCGCAGGAGTTCAGAAATGAAGGGTTGAACTTTCGGGCTGGTGCAGAGGTCGAATTGACTGACGGGGAGTCAAAACGCACGAGCCGTCAGAGGACACCTGCAGCTGCGCTCCTCGAACCGAGAGGGCACACGCCCACGACTACACACAGTCGCGATTCACTTCTGCAAGGGCATGCGCCTGACACAGACAGGGTGCAGTCGCGAGTCGTTCCAATAGCTACCTTTGCTGCGTCAATTCGCGGTGGTACGCCGAGTGCTACTCGGAGCTTCCTGTTCACCTCCCTGCAGGTTGTTGATTCTCAATAACTAGGACCCCTTTCGACCCGTTCTTTGCAGAAGCATGGACCCCCCTCGCTCGACGTCGGTGG
>Ga0316202_10001872_pt1 | contig 14953 bp, 17 predicted proteins | sample 3monrhotite_MG_FD_204934 | JGI IMG/M metagenome (GOLD analysis project Ga0316202, IMG submission 204934) | Microbial mat bacterial communities from mineral coupon in-situ incubated in ocean water Damariscotta River, Maine, United States -... | ecosystem: Environmental > Aquatic > Marine >... | reverse complement strand
GAGGGGAGCGACCAAATCCGCGCTGGTCGATAGCATAGGTCGAGATGCCGTGTTCCGCCCACCATGGCCCGGGAAGGGCAAAGGCATTGGAGTAATCCCCCATGCCGTGAAGCGCGATGATGATCGCTTGAGGCTCGCCCGCCTGCCAAGTCGTCAAGCCAAGATGTTGCCCATCACGGGTGATGAAACGATCAACCTCAATATGAGGGGCAATGAATCCCGTTGCCGCCGCGGGTCCCAGCTCTTGCAGACGGGGCGCGCAGGCGGACTGAAGGCCTAAGACCGCGACGACGACTGAGATGATTGCAAATCGATTGACCATGGCAAGAACTCTAGACCATCAATCTTGAAACTTCACTTCGAAGATGAGGCAGAACATCTGTTTCAAACCAGGGGTGTTTTTTGAGCCACCCGGTATTGCGCCAGGAGGGGTGCGGCATGGGGAGATACCGAGGACCATGGTTGCGCCAATGAGCTACGGTCTCCGTCACCGTTTTCTGCCGCGCCTTGCCCAGATGCCACTTCTGCGCATAGGCCCCGATCACTAAAACAAGCTCAACGTTTGGGAGGCTTTCAAAAACACGGGCATGCCACGCTGTGGCACACTCTGATCGCGGGGGTAGATCCCCGCCATTGGCATCCAATCCCGGAAAACAAAAGCCCATGGGCACAATGGCAAGGCGTGTTTCATCGTAGAAGGCGTCTCGATCCAGGCCCATCCAGTCTCGCAACCGGTCGCCTGAAGGGTCATCGAAGGGAATACCAGATGCATGAACCCGCGTGCCCGGCGCTTGACCCGCGATACATAATTTCGCGTCGCCTGTGCCGCGAATAATCGGCCGAGGATCGTGTGGTAAGGGCCCGCGTCGTCCCGGAGCATCCATACAAATGCGGCGGGCCCGGATATCAGTTAGAAGATCATCCAGCTTGCCTTGATCCTCGGACATTTACTTGATTTTGACCGCCGTCCCGGTGACAAGAATTTCAGCGGCACCTTGCATCACCATGGAGGTGGTAAAGCGCACGGTGACGATGGCATCTGCTCCAACGCTTTCAGCGTTCTTGATCATGCGGTCCAGCGCTTGCTCCCGCGCTTCGGCCATCAGTTTTGTGTATTCATTGATCTCGCCGCCGACGATCATGCGCAAGCCGGCCAGGATATCCCGGCCAAAAAATCGCGCGCGCACAACATTGCCGCGCACCATGCCAAGCGTCTCTGTGATTTCCATATCGGGTACATTGTCAGCAGTAATGATTTTCATGAGATTTCCTTATTGATCGACGTTGTCAGAGTAATATCTGTCTTCTTTGTTGCTGGCTTGATTTTTCAATACGACGAAAATCAAAATGCAAATCGCCAAAAGCGGAATAAGACCGAAGAGCCCAAAAGGGAACGCCAAGATCATACCTGCAAACAATGCGAACACGTAAAAAGCGACGGCGCCAATGGCCGTTGCAGCCAATAAGACAAAGGCAAACTTGACCAATGGGCCATTTGGCTCGGAACTGGGTTTAGTCATTTCATCCTCCCCGGATCGATGTTTGAACACATAACATTGGCATGAAACATGGCAATTTCAAGGGGTTAGCGGCAAACCTTAAACTTCCAGGTTCTTGAGCATATTCCGTGCAATGACGATTTGCTGAATCTGGCTTGTGCCCTCGTAAAGCCTGAAGATGCGCACATCGCGATAAAACCGCTCGATCCCATAGTCAGCCACATAGCCTGCCCCGCCAAAAATCTGCACAGCCCGGTCGGCCACACGGCCCACCATTTCCGAGGCAAAAAGCTTGCAGCAGGAGGCTTCCATGGAAACGTTCTCCCCGGCATCACGCCGACGGGCAGCGTCCAGCACCATGCATCGCGCCGCATAGGTTTCCATTTGACTGTCGGCAAGCATGGCCTGGATTAACTGGAACCCTGCAATCGCCTCACCAAACTGCTGGCGCTCGGCGGCATAGGTCGTGCTTTCCTGAACCAGTCGCGTCGCAACCCCGGTGCAGACCGATGCGATGTGAATACGCCCCCGGTCGAGCACTTGCATGGCCACAGCAAAACCTTTGCCTTCTGCGCCAAGCAAACATTCCTTCGGCACGCGGCAATTTTCATAGACAACGTCGCAAATGTGAGCGCCCTGCTGACCCATCTTGGCTTCCGGTTTACCAATGGTAATGCCGGGCAAATTGGCGGGTACGATGAAGGCGGAGATGCCCTTCGCTCCTTTGATGGAAGGATCCGTCCGCGCCATGGTGGTCAGCACGGTTGCCTTGTTCGCATTGGTGATAAACCGCTTGGTGCCGTTCAGCACATAAGCATCACCGTCCAATATGGCGCTGGTGGTCACTGAGGCAGCGTCCGATCCGGCTTCCGGTTCGGTCAGGCAAAAACTGGCAATGGCCTCCCCGCTGGCAAGCTTGGGCAGATATTCCTGCTTTTGTGCCTCCGTCCCAAACATGACGATGCCTTGGGAGCCGATACCAACGTTGGTGCCAATGACGCTGCGGAAGGCAGGAGAGGTCTGGCCCAATTCAAGGCAGACCAGCACTTCTTCTTCCATGGTCAGGCCAAGGCCGCCATATTCTTCGGGGATGGAAAGCCCGAAAAGTCCCAGCTCGCGCATTTCCTGCACAATTTCTGGAGGGACCTCGTCGTTTACGGCGACTTGAGCTTCGATGGGGACCAGACGTTCGCGCACAAAGCGGCGAACGGTTTCGATCAGCTGATTGCGGGTTTCAATATCTAATGCCATGGGCGGAGTATGCGGCTTAGCCGCACCCTGTCAATCTGGCTGGCCCGCCGTGTTTTCTCCTGCTATCAAAGCCTATGAGCAATCCATCCAAAGGGGCCCTTGCCGGGCTCCGCATCATCGATTTCAGCCGCGTATTGGGGGGGCCTTATGCCACCCAAATGCTGGCCGACCACGGCGCCGACGTCATCAAGGTCGAGCCTCCTTCGGGGGACGAGACCCGCGAATGGGGCCCCCCCTTTGAGGAGGCCGAGCCTACCGGCAAGAAGCGCAGTTCCTATTACCTCGCCATCAATCGCAACAAGCGCGGCTTTGCCCTGGACCTCTCAAAACCTGAGGGCCGGGAAGTTGCCTTCAGATTGTTGGAGGATGCCGACGTGATGGTGGAAAACTTCAAGCCCGGTACATTGGAAAAATGGGGTATGGGCTATGAGGACGTGCTCAAGGAAAAGTTCCCCAAACTGATCCACTCTCGTATCTCCGGCTTTGGTGACAATGGGCCCCTGGCGAATTTCCCCGGCTACGATGCGGTAGCCCAGGCCATGACCGGTTTGATTTCTGTGAATGGTCAGGAAAGTTCCGGCCCCGTACGCATCGGTGTGCCGGTGGTTGATTTAGCCTCCGGTCTCAATGCCGTTATCGGCATCATGATGGCCGTGTTTGAGCGGCAGTCTTCTGGACGCGGACAATTTGTCGAAACGACCCTCTACGATACGGGCGTCAGCTTGATGCACCCCCATTCCATCAACTGGCTCATGTCCGGCAAGGAGCCTCAACTTACCGGCAACGCCCACACCAATGTGGCGCCTTATGATTTGTTTGAAACGGCAAAGGGTTCCATGTTTCTGGGCATTGGCAATGACCGACAATTTGCTAAAGCCGCCAATGTTTTCGGGCGACCAGAACTGGCAACGGATCCACGCTTTACAACAAACTCCCTGCGCTTGAAAAACCGCGAAGCGCTGACCAAAGAACTTCACGACATTCTGAAATCCCATGAGGCTGCAGAAGTTTGCCACGAGCTTCTTCTTGCGGGCGTGCCTGCGGGGCCTGCGCATACGGTGGGCGAAGTTTTAAGTCATCCGCAAACGCTTGCGCGAGATATGGTGCTGGAAGAAGACGGGTATAAGGGCGTTGGCACGCCGGTTAAATTCTCTCGCACACCGGGCGGTTTTCATAGCAAGCCGCCAACTTATGGCGGGGATAGCGCAGAGGTCTTGCAAGGGCTTGGATATTCCGAGGCGGAGATCGCTGCATTGATCCAAGCCGGTATTGTTCCAATAGCACTGAAGGAGGATGCATCATGAGACACAACGACAGACCCGCCTCCACTGTCAGTGACGACCCGCGCCTCGAGGGATATCTGACCTTTCATGGGGATGACCCGTTCGAGGAAGTGAACGGACCGTTTTGCTGGAAGGTCCTGGAGGACGGCGCGAAAACTTGCGCCTATATTGTTCAGCGGCACAATCTAAATGATGACCTGATGGTTCATGGCGGTTGTCTCATGGCCTTTGCCGATTTTGCCATTTTCAGGTTTTCCGAAAAAGAGCGAGATGGCCAAATGTCCGTTACGCTTTCCTTCTCCAGTGATTTTACCGCGCCCGGTTATGAAGGCGACTTCATCGAATGCCGCGGCGAAGTAGTGACCACCACCGGCAGCATGATCTTCATCTCCGGTGATGTCTATTGTATGCGCGATGGAGCCCGCGTTGTTCTCATGCCCTTCAAGGCCACAATCAAAAAGCTCCGCTCATGACCCTCAAAATCAACGTTCTCGACCAATCGCCCATCCGCGAAGGCGGCACTTCACAGGATGCACTGAACGAAACCATCGATCTTGCCAAATTGGCAGATGATTTGGGTTTTCACAGGTTCTGGGTAGCGGAACACCACAATTCAGAAAGCTTCGCCGGCTCCGCGCCAGAGATCATGATCGCGAGGATCGCGGCGGAGACCAGCCGCATCCGCGTTGGCTCCGGCGGCGTGATGATGACCCACTATGCGCCGTTGAAAGTGGCGGAGACTTTCCGTGTGCTGCACACATTGGCGCCGGGGCGCATTGATCTGGGCATTGGCCGCGCGCCGGGATCGGACCTGCGCACCATGTCTGCCTTGCAGCCGGGGCCGGAGCGATACGGCATTCATGTGTACCCGCAACAAATTCAATTAGTAAAAGACTTGCTGGCGGACGCAAGCGGCGAGGCTCCCTTGGCCGACAATCATCCGTTCCAGGGCATTCACGCACGACCCGCGGGCCCCGGTGGTCCTGAGATGTGGTTGTTGGGTTCCGGGCCTGATAGTGCGGAGATTGCCGCCGTAACGGGGCATCCTTTTTCCTACGCCCATTTCATTGTCGGGGATGGCGGCACAGAAGGCATTGATGGGCCTTCCAGTTTGATACACTACCGGCGGCGGTTTGTGCCCAGTCCCAATTGCCCAACTCCGCGCGCCTCCATTGGTGTTGCAGCCATTGTGGCCGAAACTGATGAAGAGGCCGAACGCCTGTCATCTTCAGTCCGCTTGTGGGCAGCCCGTGTGGGCTGCGGGGTCTTTGGGCCATTCCCGTCTGTAGAAACCGCCATGGCCCATGAGTTTTCACCCCAGGAAAAAGCCGTCATTGCCGGTCGGACAAAACGCGTGTTCCTGGGGACGGCAGAACGGGTCCGCGATGAACTGCAGGCCAAGGCGGAAGAATATGGCGCAGATGAAGTGATGGTCGTGACAATCACCTTTGATCATGCAGCCCGCCGCCGGTCCTATGAGCTATTGGCCAAAGCATTCGGGCTTTAGCGTTCGCCTCTACTCACCAGCCAACGCTCTCAAGGCGTCAAGCCGTTCTGGCTCATTATCGACCACCCACTGATCCGCCATGAACTTGGCCAAAGCCAAAGCCGCCGGCTCGCGGGCACCGCGTGCATCGCCCAATGCGCCCCGGCACAAGGCAATTTCCTCGGCGACATATTCATCGTCCATACTGAATTCTGACCGGATCGCATTAAAAGTTGCCACTTGTCGCGGCAAGGCTTCGGCGCAATTGCCTTGAGCGCGCTGGGTTCTACCGACCGAATAGCTGGCGATCAAAACTTCCATGCGCTTGTCCGGCTGGGTTTCATAAGCCTCTCCACTGACCACGAAGTGGCGGATGGCAGCGTCGTATTGCTCATCGGAAAACAGGGTCCAGCCCAGATTGTTATGCATGGGGCCAAGCCAGTATTTCGCGGCCGTGCCGGGATGGTCCACAAGATAGTTCACCATGTGCCGCATCCATTCTTCTTCGCCGGCAAGGTCCTCTGCGATACCGGCCATATGGGCTGCATCTCCGGCAAGGAAATGTTCATTGTGGCGGGAGGCAAGGCGGAAGGCGTCGGCAAACATGGGCAAGGCATCAGCTGCCTGCCCGCTTGAATTCAAAGTGCGGCCCCGTTCCAGAAGCACGCGAACCCGAACGCGAGGGTTGTCAGCACCGGCGCCCGCTTCCACTTCGTCCAGCACCTGATTGGCCTGATCAAAATCCCGGCGCAGGCTGAACGTGCGGGCAACTTGCGTCAGGGCTTCCGCTTGAAACGTGGCGTCTCCCGCCTCCCCTGCTTCGGCGGCCAAATCGCGAAAGGCGATCTCACTAGCCGCAGGATCATTGAAATCCCAGACGTCGCGAATTTGTGGCCAGCGGGGATCAGGCCCGCTTTCTGAGTTCGGTCCGCAACCTGTTGTCATGATCAGCACTCCTAGAACAGCAAGACATTTCTGCAAAAAGCTCATGTCGATTCTCCTTGATTAGAGGACCAATCTAGCGCCCAAATTCCTTCTTGCCAATCAGTAAGTTTTGACTTACCATTGCACTCAAATCAATGCTCAAATCAAAGGAGACGACATCATGTTCATCTATGGAGCATACGGCGGCCCGGAAATTATCAAGGGCCTGGTGCGCGATATTCGCCCGGTCTGGGCCTTGGAAGAAATCGGTGCGCCCTATGAGCAGATTTGGCTAAACACCAGCGAAGGCGAACAACGCACCGATGCCTATCGCACCATCAATCCTTTCGGCAAAGTGCCAGCCATGGTGGATGGTGACGTCACCTTGTTTGAGAGCGGCGCAATCTGTTCCTACATCGCCAACAAATATGGCCAATTTGCCCCTTCCATCGGCTCCAAAGAATATTTCGAGGTGCAGCAATGGGCCTGGGCCGCATCTGACACGGTGATGCCGCCCTTGTTCGACACGTTCATCTGGACCAATTTCAGAGGCGATCATCCTGCCTCCGAAGCGGTTTTGGAAACCACGCGAGAAGCGGTCACTGCCCGGCTGGATGTCATGGAAAAAGTTCTGGGCGACCGGGAGTTCCTTGTCGGGAACGAGATCACCATCGCCGACATCATGATGGGATCCGTCCTGCGCAATGGGCTCAACCCCAATGCCTATGAGGCCTATCCGAACATTCAACGCTATGGACACACCTTGTGGGATCGACCTGCCTTCAAGCGGGCCTATGAGGTCAATCTGGCTGGACCCGCCACCCCCTAAAACAAAAAGGCCCCGCCGTGAGGCGAGACCCTTAAATTTCGATGCTCTTAAGTTCTTTTGAGGGGACTTAGAGGCCCATCGATGCGACGGTGGTGATGTCGACGGTCGCGGTGAAAACACCAAATGCGATCGCGGCAATGAACCCACCTTCGATGATACCGAAGAAAGTGCGCATAGCTCTTACCTTTGTTGTCGCGGGGCCTTTTAAGGGGATGCCGCTGGGGTTTCGTATGCGCGTTAGATAGGCTCATAGCTCAAAAATGAGTATTGCAAAGACTGCATAGCGGGCACGCGAAAAGCGCAAGGAACCTGACATAATCGTGACATGAAACGGCCTCAAAGTGGTCGCTTCGCATGCTTCCCCTCGCACCCATTTACCGCACACATTTATTGCACCCCCTCCCCTTGCGTCACCGTCTTGACCCTTACCGCTCCTCTCGTGCATACCCATTGCCGAGTTGACATCCAGTCACATGACGAGGCCCCGCCCTGCGGGCTTCCCTCCAAGGAGATAACCCCATGTCTGATATTCGCTTTGACGGCAAAGTCGCTGTCGTAACCGGTGCCGGGGGCGGTCTGGGCCGGTGCCACGCATTGGAACTTGCCCGTCGCGGCGCAAAGGTCGTAGTCAATGATCTTGGCGGTTCTGTCGATGGCTCCGGCGGCAATTCTGAATCCGCTGAAAAAGTCGTTGCCGAAATCAAAGCCCTCGGCGGCGAAGCCATTGCCAATGGCTCGTCCGTTTCCGACGATGCCGGTGTTGCCAAATTGGTTGAAGAGACCAACGCTGCGTTTGGTACAGCCCACATCGTCATCAACAATGCCGGCGTGTTGCGCGACAAGACTTTTCACAAAGTCACCATCAAAGATTTTGAATTCGTTGTAGACGTACACCTCATGGGTGCTGTGAAAGTCACTCGTGGGTTCTGGAACCAGATGCGCGAGCAGCAATACGGCCGCATCGTCATGACCACATCTTCGTCGGGTCTCTATGGCAACTTTGGCCAAACCAATTATGGCGCCGCCAAGCTGGGCCAGATCGGCCTTATGAACACGCTGAAGCTGGAAGGTGAAAAATTCAACATTCACACCAATGCTGTAGCGCCAGTCGCCGGCACGCGGATGACGGAAGGCATAATTCCGGACAATATTTTCCAGATGCTCAAACCTGAAGCGGTAACCCCCGGCGTTGTTTATCTGTGTTCAGAGGAAGCGCCCAATGGCGTGATATTGACCGCAGGCGCAGGCGTTTTTGCTGTCTCCAAAATCGTTGAAACCCATGGCGCATTCGTAGGCCAGGGCGATGATCTGACCGTTGAAGCCGTGCGCGACAATTGGGAAAAAATCTCAGACGACAAGGACGCCAAGGCCTATTGGCAAGGCGGCGAGCAGACCATGAATTTCTTCGCGGTCATGCAGGAAAAAGACTAAATCTCAATCGCAGTTTGGTTTGAGTTTGATAGCCCGCTGGTCACCCGGCGGGCTATTTTCATGCACGATCCCATTTGAAAAAGAATGTGGCATAGAGAAGTGAAAGCCAGGTCAGGCCAATGATTGCGTTGAGACCCATCATGGCCGCATCATTGTAGTTCATCCAAAACACCAGCATTTGATCTGACATACCGACGTAAGTATGGCCTGTAGAAATGGAAATCTCAGCCGTCTGCATCATAGTCCTGATCAGGGTTACCACGGCAAAGAGCCCCGCCCACATCCACATCATGCAGACGCTGAAAAATGCAAATGCGAGCGAGCGCACTACGAAAGGCGCGCGGCCCACGAAAAAATAGAGGCCCGCCAGATAGCCAAACACCAATGTAAAGGAAGTGGCCGTAACCACACCGGATGATTCAAGCACCTGCGCAGACAGATTCATAAACTCGATTTCGGTCATTTTGCTTTTCCCCTCGACGAGCCAATATTACAGCTAAGTGCTTCGCTCATCAAATCTGGCGGTTAACCTTGCGAAACTTCGGCTGAACCGCTTAGGTAGCGCCATGTCGAAATTCGTCTTTGTCCTTGCGCCGCCCTACTCTGGTTCCACAGTGCTCTTTCGCCTGCTGGATACGTCGGCTCATGTTTCGGCTCTTCCGGGGGAAGGCCAATTTGTCGAAGACGTCACAGCGGAAATGCGAGCTGCCCCCTGGGATGAAACCAAGCCGCTGAATTGGGGGCGTATTCGTGAAGCTTGGGAGCCTTATTGGGACAATAGCAAACCATTACACTTGGAGAAAAGCCCGCCGAACATGATCCGCGCTGCGGCCATTGAAGAGGCGTTTGATCCGGCGCATTTCATCGTCATGATGAGGGAGCCTTACGCCCATATCGAAGGGCTTGCGCGCCGGGGCCATGTGCCGCCCATGGGCCTGCCCAAGTCTGCACCAAGACTAGAACGCATTGCCCGGGCCGCTGAACTGTGGCTCGAGTTCGCTGCGACCCAGCGCAAAACCATTTCGGAACGGCGGCATGTGACCTGGTTTACATATGAAGGCCTGACCCAGGAAGCACCGCGGATCGCAACGCAGCTCAAGAGCTTTTTGCCGGAGCTGGGCAACCTCGATATTGAAGCCCGCTTTGGCGTTCATGCGGTTTCCGGCACCACAGCGCGAGAGCTTCAGGACATGAATGCGCCAAAACGCGCGCTTTTGCAGGCGGCGGATTTTGAGATCATCAGCGACATTTTGAGACCTCAAGAAGACCTTCTAAAGTTCTTTGGCTACAGGTTACGGGATGCGGCCCCCAACCAAGATTGGGTTGCCCGCCGAGCCACATTCAAGAACACAATGGCGCGAGCCGGGTCGAACATTGTGAAATGGCTCCCCGGTCGCGGGAAAAACTGAAGCGGGATCGGCGCCCACAACCAGCGGGGATAAGGGTGCGTCGTTTGTAAAACTAGGTGTAAAACTGCGCGCGAAATTGCGCCGAGTTTGCAATTCGTTTTACACCGAGATTTATAGGTTGTTTTACACTTGAGTTTTACCGAGCGGTTTCATGTGATCCGGTTATTCCTTTTGTGAGGTTTGCCAGTCACATGACCAGAAAATCGTAATCCCCAACCTATCCCCATAGCCTGAGTCATGCCGGGGTCAAGCCCCCGGAATGACATTTTTAATTCCTATGCAGACTAAAGCCCTTACCCTAAAGCCCGAGTACCATTTTTGACATGATGTTGCGCTGTATCTCATTGGACCCGGCATAGATGGAAGCTTTGCGGTAATTGAAATAGGCCGGCGCTGCGGGCGCGGCATAATCCGGACCCGGACGAGGCTCGTTCGATATCTCAAAAGTGTCCGCCACAAACGGTTGCGCATAATGACCAACGGCTTCGACCACCAGTTCGGAGATTTCCTGCTGCATTTCCGATCCGCGCGTTTTGAGGATCGAACTTTTTGCTCCCGGGTTTCCGCCGCCCGCCAATTCGGCAAAGATGCGCAGTTCCGTGAACTCCAATGCGGTGGCGGCAATTTCCAACTGATTGATCTTGTCCACAAAAGAACGATCATCCAGCAAGCGCCCGCCCTGACCATCCGCCTCGACGCTTGCAATGGAGCGCACTTTTCGCAATGCCTTTTTCAGGCCCGGCGCATAGGTGCCGCCCCGTTCAAAAACCAATAAGTATTTCGCATAGGTCCAGCCCATGCCCGCTTCGCCGATCAGGTTTTCCTTGGGCACTTTCACGTCGCTGAAGAAAACTTCATTGATTTCCTGCTGGTTTTCCGTTGGCCCATCAATGGTGACAATTGGCTTCACGGTGATGCCCGGCGTGCGCATGTTCAACAGGATGAACGAGATACCCATCTGACGCTTTGGCGGGTTGGGGTCCGTCCGAACCAGACAGAACATCCAATCCGCCCATTGGGCATGGGTGGTCCAGATTTTCGTGCCGTTGCACAGATAATGATCGCCCTTGTCTTCGGCCTTCATTTGCAGGGAAGCGAGATCCGAGCCAGAGCCCGGTTCCGAATAGCCCTGACACCACCAGGTATCGCAATTCAGAATATTTGGCAGGTGCTGCTTTTTCTGCGCCTCTGTTCCAAATTCCAAAATCACCGGTGCCACCATTTTCACCCCCATGGGGCTGATGGTAGGTGTTCCGAGAGCAGAGCATTCCAGGTCATAGATATATTTCTGCGTTGGTGTCCAGCCGGCACCGCCCCATTCCTTCGGCCAGCTCGGTGCTGCCCACCCATGGGAGGCCAGCACCTTGTGCCATTTCACAATGCCATCTTTGTCGATATAGCCGTTTTTGGATTGCCCCACCTTGCGACGGAGCTCATCGTCAAAGGCAGCATCAAGGGTCGTCCTCACATGCTGCTGAAAGGCAATGTCTTCTTTGGAGAAGGCGAGATCCATGGCGGTATCCTTCGATTGTATGGCAGTAAAGTTTAGACGGACGCGAGGAAATGCAAGGTAGGGGCAGCGGCCAGCACGTCGCCAAAGCCAGCGGCAGCGGCCTGGAAATGAGGGGACGCCATATGCGCATCCACGTCTTCTTGCGTCTTGTATTGTTCCATCACCACATAGGTGTTTTCTTCGGACGTATGCTTGAAGAAATCATATTGGGTGCAGCCAGCTTCTTCCGCATGGACTGTCTTTTGCAACGTTGCAAAGGATGCCTCAAAATCTGCTTCCTTGCCCGGTTGAACTTTCAAAATTGCGACGAGACCGATCATTGCATTTCTCCTGATTTATTTACCTGTGAAGGTGGGTTTACGTTTTTCGAGGAAGGCGTTGACCGCTTCCACGTGATCTTCCGTATGGTGCGCCAAGGCCTGCATGGTGGCCGAGAGCTCCATGATGCTGTCAAAATTTTCCGTCTGGCCCTGGCGCAGCAATTTCTTGGTCAGGCGCAGCACCGCTGGAGGCTGAGCGCAAACTTCCAGCGCCAATGCGTTCGCTTCATCCATCAATGTGTCATGGGGGACAATTCGGCTGATCAAGCCCCAGTCGAGAGCGGTCTCCGCGTTAATCGTCCGTCCCGTGAATAAAAGTTCGGACGCCCGCGCATGGCCGATGATCTTGGGCAGAAGCCAGGCACCACCATCTCCCGGTACAAGGCCGATTTTGAGAAATGTTGCGCCAAAAATTGCCTTGTCAGAGGAAATGCGAATGTCTCCCAAACAGGCCACATCATTGCCCAGGCCAATGGCCGGTCCGTTGACGGCAGAGATCAAAGGCACTTCCAGCGACCACAGGCTTTTGACCACCCGGTGAATGTTGTTGCGATAGCCGTCGCGAATGTCTGTGCCGCTGCCAGCAAAGGCCCCCGCCCGATCGCGCATGGCTTTCAAATTGCCGCCGGCGGAAAATGCTTTGCCCGCCCCGGTGAGGATAGCGCAGCTGACATCTTTGTCAGCGTTGATGGCGTTGCAGGCTTCCACAAAAGCATCGCCGTCGCCTGCTTCGCCGAGCGGATTTCGGGTTTCGGCTCTGTTGATGGTCAGGGTGACCACGGGGCCGGATTTTTCGTAGATCAGAAGATCGGATGTCATCGCAAATTGGTTCCTGCAACTTATAAGCGGTTAACCCCGGGGGCGCGCTCACGCCTTGCGGGCAAATTGAAGCTGTTGGGCAGCACCTAAGAATTCCTTTACCAACCGACCTCTAATGTCCCTGACAACATGTCAAAAATTGGGGGCAATCGTGCTGGCACGTATAAACAATATCAGTTTGCAGTGGAAAAACTACGTCTCATTTGGGTTGATCATCGCCCTTTTGCTGGCCACATCCGCCGTCGCCTTTTTCAATCGCGCCAATGCATTGGAGCGGTTCAACGAGGCAGAAACCCTGTCGCAATCTACTGATGAGCTCTCCGCTCTGGTGGATTTGACGCAACGTCAGCAAAGCGCAATCTGGCGCTACATTGCATCAGGCAGCGGCCAATATGCCGAAATCGCCGGTGAATATGGTGGACATATTCAAGCCCATGAATTTACCGATCCGGAGGTTGCCGAAGCCTTGGCGCCCATTCTGGCCCAGATCGATACGCTGATTTCCGAGTTTGAAGCCTTCCGCGCCGTGCAATCGGAACAGAACCGAATCATTGCCACGCAAATCTCATCGCACGGCCCTCAACTGACCGAAATCTTCTCTGTGCTTTCAGGCAGCGCCACGAACAGTGATGACAGTTTCGTTGCCAGCCTTGCCCAGGAAGCGTACGAGTATGTCACCTTTGGTCGATTGTTTGTTGCTGACTACATGCGCACGGGCGATGCCCTTTCCAAAAACGAAGGCTTGGCCTTTTTGAATGAAATTCAGGGCGTTATCGATTTCGTCCGCGAGGAAACTGAAAACAGCACCTGGTCCGCCTTCCTGGATGACGGTGAGCGTTTTACCACAAGCTATATCTCTGCCTTTGAGGCACTTATCGTTGCCACCGATTCCAGAGATCAAATCCTGGGTGAATCCATAACGCCGCTTACCGTTGAGATTTCAACGAGCCTTGTGGAGCATCTCGAAGCCTTTCAGGTTGAACAACAGGCGGTGTTTGCCTCCACCCGAAGCGGCATTTCCATGTCGTCTACGGTGGTAATCGTTTTTGCGATCCTGGCCATTGCGATGGCGGTGCTGGGGGCCTTTGCGAATACGAAACTTCTGGTCACGCCTCTGGTGGATATGTCCAAAGCCTTGGCAGAACTTGCATCCGGCAATCGCGACGCGACCATTCCACATCAAGGCCGCGGTGACGAGGTTGGCCAAATGGCCAATTCCGCCCAAGTCTTCCAGGACAATGCAAACAAGATGGAATCCCTGCAGCTTCAACAGGTCGAAGATCAGAAAACCGCATCCGAAGATCGCCGCGTTGCACGCCTTGAACTGGCGGATCAATTCGAGGCCTCCGTCAAATCCGTTGTGGAAAGCGTTGCGACCTCCTCGGATGAGTTGGAGGTTTCAGCGCGTGAACTGGCAGAAGCTGCCGCGCAAAACACCACGCAAAGCGAAACGGTTTCCGAAGCCGTCACCGACGCCAACCAGAATGTGCAAGCGGTCGCTGCGGCTGCGGATCAATTGTCCGGCTCCATCCAGGAGATTGCCGGCCAGGTTCAAAACGCTGCTGCTGCTGCTGAAAATGCCGATACGCGGGTGAAATCTGCCGATGAAACGGTTCGGGAGCTCACCTCCGCTGCGGGCCGCATTGGCGAGATTGTTCAATTGATCAGCGACATTGCTGATCAAACCAACCTGCTGGCCTTGAACGCCACCATCGAAGCCGCCCGCGCCGGGGAGGCCGGTCGAGGCTTTGCTGTTGTTGCCGCCGAGGTCAAAAGCCTGGCTCAGCAAACTGCCAAGGCCACGGAAGATATCACAGCGCAGGTCTCCAGCATGCAATCGGTGACCACCAGCACGGCGGACGCCATCAAGACCATAGGGGCGTCCATCGATGAGGTAACGCGCATCTCAAGCGCCATCTCTATGGCAGTGGATGAACAAACGGCAAGCGTAAGCGAGATTTCGCACAGCACCTCAACGGCAGCGTCGCGCACCGAAGAAGTCAGCAGCTCAATCGGTGAGGTTCGTGCCGCTGCGGGAACAAACAGAACCCGCGCCGAAGGATCCGCTCAAAAGGCTGGCGAATTGGGCGCCCAGGCCGCAGAGTTGCGCGCCGAGGTGGATAACTTCCTCGCTACCATCCGCGTTGCGTAATATCTGTCTTCATACAGACAATATTGCACAATCAAAA
>Ga0316202_10001871_pt1 | contig 14977 bp, 15 predicted proteins | sample 3monrhotite_MG_FD_204934 | JGI IMG/M metagenome (GOLD analysis project Ga0316202, IMG submission 204934) | Microbial mat bacterial communities from mineral coupon in-situ incubated in ocean water Damariscotta River, Maine, United States -... | ecosystem: Environmental > Aquatic > Marine >... | reverse complement strand
TATTTTGAAAAAACGGGCGCGATTCAGCAGCGGCAAGGAAGTTGTTGGAAGATTTAAAACCGGCGGCTGATGCCGCCATGGATTTGTTTACGCGCTTGACTCAGGTCGGCTAATGGGTGACCCTGTTAATCTATTAAGCTTTTCAGACTCAAAGCCAATGGATTCTGTATTTTTGAACCGGGCCTTTATATATGTACTGAGTTAGTTCTTTCTTTCAGAATTCAAATTCTCGACTGACCAATCATCATGTATAGCCCACATGACAGACTCAAGTGAGCATCCGCTGGGAAGCTCTTGAAATCAGTTTTTGCAATTGATTAAACGTTTGGTTCCATCCAATAGATGGTGGATGATTGGGCATTTCCGCCACCCACCAATTACATTAATTGCCATCTCGACCGGACATCTATCGTGCTCCTCCAGCTGAATCGTTCGGTTGCAGGTCAAATTATTAGCCTTTTTTCATGGTTACAAAAATGTACCTACTTGCAGTATTGAATCTGTGCTGCAAAAATACCATGAAAGTCACGAATATAAAGAAGAGCCATCATGCCTACTTTGTCTACAGGCATATGTTTAAATGGAGGTAAAGGGCAATGATCAGAGTAATTCACCAAAATAACTTACCGCTCGGCAGCTTCGCAGGAATCGTGGAAACCCAAATGGTTATGAGACCGCCAATCTGGCCAGATGCATCGCAACGCACTGACATCAGCCATGGGCTAGGCGACTTTATCTATTTATCTAGTGGCCATTTCAAGCCCAATGATGGAGCTCCAATCCACCCCCACAAAGATGTTGATATTGTAACTCTTGTTATTAAAGGTATAGTGGGTCATAAAGGTACACTGGGAGATGGCTCGACTATTGAAGGCCAAGGTGTTCAGGTGCAGCGTGCCGGGACAGGCATGCAGCATTCAGAGTTCAGCCTCAACAACACTCAAGCTGACTTTATCCAGATATGGTTCAGCCCCCCTGAAGCAGGACTGATGCCCGACTACCAGAGTTTTCAGCTTAAGGAGGATGAACTAACCACAGTACTGGGTGGTAGCGGTAGTTTTCACAGCAACATGATTTGCCGGATTGGATTTATATCGAAAGACCAGTCAATTCAAACTAATCAGTCTTTTGTTGTCATGATTTTTCAAGGCTCAGCTACTGCAAATGGCATCCCCGTCAAAGCAGGAGATTTAATTGAAGGGGAAGAGCTCAAACTCTCTTCAGATGAAGGGCTTGGCCTAGTTTTCATACAGCGTGCTTAAATGCTATTGGAATAGCCTTGGGGCATAAATAAACAAATAATTTAAATGGAGTTATCTCAATGAATGTCGTCGCATTTGGAGCAAGCAACAGTAGAAAGTCGATTAATAAAATATTGGCCGCTTATGCCGCTTCTCTCATTCCAGAGGCGAATACAGAAATCTTGGATTTGAATGATTATGAAATCCCCTTGTTTAGCGAGGACAAAGAGAAAGAAATTGGTCAGCCTCATTTAGCCAAAGAATTCTTGGCAAAGCTCGGATACGCTGATGTCATAATCGTTTCTTTTGCGGAACATAATGGCTCTTATACAGCCGCCTATAAAAACCTGTTTGATTGGTGTAGCCGTATAAATCAGAAAGTCTTCCAACACAAGCCAGCACTCTACTTCTCGACCTCACCAGGCCTAGGTGGCGGAGCAAATGCTCTAGCTGCTGCGGTCAATTCGGCACCGTTTTTCGGGGCAAATGTAAAGGGAAGCCTCTCCATTCCAAGTTTCTATGAGAACTTCGACATAGAGAAAAACGAATTAATTGACCAGAGCATAAAAAAGCAACTGATCAATACGCTAGAAAAGCATTTATCAACAACAGCGTAGGTAGGAGATATCCAGCTAGCTGCTCAAAAAAACCACTCAAATCGGAATTACATTGCATGCGTAGCCAGTAGCTAAAGGGAACAGCAGCGTTTGATGGCGCCACTCCGCTGCTCCCAAAGTCAACACTGACGCAAAACGCATTTCGGCACTATTCCCCCCCAGCTTTTAAGTAATACACTTGCAGCAACTTTCAACAGTAATCTAGTTACTCCCAACCGCAAACCTTTTCATTAACTCTCAGCAAACGGCAATGGCGGCTATAATATGGGCTTATTTTTGCCACATTGAGCACCCAATCTAAATCATGCAACAGAATTATTCACCCAAAGACATCGAAACCGCTGTTCAACAACAATGGGATAGCGCGCAAACTTTCCGCGCCTCCGAGACCAGCGACAAGCCAAAATACTACTGCCTGTCGATGTTCCCCTACCCTTCCGGCAAGCTGCACATGGGCCATGTACGCAACTACACTATTGGCGATGTACTGAGCCGCCATCACCACATGAAGGGCTTTAACGTCATGCAGCCTATGGGCTGGGACGCATTCGGCCTGCCTGCTGAAAACGCTGCGATGGCAAATGGCGTACCGCCCGCCGAGTGGACCTACTCCAACATTGAATACATGAAACAGCAGTTGAAGCTGCTGGGATTAGGCGTGGATTGGTCGCGCGAAATCGCTACTTGCAAGCCGGACTACTATCGCTGGGAGCAATGGCTGTTTAATCGCCTGTTCACAAAAGGTGTAATTTACAAAAAGACTTCAACCGTAAACTGGGATCCGATTGACAACACCGTGCTAGCCAACGAACAAGTCATAGACGGACGCGGCTGGCGCAGCGGCGCGCTGGTGGAAAAGCGCGAGATACCTATGTATTTCTTCCGCATCACCCAGTATGCCGATGAACTGCTGCAAGATTTAGACGGACTCTCTGGCTGGCCAGAACAAGTCAAAACCATGCAAGCTAACTGGATTGGCAAGAGCTACGGCGTGCGCTTTGCGTTTCCATATGAGCTGGACGGCAAGCAAGACAAGCTATGGGTATACACCACCCGCGCTGACACCATTATGGGCGTAACTTTCATTGCTGTAGCAGCGGAGCATCCTCTGGCGACTTATGCCGCGAAAAAGAATCCGGCGCTGGCCGCTTTCATCGAAGAATGCAAACACGGCGGCGTGGCCGAAGCCGATATTGCGACGATGGAAAAGAAAGGCATGCCTGCGGACATTTTGGTAACGCACCCGCTCACTGGCGAGCAAGTGCCGGTGTGGGTAGGTAACTATGTGTTGATGGGTTACGGCGAAGGCGCAGTGATGGCGGTGCCGGCACATGATGAGCGCGATTTCCACTTTGCAAAGCAGTATGGCTTACCAATCAAGCAATCAATTGAACATACAGAGCTTCTCGAATATCGCCACATTTTGGAGCTGAATAATAATGCAGGCCCATCCACTCCCATTGAACCAGATGGAAGCCCGTTAACCATTCCTCAACACATGGATGTTGTGAGAGGAAACATCAAGAGACTGGAGTTCTCCACTGATGAGTGGAAAGCTCAATATGGCTCAACCATTGGAACCGAGTGTATCAACTCCGGCAAATACGATGGCCTGAATTTTGAACAAGCCGTAGACGCTATCGCCGCCGACCTCGCCGCCAAAGGCTTGGGCGAAAAGAAAGTCCAGTTCCGTCTACGCGACTGGGGTATTTCTCGCCAACGCTACTGGGGTTGTCCTATTCCTATTATTCACTGCAAGACTTGCGGTGATGTGCCAGTGCCCGACGAGCAATTGCCTGTCGAGCTACCGGAGAATGTTGTGCCGGATGGCGCTGGCTCTCCTCTTGCAAAGATGCCGGAATTCTATGAGTGCACCTGCCCGCAATGCGGCGCTGACGCACGGCGTGAAACCGACACCATGGACACTTTTGCTGAATCGTCTTGGTATTACGCGCGTTACGCTAGCCCTCAATGCGATACCGCAATGGTCGATCCAGAAGCTGCGAAAAAATGGTTGCCAGTGGATCAATACATCGGCGGCATCGAGCACGCGATTTTGCATCTTTTGTATGCACGTTTCTTCCACAAGCTGATGCGCGACGAAGGCTTGGTGCAAGGCGATGAACCATTTAAAAATTTGTTAACTCAAGGCATGGTGGTCGCGCCGACTTTCTACCGCGAAGCTTCCAACGGTAAAAAGCTATGGATTAATCCCGCCGACGTGGAAGTTGAAATGGACGCAAAGGCGCGACCTATCGGCGCGAAGCTGAAGACTGACGGACAGCCCGTCGTCATCGGCGGCACAGAAAAAATGTCCAAATCGAAAAACAATGGCGTTGACCCGCAAGCCATTATTGATGCTTACGGCGCAGATACGGCGCGTCTATTTATGATGTTTGCCGCACCGCCAGAGCAATCACTGGAATGGTCGGATACCGGTGTAGAAGGTTCGTTCCGTTTTTTGAAGCGGGTATGGAGTTTGTCCGCCGAGTTAGGTGACATTTGCAAAGCCGCACATAGCTTCGGCAAACTATCCGCTAACGACCAAGCTTTGCGTCGCGAAATGCACCTATTACTCAAGCAAGCGAGTTTCGATTTTTCACGCCATCAATTCAACACCGTAGTGTCTGCGGCGATGAAGATGCTCAACGCTTTGGAAAAAGCCAAAGCTAGCGCGAATCACGCGGTATTGAGCGAAGGCGTGTCGTTCTTAATACGCATTTTGTCCCCAATTACTCCGCACATCAGCCAGGCATTATGGAAAGAACTAGGCTATGGCGACAACATCCTGCATGCCTCTTGGCCAGAAGTGGACGAAGCAGCGCTTGAGCAAGATGAAATCGAACTAATGATCCAAGTGAACGGTAAATTGCGTGGCAGTCTGCGCGTGGCAAAGGATGCGGACAAGGCTAGCACCGAGCAGCTGGCGCTCGCCCACGAGGCAGTGCAAAAACAACTCAACGGCGGCACAGCAAAAAAAGTCATCGTGGTGCCGGGTCGTTTGGTCAACGTAGTAATTTAAGCGCTATGAAACACCTCTCTTCACTAATGCTCTTGTTCTCGGCGACCTTGCTGCTAGCAGCCTGCGGATTTCACTTACGCGGGCATGGTGCGGCGGTCACGCTAGCCTTCCAAAGTGTGTATTTGAAAACACCACAAGAAACTCCTTTTGTGGCGAGTTTACGCGCCGCCTTGCGTAGCAACAAAGTTGAAGTAAGCGACAGCGCCGACAAAGCGACGATTACACTGGAGATTATTTCAGAATCCACAAACAAACAAATTCTGTCTCTATCTAGCGCAGGCAAAGTAATTGAATATCAATTAAGTTTTCGTGTTTCTCTAAGCGCTTATGACGAACAGCTAAACGTATGGCTACCCGAAGAGCAAATATTACTAATGCGCACTTTGGCCTACGATGATGCTCATGTGCTAGCTAAAGAACAGGAAGAGGCACTGCTCTACAAAGACATGCAAAGCGATGCCGTGCAACAAGCACTGCGCCGCCTAAGCCGTGCTCGTCCGCATAATGAAAAAGGCGAAATCATTTCCAGCGCAAGCGGGGTGATTGCGGCAAGTAGTGTCGCTGCATCAAGCGGCGTGACAGCGGACAAATAATGCGCATCTCCAGTGAAGACCTTCCGCGTCATCTGAGTAAAGGCCTTGGCTCGCTTTATGTGATCCACGGCGAGGCATTGCTACTCGCCATCGAGGCTGCGGATGCTATTCGCATTGCGGCACGCACAGCGGGGTATAGTGAACGTGAAGTCATCATTGCAGAACAGCATTTCAAATGGGCAGAACTTCGCAACAGCGCACAGAGCATGTCGCTATTCTCTTCACGTAAGGTGATCGACTTACGCATTCCCTCCGGCAAGCCGGGCGTAGATGGCGCGCAGGCTTTACTGGAACATTGCGAAAACTTAAATCCTGACACTTTGACTTTGATTTCATTGCCGCGCCTCGAAAGCACGGCGATAAAAAGCAAATGGTTTAGCGCTCTGGAAGCGCATGGCACAATCATCAGTGCCAATGAAGTGCCTCTTTCCGCCTTGCCAACATGGCTCGCAGCACGACTCAAACGACAGGAACAATTTACTGATGCGGACACATTGAACTTTTTAGCCCAGCGAGTAGAGGGCAATCTACTCGCTGCCTTTCAGGAAATACAAAAACTGGCACTACTGTTTCCTGCTGGTCCGCTTAGCTTCGAACAAGTAAAAGATTCAGTGATGGATGTCGCACGCTACGATGTATTCAAACTTTCCGAAGCCATGTTAATTGGCGATGCCGAACGCTATGCACGCATCCTTGATGGCTTAAAAGCTGAAGGCACTGCAACCGTCCTTATACTGTGGGCCGTGGCTGAAGATATACGCGCTCTGGCAAAAGTTTCACGCGCCATGCAGCAAAGTAACAACCTCTCGGCAGCACTACGCGAAGCACGGGTATGGGGCGTAAAACAAAAACTAATCGAACGTGCTGTGCGACGTTTTAGTCCAAACTTCGCCGAACGCGCCCTGCGCCAAGCCGCACAAATAGACAAGTTAATAAAAGGCTTGCGTCAAGGCGATGTATGGGACGAGCTGCTGCAACTTGGCGTACGTTGCGCACGGGCAAGCACACGATGAGCGAAGTGTTATTAGTCATCACCAATCTACCCGATCAGCTCACAGCAAAACGTGTCGCAGAATCTCTAATCGCAGAAGACGTTGCTGCCTGCGTGAATATTCTTGCCGAATGCACCTCTGTCTACTGCTGGGAAGGCAAAGTGGAAACCGCCAGCGAAATCCCGCTACTCATCAAGACCTCACGTGCAGCCTATCCTCGCTTAGAAAGCGCATTGCGGAAATTGCACCCTTCTGAACTTCCCGAACTTATTGCTGTCCCTGTGACTGCTGGACTACCCGCCTATCTAGCTTGGGTAGAACACGAAACTCAACCAAGGATTACTGAATGAAACGTTTTTTGTTGCTGATCGCATTGTTATGTCTAACACCGCTGGCCCAAGCGAATGGATTTTTGGATAAATTAGGGGTTTCATCACAACCCTCTTTCTTACAGGCAGATGATGCATTCCAGCTAAGCATCATCGCACGCGACAAAAACGTCTTGCAAGCCAATTTCAAAGTCACCCCAGATTACTATTTATATCGCAACAAAATCAGCTTCACGGCAGCAGGCGGCAAAGCCAAAATTGTTAGCGTTAACTTACCCAAAGGCGAGATCAAAAACGACCCCAATTTTGGCAAGCTTGAGGTTTATCACAAATCATTTCAGGCTGAGATTGTGTTGCAAGGTGCGGATCCAGCACAGCCACTTACGCTAAATGCCAGCTATCAAGGCTGTAGCGAAAAAGGCCTATGCTATCCACCAATTGAAAAAACACTAGTCGTCCATCTGGCGCAATCCATCAGCAACTCGCCTCCCCCTGCGCCCATAGTAGAAAATGAAAACACGCAAATCGCTCAGGTATTAAAGCAAGGCAGTTTCTGGCTCATCATATCGTTCTTTTTTGGCGCGGGCCTGCTACTTGCATTTACACCTTGCGTCTTTCCGATGATCCCTATTTTATCGGGTATCATCGTCGGACGCGGGCACAAAATCACTCATATGCATGCCTTCATGCTGTCGCTCACTTACGTCATGGGCATGGCTCTGACATACGCAGCGGCGGGTGTAGCAGCTGGGCTTTCCGGCGAACTCATTTCCAATGCGCTACAAACTCCGCTTGTACTGGGTGGCTTCGCGGCTGTATTCGTTCTGCTATCGCTATCCATGTTTGGCTTTTACGAATTGCAACTACCCTCCGCATTACAAAGCAAGCTGACCAACACTAGCAACAAATTGCATGGCGGACATCTTTCTGGCGTATTTGCCATGGGCGCACTTTCCGCCATTATTATGAGCCCCTGCGTTGCAGCGCCGATGGCTGGTGCTTTGCTGTACATCAGCAAAACCCATGATGCGATACTAGGCGGCGCTGCCTTGTTCGCATTGGCACTTGGCATGGGAGCGCCATTGCTAGTGATTGGCAGCTCGGCAGGTGCTTTGCTACCTAAAGCAGGCGCTTGGATGGAAGCTGTTAAGCGACTATTTGGCGTGGTAATGCTAGTACTCGCCATCTGGATCATTTCACCCATTATTCCTATCACCGCACAGATGTTACTCTGGGCTGCGCTACTAATCCTGTCCGGCATGTATCTACATCCATTAGATTCACTACCCCATAATGCCAGTGGCTGGCGCAAGCTGTGGAAAGGCATAGGGCTTATCTCTGTGCTAATCGGCGTTGCCTACCTTATCGGCGCACTGTCCGGTGCACGCGACATCCTGCGCCCACTTGGCAATATCGTCCATGCGTCGTCTACTCAGGTAACGAGCACTTTGCGCTTCGAGCGAGTAACAAGCAGTGCTGAATTAGATGCGCGCATTGCTCAGGCTAAAGGCAAAACAGTCATGCTAGATTTTTATGCCGACTGGTGTGTTTCATGCAAAGAAATGGAACGCATTACATTCAGCGATCCGAGAGTACATGCCAGACTGAAAAATACACTTCTATTACAAGCCGACGTGACCGCCAACAATGCCGACGACAAAGCCTTGTTACAACGTTTCGAGTTATTCGGGCCACCTGCCAGTTTATTCTTTAACTCACAAGGCAAAGAGCAAACTGACTTCCGTGTGATCGGCGATCAAAACCCCGCACAGTTTTTACAGTCGCTAAATAATGTAGGAATATGAGAAAGCTTAATTTTGCCGAGCTGTTGTTTCTAAATGCCGAATCTGAACAAAATAGCCGTTTAGTAGATAAATACACCGAACTGGTAGACAAACTCACCCATTTTCCGGCAAAATCCGTCCCGTGAACAATATTCTCGTATTACATGGCCCCAATCTAAACCTACTCGGCACGCGCGAGCCGGGGGTGTACGGTCATGTCACGTTAGACGAAATTAACAGCAACTTATCAACACTAGCTCAATCCACGGGGGCAAAACTGGCATATTTACAGAGCAACGCTGAATCCGCTCTTGTAGATCGAATACAGCAAGCCCAATCGGACGGCACAGAATTCATCATTATCAACCCAGCGGCTTTCACCCATACCAGTGTAGCCATACGTGACGCACTCGCGGCTGTTGCGATACCTTTTATAGAAGTACACCTTTCTAACGTATTCGCCCGCGAAGAGTTCCGCAAGGAATCATATTTCTCAGACATTGCAGTCGGAGTGATCAGCGGCTTAGGCGCTAAAGGCTATGAACTCGCACTGCAATTTGCACTACAACATTCTGTAAGGAGCTAAACCATGGATTTACGCAAACTAAAAACACTCATCGAACTGGTAGAAAACTCAGGAATCACAGAACTAGAATTAACCGAGGGTGAAGAACATGTGCGCATTTCGCGCCAAGCTTCTGGCACGCCTCAGTTCTACACCAGCGCTCCACAGCAACACGCACCAGCCCCACTAGCTGCAGCTCCCGCTGCGCCAGTCGAGGCAGCAGAGCCGGAAGGTCACATAGTTAAATCACCTATGGTCGGCAGCTTCTACCGTGCAGCATCTCCTGGCGCAAAATCATTTGTAGATATTGGTCAGAGCGTCAACGCGGGCGACACGCTATGCATCGTTGAAGCAATGAAGTTACTTAACGAAATCGAATCCGACAAGGCTGGAGTAGTAAAAGCCATATTGGTTGAGAATGGACAAGCCGTAGAATTCGGTCAACCTCTGTTCATCATCGGCTAATCTATTATGGTCATGTTCACGCGCAAATCAGCCAGCCCTACAAAGCCAGAGGCTCCCGCCATGTTTGAAAAGATTCTTATCGCCAATCGCGGCGAGATCGCCCTGCGCATTCAACGCGCCTGTCGCGAACTAGGTGTCAAAACGGTTGCAGTCCACTCAGAAGCCGATGCAGATGCTAAGTACGTCAAACTTGCCGACGAATCTGTATGTATCGGTCCCGCACCTTCAAGCCAAAGCTATCTACATGTTCCTGCGATCATTAGTGCCGCAGAAGTCACCGATGCACAAGCGATTCATCCCGGTTACGGCTTTCTTTCCGAGAGCGCCGACTTTGCCGAACGTGTTGAACAAAGCGGCTTTGTATTCATCGGCCCTCGCGCTGAAACCATCCGCCTAATGGGTGATAAAGTTTCAGCCAAACAGGCCATGACCAAAGCTGGCGTACCTTGCGTACCTGGCGTGGAAGGCGCGCTACCGGACGACCCTAAAGAAATCCTGCGTATCGCTAAATTCATTGGCTATCCGGTCATTATCAAAGCAGCAGGCGGTGGCGGCGGACGCGGTATGCGCGTAGTTCATACCGAAGCCGCGTTGCTTAATGCCGTCACCATGACCAAAACGGAAGCGCAAGCTGCCTTCAACAACCCCATGGTATACATGGAAAAGTTTTTGGAGAACCCGCGCCATATTGAAATTCAGGTATTGGCCGACCAGCACGGTAATGCTGTATACCTAGGCGAGCGCGATTGCTCTATGCAACGCCGCCACCAGAAGATTCTCGAAGAGGCACCCGCTACGCTACTCAACGCCAAATTGCGTGACAAAATCGGCGAGCGTTGCGCCGAAGCTTGCCGCAAAATTGGTTATCGCGGCGCAGGTACTTTTGAATTTTTATATGAGAACAATGAGTTCTATTTCATTGAAATGAATACCCGAGTACAGGTAGAACATCCAGTTACAGAGATGATTACCGGTGTTGACATCGTGCAACAGCAGATCCGCATCGCTGCGGGTGAAAAGCTGCCCTTCCGCCAGAAGGACATTGAGTTCCGTGGGCATTCGATTGAATGCCGTATTAATGCTGAACACCCATATACCTTTGTGCCCTCACCAGGTCGTATCAATACTTGGCATGTACCTGGCGGCCCCGGAATTCGGGTGGATTCGCATGTATATGCGAACTACTTCATCCCGCCTCATTACGACTCAATGATCGGCAAGATCATTGCCTACGGTGATACGCGCGATCAAGCTATCGCACGTATGCGCACCGCGCTTTCGGAAATGGTTGTTGAAGGCATTCAAACCAACATTCCACTGCATCAGGAATTAATGCAAGATGCCGCTTTCGTTCAAGGAGGCACAAACATCCATTATTTGGAACACAAGCTAGCCGAACGCACCAAGGGTAAGTAAGGTGTCTTGGCTAACCTTATCTATTCGCGCCGATGCCCAGTATGCTGAAGTGCTCAGCGAAGCATTACTGGAAAGCGGGGCACTCTCGGTCGACATGTTGGATGCAGATGCTGACACCCCAGACGAAGAAGCTATTTTCGGCGAACCCGGCGAGCCTAGCAACAGCGTCTGGCAACACAACCTGCTCAATGCGCTGTTTAAAAGTGATGCAGAGGTCAGCGACATCCTACATAACTGTTGCTCTGATCTTGGCATTAGCCCCTTGCCGCAACACCAAATCGAAACACTGGAGGAAAGTGACTGGGTACGTCTCACTCAAGCACAATTCGATCCTATCCGCATCTCGCAGCGTTTATGGATCGTACCTACTTGGCACACGCCCAGCGATGCAAGCGCGATCAACATTATCCTTGATCCCGGTCTCGCCTTTGGCACGGGCAGTCACCCCACCACGCGCTTATGTCTACGCTGGCTAGATAGCAATTTTCAAGGTGGTGAAACCGTACTCGACTATGGCTGCGGCTCTGGCATTCTCGCCATCGCCGCCATGAAATTGGGTGCGGCTAGTGCGATCGGCGTGGATGTTGATGCGCAAGCCGTACAAGCGAGTCATGACAATGCTATTGCCAATCAAGTGAACGCAGAATTCTATCTGCCGGATGGCACAACATTGACTCAATACGATGTCGTTGTCGCCAACATTCTTACCAACCCCTTGCGTGCATTAGCGCCCTTGCTTGCCGGCTCAGCAAAATCTGACGGACGCATCGTGCTGTCTGGCATACTTGCCGAACAAGCAGAGGACGTAATGCGTATTTATGCACAGTGGTTTGATATGTCACCAGCGATTATTGAAGATGGCTGGGCTTGCCTGTCGGGTAGCAAAAAATGACTTCTTTGACCGCTCAGTGTCCAGAGTGCAGCACTCGATTCAAAGTAAATGACAAACAACTGACCGCATATAATGGCATGGTACGTTGCGGACGCTGCTCCCATGTTTTTAATGCGGCAGAGCAAGTAAATGAAGAAGAACAAGTAGCAGAAGAAGCATCAAACTCGCAGCAGCCCATTGAGATACAGCAAGAAGGAACAGTTGATGGCGAATATAGCGCCGAAACCGCTGCACTTCTAGACAGCTTGCTCGACCCGTCCCCGGCAATTCCAAACGAAGATCCCATCGTTCCCTTCGAAACAATTGAGCCTATCGAAGTACAGGAAGCAATCGAGCCTGTCGAAGCACAGGAAGCGGATGAAGTCATCTCAGCCGAAACACCCAGCGAAACAATTCCTTCCTTCTTAGAAACTGCGGAACAGGACGAATCTCCATTCATCATGGCGCCTGTCGAAACCGAAGAATTAGAGCATCACTTCAAGTTTGGCGACGCACCTCCATCTGTAGAAATCAGTAAGCCTGCCCCCAAGCCACTGCGCTGGCCTTGGGTTCTTGGCTCAATGTTTTTACTGCTTGGCTTAACTGCACAAGCTTTGTATTTCTATCGCGTCGAAGTCGCTGCGCGACTGCCTAGCTTAAAGCCAATGCTAGTACATTATTGCAAACAACTGCAATGCAGCATCCCTTTGCCGACAAATGCTGAATTAATGAGCATTGAATCTTCCGATCTAGCCGCAAATCCATTTCAGCCTAACTACGTCACTTTAAGCGCTTTGCTACAAAATTTAGCTCCCTATGCGCAAGCATATCCAAGCTTGGAACTTAGCCTGACAGATATTGAAGACAAAATTATTGCGCGCCGCACCTTTGCGCCATCCGAATACTTGAAAAAAACTATCAGCGAAAAACGGGGGCTTGCTGCCCACCGTGAAATCAGCATCAAGTTGCCTCTCGATAGCTCCGATCTAAAACCTTCTGGTTATAAACTATTCCTGTTCTACACACGCTAAAACAGCTGCTTGCCTCTTCCTAGCCTTGCGGTATAATCCGACCGCCGTTCAAACCGACAGGGAGAGTGTGCTGATTTCAAGCACCGCCGAAGGCGCAACACCCGTAACCGCTCAGGCTCAAGAACCAATCGGAACAGGCAAATCTGGAGAGCGTTGTTGTATCAATCCCCATTAAGATTGGGCTAGAACACAGCAACCACCGAAGGGGCACACGGCGTTCAATCAAGCCGAAATCTCTCAGGTCACAAGGACAGATGGGGCGCAGCACGAATTCGTGCTGCGCCTTTTTTCGTTCCAGCTCGGCTAATGTGATTTGTTGCTGAAACATAATTTTCTGAAAGTAAATATGACAACACTAAAAACAACAGCTCTAAATGCAGCCCACCGCGCCATGGGCGCGAAGATGGTAGATTTCGGCGGCTGGGATATGCCGGTGAACTACGGTTCGCAAATCGACGAGCATCATCAAGTACGCAATGACAGCGGCATGTTTGATGTATGTCATATGCGTGTAATCGACGTTAAAGGCGCAGGTGTACGCGCCTTTCTGCGTTATCTGCTAGCCAACAATGCCGACAAAATCAGCATCCCCGGCAAAGCACTGTACTCAGCGATGCTACGTCCTGACGGTCATGTCATTGACGACCTCATCATTTACTTCATGACTGAGGAATGGTTCCGCATCGTGGTAAACGCTGGCACGGCAGATAAAGATATTGCATGGATGAAACTGCAAGCTAGCAGCCACACACCCGAGCTCAGCATCACCTCGCGCGACGATCTTGCCATGGTCGCCATACAAGGTCCGAACGCACGCGCCAAAGTATGGCAAGTATTGCCGCAGACAAAATCAGCCACCGAGCAAATGGTGAATTTCCAAGCCGCTGATTGCGGTGAATACTTCATTGCCCGAACTGGATACACAGGCGAAGATGGATTTGAAGTCATGCTGCCACAAGAGCAAGTCGAAGCATTCTGGTACAAACTCAGCAAAGCAGGTGTTAAACCTATAGGCTTGGGTGCACGCGACACACTACGCCTAGAAGCAGGCATGAATTTATACGGCCAAGACATGGACGAAACTGTCGGCCCGCTTGAGTCAGGTCTTGCGTGGACGGTAGACTTGAAGAGCGAACGCGACTTCATCGGCAAAGCCGCGCTACTAGCTAACCCGCCAAGTAATAAATTGGCCGGCCTTATACTACTGGATCGCGGCGTATTGCGCGGTCATCAAAAAGTACACACTAGCCACGGCGAAGGCGAAATCACCAGCGGCAGCTTTTCGCCCACACTGGAAAAATCTATTGCGCTAGCGCGTATACCCAAAGAAGTACAAATCGGCGACCGCGTGCAAGTAGAAATACGCAGTAAAATGCTGGCTGCACAAGTTGTGAAGTATCCTTTTGCCCGTAACGGCAAAGGATTGGTTTAACCACAGAGACACAGAGAACACCGAGAGAATCAAAGCGAACTCAATTTCCCGCCTGAATTTTTGGCCTTGCTTTTCTCTGTGCCTCAGTGTCTCTGTGGTGAATGTTTTATTCTATTTTATTTGGAGACATCATGAGCAACCCAACTGATTTGAAATACACCGCCTCTCACGAGTGGGTCAAAACCGAAGCTGACGGCACCATCACTGTTGGCATTACACAACACGCACAAGAATTACTTGGCGATATGGTGTTCGTAGAAGCGCCCGCAGCGGGCAGCAAGCTCAATGCGAAAGAAGAATGCGCCGTCGTTGAATCGGTCAAAGCCGCCGCCGACATATACGCCCCTGTTGCTGGTGAAGTCACCGCGACAAATAGCGATTTAGATAGCGCCCCAGAAAGCATCAATGAGACACCCTATGACGCATGGATATTCAAAATGAAGCCAGACAATGCAGCTGATGTTGAAGCACTAATGGATGCGGCAGCTTATCAGGCGCACGTTGATAGCGAAGCGCATTGAGGGCTGTGAAAGGTGAAATGTAAAACGTGAAATAAACCTTCACACCACATTTCACATTTCACATTTCACATTTCACATTTCACATTTCACATTTCACA
>Ga0316202_10001870_pt1 | contig 14985 bp, 15 predicted proteins | sample 3monrhotite_MG_FD_204934 | JGI IMG/M metagenome (GOLD analysis project Ga0316202, IMG submission 204934) | Microbial mat bacterial communities from mineral coupon in-situ incubated in ocean water Damariscotta River, Maine, United States -... | ecosystem: Environmental > Aquatic > Marine >... | reverse complement strand
AATAAATGCCCTGCCAATAGAACCATAATTATCATTACAGGCCATCTCAATTGACTCAGACAACTCAATAGGACTGATACCCTCAGGTACGCGTTCATAAACACCGTTTTTAGAGCTCACAATTGCTGGCACATCAATAAATCTGACTTCTTCTCCCTTAGGTCGCCCATTACCAACAGATAGAGCTAAAACAGACATTGCGGTTTCACTACTACTCAAAAGCAACGTACGCCAATGAGTTGGATTACCTTTATTCTTAAAATGCGCCGATCTAATCCGGCCCTTCCCACTTGCCAACCTATAAGAAACATCCCTAACGATTTTAACCGTATTCTTTTCATCTGCTGATAGGCGGGCAAGCTCATCAAGCACAAGGATTCTATCGCAATGTTGGACGGCAAGTTCATCAAGTCCCGTCGCAGTTATATCCCACGTGGGCAAGTCACCCTGCCCTGCTTTTTCATAAACAGATTGAGCCGCCCTCAGGCTTGTCGTTTTTCCCTTAGACGAGGGTCCAACAAAATTGAACCCTCCACTTTCAATGCCAGTTATTCTAATAAGGGCAGCACCTAAAGAAACACAAATAGCAAACGTCACCCGACTGCTATAAACTGCGTTTGCGGCCACAGTTTTTTGCCAATCCTCGATTGAACCTGATGTTGCCTTTTCACACTTTTCAGAATGTGGAGGCGGACAATAAACTAGGCTACAAGTGTTTGAGCCTATAATTGCTTCCGGAAACACGTAATCTTTTCCCACCCAGCCCGTTTTTTCTGAAATTTCAAAACGGTCCTTAGGGCTTGCTAGTTCCAAGTATTTTAACAGTAGGCTCGCATTTTCTTTTTCTACGGGGAACACAAAGCCTGAAAGTAACAGCAGGTCTCTCATGGCCATTGCTTTGCGTAGCTCATCACGAGGAATAAGAAGCTCTTTGTATGTCCCATCCATATCAATATATTTAACTTGAGCAAGCCAATGTGTAGAATCTGAATAATGTCCGAATGAGCTGACTTCAATGTAGCCTGATACTTTTCTCTTCTTTGATTGTGAATCAAAATAAAAAAGTCCTTTCTTCGTACATTTGAATTTAGGAGTGAGTGTTGTTTTATTATTAGTCATAACGATACCTTCCGTTGGTGATCACTGATCACCAAACAAGTTGAATGTGAAATAAATGTGCTGTGTTTTAAGGCGTAAGCTCGAACAGTGTTGCCAGAGGGCATCGCATGGATTGGTCTAATTGCTGGATAGACATACCTACAGGCCCTGCTGACACCTCTACGACACTTATGGACTCAGTTTCTCATCGACAGGGATTTTGCGTTTAAGCACATTTCCATATCGGTGAACGTTCTGCTGAACCAAAAAGTTGGTCAATGCAAAGTGATCTAAATAAGTCAGAAGCTCTCTCAAATGATCTGGCTTTAAAGGCAGACCTTTTTTATGACGCAATTTCCCTTGCGCCGTATAAAAGGATGACCGTCGACAATGAAAAGGCTTCAGCATATATGTAAATTGCCGCATGCGATTTTTGATCTGTCGCCTAAGACTCGGTCTTAAGATTTGCAAATCCCGCTGAACAGGGAATTTACGTTTAAAGACGCTATATTTCTTGTCAGGCACATGAGCAGTGATCACATGATAATGCGGTTGCCACGCATATGATGATTCGTCATTTTCATGAATACACAGATCAAAATCAATCGCACCAACTACCAAACAATGACCAAGTCCACACCTCTTCAATTGTCTCGTAAAGGCATTGACCATATCCACAGGCGATAGATTGATTAACTCACCCAGAGGAAATCGACGTGTGTCGGGTATGATCGTAATGTGGCTTAAATCTACATCTTCATAATTCTTAAAAATATCAAGAATTTGATTAGCAAGCCACCTGCGAAATTGTCTCGTACATTCAGGGCAAGCGTAAGACAAACACCTACGACCTTTTTTACATCGGGCAAGCTTTTTAGCTAATCTCCGAGCTTTTCGATTACCTTTTTTTAGGATTTTTAGGTACTGCTCCTTTCGATCCTTAGCCACACTTATTGTCTCGAACTGGTCAAGATAATACTTTGGATCAAAAGCTTCTGTGATTTTACATTGGAAAGGGTTTAGATGCCATTTCATGACTTTTCCCCCTCGCATGTATTTATGCGTCGACAAGCGTCTTCAAAACCCAGAACTTCCTCAACACGGTATCTTACAATTCTCCCAATTTTTACATATGGGGCTCCTGTTCCTTCATGGCGCTGTTTTTGGACAAGCTTTTTGGATACCTGCCAACGCTGAGCAAGTTGAGTTTCAGTTATAAATTTGTCTAGCGTTCTAGGTTGACTGAATTGAACATCTAAAATATTTGAGTTATCTCGCATTCTTCGCTCCTATGGTCTGCTGTGTACTAACAGAGCGAATATCAAGCTTGGCCAAGCAGTATTCCAGTCAGGTAGTTCCACTTACCTGACTGGACATTAGTGTAAAAAACACTAAGGGCAGTATCCCTTATCTTTGTCTGTTCTTACTATAAGATCTTTCTTAATGTGCTCTAACTGATGCTCATTTAAGGCTCTCCAACGAGGAGAGTTATCCGGAATATTAATTTTTTTATTGAAAGTGATGATGTCTTGCTCTTCTAGAATAGTTTCATTTCTAGATTTTGAACTATAGTTCAAAAGCATCTTCTCGATTGCTTGAGCATGTGCAAAAATTTTAATAACTTCTGATATTTGAATGGCAATACACTTATGATTAAACTCCGGTGAGTTTTTTAAATCGGGTGTTTTTCGTATCTTGCGCGCCGCTCGTTTCTGGCCAAGGACAAATGCTGTCGTAAGGGCCGCAATACCTTTATTATCGCGCCAGATATTTTTAAGAGTGCTATCTGAATAGCCTTTTTTACCAGCAGAATTCTGATGTTCAATGAGAAAACGAGCCTTCTTTAAGCTAGGTTTAGTTTGCAGGTCCTCAGCATGATGCTCAATCATCCGGCAAAGAAATGAAGTCATTTTGCTCAGGGCAGCAATACGATTTGTTTCATTTTTTTTAAGCGAGGCAAGCGAAATTTGAAGAGCAAAGGTGCTGGCTTTTTTATGATGAATTGAAGAGTTTTCCTCAAAGATAGTGGATATAATTGCACTAGAGTTCCCACAACGTTTTGCTTCATCTTTAGGGTATATAACGTAACTTAATCCTATTGCGTACAGCTCAACAAGTTGCCGATGATTTAATTTTTCAAGGTCCCATTCATTAACGGGTAACTCTATAATTTCCAAAAGTTGTATCCTGAAATAGCACTAATGATCTTCAGATTGCCCAGCCACCCGCGCAACCACTTCTACAGCATCCATAACGGCATTAAGTGTTTGAGGACTAGAGTTATGGACGACTTCAATTAGGCGTTTAATGGCCTGCTCGCGTTGCCCGTCTTCTACACTGGTTGATATGGGTGCAAAAAGGTCCGCAAGCGTGACGCCAAGGGTCTCAGCAATATCGCCAGCTGTTTTTATACGTGTTGAAGAAAAGCCACGTTCAATATTCGAAATCGTGTCAACGCTCTTACCAATGACCTCGGCAAGTTGTTCTTGTGTTAGGCCTTTCCCCTTTCGGAGAGCCTGCACCCGTTGACCGAATTGTTTTTGAACTTGATTGCTTTCCATACCCAGAGTTTCTCTCCGAGCAGACAACTTTTCCACCGATGCAAACTACGGGTATTTCTATTGATTTGTGCCATAGGACCGATTAAAACTCGTATACATTGTTATTTCGGATTTAATATTCGGACTTTCAATCGGATTCCTCTGTCAAAGAGGCACCGTCAAATAAAAGCTGAATGTATTAAGGGGGAGCGCACATGTCTGAAAAAATCTCTGAGAATTTGCCTGAAGGCGAAAGCTTAATCTTTGCAGGATACGCCAACCGAATTGGTTTTTGGGGCGGTCCCGGAGGCAAGTTACTGCTTACAAATAGGCGCATGCTATTTACTAATCGTCGTGAAAAGAAAGTCCGGAATGAATATCTGTTGTCAGATGTTCTTTATGTTTCTGATGCCTCTAGCGCAACCATCTGGACTGCATTTCTTTTAATTACCTTATTCCTAAAAAACGCAATCAAAATCACATTGAAAAACCAAACAACTCAACGGTTCGTCGTGAGTGACAAGCAACGTTGGATTTCTTTGATCGATGAAGAGCGCCGTGCCGTTAAAGCTGAAGAGGGAAGCAAATAATGAAAACATTTATATACAGTGCGATTTTTGCTTTGCTAATGGGTGGACAGGCTAATGCCTTCGGCTTGAATGATTTAATGGACAAAGCCGGGAAAATTGCTGGCCAGTTGCCAAAAACTGAACAAAAACAAGATAACCCAAGCCCGATACCAGTTCCTGCAGCAGCACCATCAAGCGATACGAAGCAGCCTTCCAATGGTCAGCTATCCGATGATGAACAACGTAAGGCTAGAGACAAGCGTTGGGCAGAAGATAAGCGAAAAATGGATATGGCTGATAAGGAACAGGCCGATAAAGAACAAAAGAGCAAACTAACCCGTGATGAAGAAGAACGGAAATTCATAGAAAAAATGGATGCCGAAGATCAAAAGCGCCGTGAAGCTAAGGAACGGAAGGCCCAAGAAGAACAACGCAAATGGGAAGAAGAGAGCCAAGCCTTAGACCAACGTTATGAGGAAAACCAACGTAAAGAAGCTGAAGAGCAAAAGCGGGTTGCCGAAGAAATGGAGAGAAAGGCTAAAGTTGACGGGGCAGCAAGAGGACTCATCCAAGCCCCATTTAATCAAAATTGGGGGGCTGAAAGTTTCAGCTCCTCTAAAAAACAAAACGTCACGAAAAACCATCATGTTGAAATATTTTCATACCAACTTGAAGGCACGCCTCCGGGAACTGGGGATGTCGCATTTCTTGTCTGTGATGGCTCTGGCTTACAAAAAGTAACATGGCTAAGCACTAAGTATGATGCGTGGACCGTTGGCCCCAGATTTGAAGAGTTGAAAGCAATATTGACGGATAAGTATGGCGCCCCAAGTGAAGACTTTGGTCTTTCTAGGGTGTATTGGCCCGGCGCATCTGGAACAGACGTTATTTTAATCACAAACCAATACTCAAATTACAACATGGAAATTGTGATTTTTTATGATGGTCCGAAATTGGGGGCGTGTCTTAGCAAGCTTGAAAAAATGGGCAAGGCGGGCTTTTAGTCGGCAATAGCTGACCTAAAAAACACGAATGTAACTCGATTCATCATTTGCTCATTCAGATGATGGGTTGAGCATTCACCTTTCACATCGTGATAACATGAAAAGTTACGAAAAATAATTACGATGGATCATAAGTATTTGATATTAAATAGATATTTGACTCACGCAAACTGTCATGCTATTCTTAAAACTGGTTCAAAACACAATGGTACAAACGATTTACATGGCAGGAAAACAGGCAAAAACGTTATGTGACAATCAAATTGAAACCGCAATAGAAGCGGTTCAAACGAGCCGACACCCTGACCGCAATCATGCAATTCTTCTTCTCAGCATCAAAGCTGGCTTACGTGCAGGCGAAATAGCCAAACTTACTTGGCCGATGGTCTGCAATGCCAGTGGTGATGTTGGCGGCACCATAGAACTCTATGATATAGCCGCAAAGAACCACAGTGGCCGCACCATTCCGATGCACCCCCAAATCAAACGCATACTGCAAAAGCTCAGACGTTCTGACAATACCAATGGTGCCGTCATAAAATCTGAACGTGGCGAAGCTATGACTGCGGGAAGCATCGTCAATTGGTTTTCTGATTTATATCGGCAATTGCATCTACGTGGCTGTAGCTCGCATTCAGGCCGCAGAACATTTATCACCAAAGCCGCACGTCTAATACACCTCACAGGTGGAAGCCTAAGAGATGTACAGCAACTCGCAGGCCATCGTTCCATCGAAATGACACAACGCTATATCGAAGGAGATACACAAGCAAAACGAAAACTGATCGGTATGTTGTAATGAAAGTAGCAACCGGTCTTAAACCCTACAAACAAGGTAATTTAGACAACCTGTGCGGCATATACGCCATTATTAACGCCTTACGGTGGGGGTTGCGCCATTCTGCACCAATCAGTGAATCTGACTGTATGGCGCTTAAATTAGCCATGATCCAAAGCTTAGAAAAAAGAGGCCAGCTTATCGCCACCATTGAAGATGGGCTCTCCATCCCTGAATTCACTAAGTTACTCAAAACAGCTGAAATATGGTTGCAAAAGAAAAAAGGGATTTCCCAGCTTACTCATAAACCGTTTCATACCAAACGCAGCCTCCCGCTTGAGACATTTTCAATGAAACTAAGTGAGCATCTTTCAAATCAAAAATCAGCCGCTGTTTTTGTAACCACAGGTCGCTTAGAACATTGGACAGTTCCCACAGATATCAATTCAAAAATTATTAAACTATGGGATAGCGATGGCTTACAGTGGTTTCGTCTACAGAACTGTTCATGCACAACATTTGACGAACCAAGCCTTCAAACCCTTAAGATCATACCCTCAGGCCTTTTTTTACTTTCTTTTTCAATAGCGAATTCCAATACCTTACCTAGTGTTAGGTGGGAATGAAGAAGATGCAGTTTCACAAGACTTCAAACGTTATAATCGAACAGCATGCTTCATATAAAATAATCTATGGCCGCTGGGATCGCATCTTTGGGGTTTGGAAGTCACAAATCAATACGGTCGTCGGTGCCAAAGATGCTCTTCCCACTTGGCCCCTTTTAAATGAGGCCGATGCTCTTCTTTTAAAAAGGGATGACGACTTCAATTCGTTGTTTTCTGCATACACAAACCTAATTCCCGAAAAATATAGACAACTAGCATCACCGCTGGGGCATTGGCAGTGGATTATTTTAGAAGGCATTTGGACCATCCCAAATTTTGCAAGTTTTCTTCATACTGAAAAGGTCAGCAGAGGATTAGGGTTTGTCGTTATGTGTTACTTATTAAACGACCCCCACTGCATGAACAGGGAAGAACGAAAACTCTTCAACCAAAAAATCATGAGCCAAAAACGGCTCAAAACGCTTAGTGAAATAACTTCCGTTCAATACAGTCAGCAAATATTAAAAAATTTATCGAAGGTTGACGCTACTACAATCACTTTACCGCAATTGAAATGTTTAATTTTAGCTCTTTCTGATGAACATATCGCGCGTACAATAAGCCACCTTGAAGTGGTATCTAGTGATCTTATCGAGGCCCTCAACAGCATTAAACCATGGTTGTTAGTTCCCAATGTCATTCGAATTATTGGTCAACAGTTTCATTCCTCCGTCCTATTGCTTGATGCATTTGATTCATTAAATACACTCGCCCAACGCTTAGGTAATGAAGCATTTGAACAACAAGTTATCACATCCCTAAATCATGCAACAAACATCTCAGAACTCGTTACATCTATTGAAACTTGGACTGAAGAAGAATTTGTATTAAATGAGGATGTTGGGCCATTTCCACCTCCTCCCGTTCAAGGCAGTGAAACCTTAGTTCCAATCCTAACATGGTTAGAATTGATGACTGAGGGCCGTACAATGCATCACTGTGTTGGAATCTACGCTTCTAAAGTGACCATGAATGTTGCCTATTATTACCAATGGCACGGTGACGAACGCGCAACCGTTGAATTAATCAAATCAAATAAAGGGAAATGGATTGTTGGAGAAGTTTTTGGAGCTTGCAATGCGGTTCTAGAAGCAAAAACAATCAATCAAATAAACACTATAATGAAGGGCTAGACATCCTTACACGACCGCATATGACACATGCATATCATACAGTAAATGTTATACACAGCATCAACTGACAAAGGATGATTTGATGAGAAGTAGGCTAAAGAAAGCAGATAAAAGAATCATAAAGGAAGCATTCTCAGAATGGAAAAATGTGGGTTTATCTACTGATGAGGCTGATTTCAAGGCAGCGGAAAATGCAATCGCCTTTCTTTACAAAGCAGCAAACCTGGACAAACCAAAATTCATTCATCTAGCCTCTCCATTTTCTGCACTACTTTATATCAACGCATTGGGCATCACCGAAAATGAAATGAAGAACCAACTATGGGGAGACCTCAGGCTTCAACTAAGTGGTTATCTTAGACGCCAGCTGGAAGAAAAAATCAGGAGCCAGATCAAAGGCAATATCCGAGATCACCTGAGAGCATTATTCGGCGGTGAGCTCCGCAAACTATTAGAAGGCCAGCTTGAAAACTTGTGCGCCCATCATCTCAGAGAACGCCTAGGCAACGCTGATTTAGCTTATTCTGACACATGGATTTCAGCGGCTTGGGATGCTTGGGTTTGGGGGTATTTCGATGGAGCTCGAAGAATAGGTGTTCAATATCCAGAAACAACAAATGACCTACTAAATGCTCACTGTTCCCTCGTCCGTTCTTGTGGTGCCGTTTATCCATTTAAAGACTTTTGCATCATAACCCAACGCCCCAATACGCTAGCCTTTGATGACCTTAACTTAGTTCACGACGCCAATGGCCCTGCCATACATTTCCAGGATGGTTTTTCCATTCACGTTTGGCATGGCATGAGCATACCCACAGGATGGATAGATGGAAGCACACTCACGCCAACCATTGCCATTTCTCAAGACAATGTAGAACTACGCCGCGTTGCATGTGAAATTTTGGGTTGGGACACCATTTTTAACGAACTGAATGCAACCACAATCGATAAGGATGATGACCCAATGATTGGTGAGCTGCTCGAAGTTTTATGGTTCCAAACGGGCTCTGTTGGATTTTTGGAAAGTACCGCAAAATTTCTGCGAGTTACCTGCGGCACCAGAAGAAGGTTCACCCTGCCCGTCCCCCCTGAGATGACAACAGCCTTGCAGGCCAACGCATGGACCTATGGGCTAAACAGTCACCAATACAAACCCGAAATAAGGACCTAAATTATGAAATCATTCCGAAAAATGGCCGCACAAGGTGATGTTTTATTCATTAAAATTGCTACCATCCCAACGGGTTTAAATGAAGCCCAACCCAAAAATGGCAAGTACATCATAGCCCACAGTGAAACGGGTCACCACCATACGATGATAGCCAACAAAGCCACCTTGTTCCGCCCCGACGATGATGCTTTTGTTGGGTTCTTGTCCGTTCATGAAACTGTAAATTTAATCCATGAGCGCAATTTTGATACCCACGAAAGCATTCAATTTACTCCCGGAAACTATGAAATTCGACGCCAACGAGAATACTCCGCCATCAGCCTAAACCCTATTTTAGCCAGTGATTAACATCTGAGCAGTGCAGAGAACTGGCTCGTCATATAAGGCTGAAGTCATTCAATAAAAAGATTTCCTTGGGACTTCATCATAGGATGCAGAGCCAAGCACGCCACCTTGACAAACTGGCTGTGTGGAAAGAGAGCATTCAAGCCAAGGCTAGATCGAAAGACACCGCATAACCCAACCCCACGGCATCTCAAATTTCACATTAACGCAGCACACTCCTATAAGGCGTCCATATCGGTCATTTGCACTACTCTTTAATCGAGAAGGCTTCCCGATAGGCTTAGATGCTGGCCCCAGCTTGATCTATTGTGTTCAAAGCGTTCATGGCTTTTCCCTTTCTTAGTCCTGAATGTTAGGGCCGTTGGGGGTCGCCCGGCTTCCTTCGGTCCGTAATATTTTAAGTTATTGGCATTGCTGCGAGACAGCCCTAACGACATTTTCCTCTTCTTCATCCATCACAAGCCCCCAACGCTCCTTAACAGCGATCCAGGTCGCAACATATTTACAGCGATACGCTTCATTGGCCGGAAGCCACCGCGCGGGGTCTTTGGCACCCTTGGAGCGGTTACGCGCACGGCGTGTCGCAATTTATCTATCAAAAGAACTAACAGATGTCCCTCTAGCCGAGATTGCCCGCGTTTTTAATAAAAACAACCAAGTGGAATTTAGGAATGATATTCGCTGGATTGAGAGAAGAATGAACGAAAAAGAAAAATGGATGTTGGATGCAAGCATACTCCTACATCAACTCCATAAAATCATTTATGATCACTAAAAATAGAGACTTAAGCCACTTCTAGATGTGTAACTCATGGCAAAAGTATCATTTTGCCATGAGTGACGACGTGGCTTAGGTGCTTTGTGGATTTTACACGATCTCCTCGGCCTCGAGGTCTAACCAAACCATCAACCACTAAGGTGAATACGCAGCTCCATATGGAGTGCTCAAGGATGTGCCTAGGACATGATGACTAACAGAAAAATAAAATATTATTTTTGGGCTACCGCTCGTTCAGCATCGATATTTTTATGATACCAGTCATGAGCTTTACGTAGGGGTGTTCTTAATCCTGGATGCTCCAGATCAAGTAGGGCAAGTTGAATCAACTTTTCCTCACCTTTAGAAAACCAGTTTTCACGGATGGCCTCAAAGGCTTTAGAACCTAATGCATTCAAAGCGTAACTTTGATATTTATCATTGACGTATTTGCTGTCTGCTCGAAACCCGATATCATTTAGCGTATCAACAGCAATTCGCACCTTGGCAAAGTCCTCTGGTGGGCAGAAGCTATTCCCTGGGTGCCATAAGTTTCGCGAATATCTAACTGCGAGGCAAATTTCCCCAAGGTTTCGGGCCAACCTACCATCGACATTTTGCTTTTGGTTTATTTGAAGAAATAGACCGACTTCCTCTAACCAAGGAGTATCTGAATCTATAACCACTCGGGAAAGTATGGGCTTCCATCCATCGTTCGAGCCACTTCCAAGCAGTGCCTTCATTCCGAAGCCTTCTAAAACAATTTCACGTACAGGAATATGTTTTTCTGCAATTAGATAAAAGGTTCCTCCAAGAATAATCCATATCGTAAGGAAACGATAAAAGAGTTTGGGCTGAAGCCATTCTGCAATTTTGAAGGACATATTTCGCTCCTATTTATTATCGCAATCAATATCAGCTGAATATATTTATTGCCCCGTGAGATCATGCAACTCCCAAGGAACACCGGCGCCATCAAGGATTTCTTTAAGCCGTCCGCAGTAAGCTGTGGGAACGGCAATTGCTGCAAACTTCTTTGCTCGTGTGATCGCCACATATGCAACTCGCTTGGCCTCATCGTTTGTTCGATTTTCCCAAGCATCAAAAAGTTGCTCTGTATAGCTTTGGGGGGCACGGTTTGGGGAAACCACCAAGCAAACGGCATCATATTCTCGACCCTTGGCTTCATGGACCGTGGCGCACGAAATAGTCGGTGCTAGGTTTTCCTGTAATGCTTTGCTCCAGTCATTACTGCCACGTCTTGTGAAGAAGTTAGTTTCTGTTTTTCCGTTTCCGTACTCAACTCCTAACTCTCGTACAGAAGTCTGAAGAGCCGTTACCCAAATATCACGGCCAGCATCAGAGTGTTCACAAGTTTTTGGTAGAGCGGTTAGTAATTCGAGGGCTATTCGGCGAAGCCAACGTACGTTGAGTTCATTGCGTTCAATAGCTTTTTGCACAGGCTCGTTATCTTCTATTTTATCCATAATCTGTAAAAGTAGTTTTTCAACGTGTCGAAGAGCAAATTCTCGATTTTTCCCTGAGCCAGAAGATGACCAAAACGAACTAACAGCTCGTGCCATTTTGGCTGTGCTTGATGTTCCTCCAGCACTTGCAAGATTTGAGTGACCTGATGCCTGGAGAGCAGCTTTACGACTATGCGATAGGATATAGGACTGATCATTACAGATGCCTAATGCACTTGTTAAATCAATAAACTTCTCACCCACAGTGGGAGCGGCGGATGCACCTCTATATTCTAGCAATTGAATAGGTGTGTCTATTTCGCCGTGCTCCCCAAGGGGGGTATCGGGATCGGCACGGTCCCGGAGCGTGGCAGCGATAGAGCAGATGGGGGAACTACTCCGGAAATTCCCCGTTATCTGAAGTCTATCTGAATTATTATATTTGGATCTGAAATCGAGAAGTTCAGCTGGATTTCCTTGACGAAAACCGTATATGGCTTGGTCAGGATCACAAACGACTGTTACAGCAATGCCGCACTCCTTTAGCCATTCGAGCAGTCCAAGGTCGATATGATTACAGTCTTGAGCCTCATCAACGATGATTTCAGAAAATCTAGCTGATAAGGCCTGCCCGAGAGCTTCGGACCACCCCGCTTGGCCGAGGTTTTCAAGAGCAACAATTCGGGCATCTGCTGCACTCAAGTTCCCATTATTGCGAAGTGCATTGCGGTAGGAGCCCGCGATACGTTCATAAGCAATCTTGTTAGCTTGCACATGAGCTTTTAGCCCAGCATGGTTGATCGTATCCGGGTTAATTGTGTTGTCAAAAGGATTGAAGCGATCCAATGAAACACCAGGTCCGGCAAAAGCGTTTGTTCCGCTAAGTCGCACCTCATCGATTCCGAGAGTATCCCAACTATCAACAACATGAGGTCGTGCATAAGTCCCCGGAATGCCACCTGGCAAAACAAAAAAATGGCGCAAGAAAGAATCGAATGTTCCGATGTATCCCGGATGTTTAAGAGCACTGTCGATATCAAGGGCGAAGCAACGTTGCTTAAACTCGTCAACGGCGGTGTTTGTGAATGAGAGCACTGCGACACCCTTTCTTGTCGGTAGGCCTTGGCTAATCTGTTGAACGCGTGACACAATCGCTCGCGTTTTACCTGCACCAGGACAGGCCTCAACAAAGGCCCCGCCGACATGGTCAATAAAGACTTGTTGTTCAGCTGTTGGAGCAGGCATGGTCATTCGGCAATCACCGCATTGATAGCTTGCTCAAGATAATCAGGGATTGAAACCACCTCCTCAGTCTCGATAAGTGCTGCGACGTGCTGAGCAAAATCTCCCTTACGTGTTTTCTTATTTTCAAGAAGAGTCATAAATGCATTTGCACGATCTCCTACGTTAGGGATATTTCCTACTTCGTCATCCCAACGCCCTTCGGAGCGTGGATAAACTTCTACGAAGGCCTTTTTTAGCAGAGCTTCATTCCCTGCAATAAATAGCTCATGTTCAAGTGTGCGAGCATTTACAAATACTTTTAGCTTGTCTGCGCAGCCAAAGTCGTTTGACAGAGTTTCAAGATCATCTTTGCGATTACCCGGCACTGAAGGATCTGCATCTGTAACGATAACAACGTGATCTGCAATGTGGGCTTGTTCATATGGACGAAGCAAAACTTCAATGTAAGGCTTGAAGTCCACACCTTCGATGGAGGCGAGGACAGCGCCTTGAAACCGTTTCCAAGAATTAGCATCTTCATTGAATAATACGTGTTTGGCAAAAGCGGGGATGATAAGAGCTTCGGCTATTCCTTCGACCAGCATTACCCTTCCACCAAAAAGCAGCGCCGAACGGGTGACATCCAGATATCGACTGACCTTATCGAGCACCTTGGGCTGAATTCCAAGTTCAGCAATAGGGACACAGGATGTTCTATGAACAGGCGGATCAACAGTTTCATTTTTAGTTGGTCGGACAATGACAAGGTGTTTTGGCGAAACCCAAGCCGTTAAGTTTGGCGAGTGCGTTGTAACAATAACCTGAATTTGACCTTCGGGCTCTCCTGGCGCAGGTGGGCGTTTAGTAGACAACTTTGCTTGATCAAGTAGAAAGTCCAGCACCAACATTTGAAGTTGAGGATGCAGGTGTGCTTCAGGTTCTTCAACCAAAAACAGGGTTAGGTCAGCTTCACGGGCTTTTGCTAGCTCGACAATTACGGTTGCCATGTAAAGGAGGTTTGCATAGCCCAGTCCAGACATTCTGATTTCTTCGAGATCAAGACCCGCATCAGCAATCCGAAAGCGCAAATCACGGGCAACATCAAATAAAGTATCCGTTTTAAACCCGAGTGCCGCTGAATGCGGACGTATGCCGCTGGTAAGATCGGAAAGTGCTTTACCGATTTTTTCGTTTATATCGATTACGGTGGGGTGTGCTTCATCTTCATCTCGTTGGTAATGAGCTTTAAATTCTTCTTCATCCTCTTCCCCAAGGAAATGCTGAAGAAGAGTAACAATACGTGTAGAACTACCTGAACCAAGGGCTTGTTGAGCATCCCGCAAGGGTGGCAAATAAACGTGACGAATCAAATCCGTAGAGCCAGGTTCAGGATCTGTGTCTTGGAATTTTCCTGCCCAAAAGCTAGCGCGTCCACGGATACTCGTGCCAGATTTTGTTTGGTAGCGCATACCAAAGATTGCAAGATCTTCAGTGGGGTCGGGAACGGCACTTACGAGCAAGCCCTTTTGCGCCATGCTCAGACCAGCGAAACAGCCCTCAATCAAAAAATCCGTTTCATCACTGCCGCGTTGTAGGTCTTCCTGCTCTGGATATCTATCCCGCCTGCCGTTGAGTGGTGATGTTAGCAGCCGGATACTGTCAATAATATTCGATTTTCCGCCACTATTCGGGCCAACTAGTACGGCAAGATCAGGCTGAATTTTTATGGTCGTTTTTTCACATGACCTGAACCGAGTTATGGTGAGAGTATCGAGATGCACAATGAACTCCTTTAAACGAATCTATATAAGGTCTCTTTATGAAGTGTGTCGTGAATTTGTACTGCCCGCAACCGTCGACTGCTCAGAACTATCAGAAGTTCAACTTAATAAGTAATCTTCAAGATCTATTGGTTTTGCAAATAAAGCTAGGTTACGTAGTTAGTCAGGACATTCTGCCTCAAGTAGGATTTGTGCTACTGGATCATCAAGGAGCTTCCCACCGTTGATTTTCACCCCATGTTTCATCAACCAATTCATTATAAGTTGATGGAGTTTTGCGCATGTATAAATAGACATGGAACAAATTTCTTGGAGCGAACGAGGGTGAACATCAATCAACTCGCCTTTTTGAAATATGAGTGTTCGCTTAACATATGTGCATGTGAGTGTTGCGTTTTCATTGCCACTGAATGTGGAGCTATCTATCGGGCCTTTTGTTTCGAGTGTTAGTATG
>Ga0316202_10001869_pt1 | contig 14985 bp, 13 predicted proteins | sample 3monrhotite_MG_FD_204934 | JGI IMG/M metagenome (GOLD analysis project Ga0316202, IMG submission 204934) | Microbial mat bacterial communities from mineral coupon in-situ incubated in ocean water Damariscotta River, Maine, United States -... | ecosystem: Environmental > Aquatic > Marine >... | reverse complement strand
CAAGCCATCTGCGGGTCGGTACTTTTCAGTTTTTTGCTGCCCATCGTGATACTGAGAAAATCAAACAACTGGCAGATTATACAATACAGCGTCATTACCCAAATTTGACGGACAGTAAAAAACCTTATCTTGGTTTATTGCGCATTGTACGTGATCGACAAGCGGCTCTTTTAGCCCGGTGGATGCTGATTGGCTTTGTGCATGGCGTTATGAATACCGATAATATGACAATCTCAGGTGAAACGATTGACTACGGGCCTTGTGCATTTATCGATGAGTACGACCCACTAACAGTCTTCAGTTCTATTGACAGAACAGGGCGCTATGCTTATGGCAATCAACCAGCAATTGCACAGTGGAATCTGGCACGGCTGGCTGAAACCCTGCTGCCTTTGATCGATGCAGATAGTGAAGAAGCCATTAAACTTGCCACTCATGCAGTGAATGGTTTTTCCGATAAGTACCAAGCGCTCTGGTTAGATGGAATGCGTGCCAAGCTCGGGCTGTCGACTGCCGAACCAGATGATCTGGAGTTGGCCAATGAACTTTTTCACGTGATGGAAGGACAGAATGTCGATTTTACAATGCTGTTTCGTGGGTTACCAGATGCAGCACAAAGCAATGCTGTTCTTGTTAGGGATCTGTTTAATAACCCAAAAGAGTTTGATCTATGGTATGAGCAATGGACAGAACGATTGGCTCGTGACCCTATGGAGGCAGAGGCACGCACATTATCAATGAATTCGGTTAACCCGATATACATTCCTCGAAATCATAAAGTTGAAGAGACCTTGTATGCTGCTGAAAAAAAATCTAATTATGCACCGTTTGAAAAACTGCTAGCGGTACTTTCCAAGCCTTATGAACAACGGGAAGGCTTGGATGAGTATGCGACACCCGCACCTGCCGGTTCTGATGCTTATAAAACATATTGCGGAACATAATGGGGGGTTCTCGCATTATGTTTTTGATATTCATCATTGTTAAGAAAACCCAAGTCTCTTTTGAAAAGCAAAAAACTGAATCAATTCAGGCTGCAATTATTGAATGATATCGTTGATATCTTTCGACATATCCAAAGAGCCCCATATCAATAGGGCTAGATACGAATACCGCTACTTTACATACTTAATCTGTAAAGCCACAACGTTTAATTAACAGGTTCATTTTTCATTCGCCGTTTTTTTGGATGATGAAAAATGAACCTTGGTTGAATCTTTTATTAGGCAATAATATTTTTTGATTCAAGAAACTCTACGGGCACATCGAAATTTTTCCGGCCAGCAATTGCGAAATAATAAAGTGGTTCACCTTCAATAGATAACCTATGTCGATATCGTTCAATATGATAGATATCAAGATATTCCGAAAAAATTAATTCTCGAATCATCTTTGAAAATCCTGAATCATCGGTATTATCAAAAAAGGATTCTTTTATATTAAATGCAACCCACCCTTCTGCATTAATGATATTAAATGCCTCTATAAATGCTTTTGTTGGAATATCACCAAAACCTAAAGCTGCGACTGTAACCATACAATCACACTGCCATGACGCAATATCTTCTTTCTTTTCTTCACTTAATTGGGTGAAATCCTCTATGTAATAAGCATCATACAAACCAGGTCTATCTCGGATGGTAGCATCATATGCTTCTGGAATAATATCCACACCGATCAAGCGAGACAATCCATGTCTTTTTAACTCTTCGCCCATCATGCCGTTACCTGCGCCCAGATCTAACACGCGTAGTTCTGAGAAATTATCTTGAGATTGCTTTACGGCAGATTCAAGAATGGTTGCTACTTTAGTAGGAGATGTGCATTTTAAACGGTCATAAAATATCTGTTCATACAGACCCTGTACTTGGTAAATGTCATTGTAGTCATGAAACCTTATTTTACGTTGTCCTTCAGCTTCTTGAAGGTAAAAATAAGCTTCGTCTTGATTAAGATTGGATGATTCGGGTTTTGGAAATTGTATTCTGTGTCTTTTTTTCATGGTACTCCCATTTAAGATTGATGATAATTTGTCTAATATTTGTTTGGGTGTCGATCACGCTCACGTTGCCAGCTCAACTTATTCTTGAGCAGCGCCATAAGCTTATAACTTTATAAAACTTTAGCTAACATCCTTAGGAATGGAAATTGAATAACCTATACAATTTCCATTCCTTAGTCTTACTTGATTACCCATAATTCTCAGCCATCGTCAGAAGACGTAATAACATGTGTGATTTTTTCGCAGCGATATAACAAAACCACGTTTGAGTTTGATTCCTTTAATTCGACAAGCGGTATTTTATCATTCGATTTATTAACGCAGAGATACAGAGTTTTATATTTGTTTTTCTCTTTGTCTCCGCACCTCTGCGTTCTCCGCGTCTATCTCTCGACATCTAAAGAAACCACTCTCAAGGTTTGTACGTCCGATAGATATGTTTAAAACAGTCTGTCTACGCTCAGTGCTGATGCCCACCCGGCCCATGCACATGTCCATGTTCCAGCTCTTCGGCTGAGGCATCACGGATTTCAATAATCTTCACATCAAAATTGAGTTGCACGCCTGCCAGCGGATGATTGCCATCAATGGCGACCATATCACCTTCCACTCCAGCCACAGTAACTGTCATCATTTCGCCTTCTGGGCCTTCAGCGTGAAATTGCATGCCCGCTTCAACTTTTGCATCTGCCGGGAACATTTCCCGTGGCACACTTTCCAGGCGCGCATCATCACGTTCACCGTAACCGTCTTCAGGCGATACAGTCACTTTCAGTTCATCACCCAATGCCTTGCCCGTCAACGCATTTTCCAAGCCGGGAATAATATTGCTGGCGCCATGTAGGTACAAAAAACTACTATCGTCGGATTTATCAATGACAGTACCTTCATCGTCGGTAAGGGTATAGTGCAGGGTAACTACTTTATTTTCTGCTATGGTCATAGGAATCCTTTAGTTTGTACTTTAGGTGATAGTGTTTTTAACGCAAAAGTCACAAAGAAACAAAAAAATTTATCTGTCTTCTCTGCATCTCCGCGCTTCTGCATTCTCCTCGTTTATTTTTCAAGATCTAAAATCCACCCTCAAAGTTTGCGCGCTTTGGCATAAGCAGCCTCGGAGAGTTCGTTCCAGCCGTCATTGTTATCCGCGAAGGTTTTATACGCCTGATAGATACGTTTGAAATCAGGGTCTTTAGCGGACTCTTCCTCCATCACCACCGTGGACAATCTGCGCAGTTCGGCAATCACATCATCTGGAAATGCAAGCACCTGCACATTGTATTCATTTTTAAGTTTTGCAAGGGCTTCGAGATTTTTTGCCTCAAACTGAGCCAGCATCCATAAATTGGATGCAGAAGTGGCAATTTCGATAGCCTTTTGTAAATCCGGCGGAAGGCTGGCCCAGGCTTTGGCATTAACATTTAACTCCAGTACCGGGCCGGGCTCGTGCCAGCCGGGATAATAATAATATTTGGCAGCACGATACAGGCCGAGACGTTCGTCATGAAAAGGTCCGACCCATTCGGTAGCGTCAATGGTGCCACGATCCAGCGCAGTATAAATTTCCCCTCCTGCCATCAACACGGGAGTGCCACCCGCCTTGGCGAACACCTTGCCGCCAAGACCGGGAATACGCATTTTCAGACCTTTCAGATCGGCAATGGACTCAATTTTTTTATTGAACCAACCACCCATTTGCACGCCGGTATTACCCATAGGAAAAGGTACCAGATTGTGCGGTTTGTACAACTCACGCCACAACTCCAACCCACCACCTGCATACAGCCATGAGTTCATACCCTGCGCGTTCATACCAAAAGGCACTGCCGTAAAAAACTGCCCGGCAGGAATTTTCCCTGCCCAATAATAGGCTGCGCCGTGGCTCATTTCCACTGCGCCCTGAGAAACAGCATCGAAAGCCTGCAAAGACGGTACTAATTCACCTCCCGCATAAACGGTGATATTGAGTCGGCCATTGCTGAGAGCTTTTACATCCTTGGCAAAACGTTCTACTCCCTCCTGAAAAATGGGAAAGTTCGGGGGCCAGGTGGTGACCAGTTTCCACTTATAGGTTTTGTTTTCCATTGCAGCAGCTGTCGCCGTCGGTGTATTGGGTTGGCCACAGGCACTCAATATCAGCATGACAAAAAAAGCCAAAAAAATCAGCGCTATACTTCGAGACATAACATTGTCCTTTTAATTAATCTAAATTTAAACGCCTTTTCCCTCTAAAGGAAAAGTTGATGAAGGGTATATCAAGGGAAGAATTCAGTTGGATGGTCGATTATGCAGGCTGTAAATTCGCATATTCCATCATCAGCCACTTGCTGCCAATACCGTCAAAATTCACTTGCACTCGTGCCTGAGCACCCTGACCTTCCATATTGAGCACCACGCCATCTCCAAACTTAGTATGCATTACCCGCTGGCCAAGCCGCATGCCACCAACAGATGATGCCTGCACGGCAGAAAAACTCGCCGAACGGTTGCCGACATGACTAACGCTACCACTCAGACGCACTTCTTCCATGAATTCAGCAGGAATCTCACTGATGAAACGCGAACGATGTGGATAGGTTTCCTTACCATACAAGCGACGGGTTTCCGCATGCGTCAGATACAGGCGCTGACGGGCGCGGGTAATACCTACGTAACAAAGACGACGTTCCTCGGCAAGACGGCCAGGCTCGTCCAGTGACATTTGATGCGGGAACAGTCCTTCTTCCACACCGGCCAAAAATACCAACGGAAACTCCAAACCTTTGGCAGAATGCAAGGTCATCAGCTGCACACCATCCTGTGATCCATCAGTTTGCTGGTCACCCGCTTCCAGTGCCGCATGAGATAAAAATGCAGACAGCTCATCCATTTCTTCTTCATCTTCCGGCGTTTCTTCCTGTTCATCCCTTTGCTCAAAGAAACGCGCAGCATTCACTAGTTCTTCCAGGTTTTCCACCCGCGCCTGTCCCTTTTCGCCACGGTCTTTTTTATAGTGGTCAAGCAGAGTGCTGTGATGCAGAGTGTGCTCTAACTGCTCGTAGAGCTCCATGCCGTCGGTGTCACTGGCCAACCGGGTAATCAATTCCAGAAAGGCACCCAGTGCGGTAGTAGCCCGTGCAGGTAACAGCTTTTGCTCAACCACGACCTGTGCCGCTCGCCATAAGGCGACACTGTGCTCGCGGGCATATTCACGCGCGGCGTTAACAGTTTTGTCGCCAATGCCACGTGTGGGTGTGTTGACCACCCGCTCAAAAGCGGCGTCGTCATACCGATTGGCAACGAGTCGTAAATAGGCCAATGCATCCTTGATTTCTGCGCGCTCAAAAAAACGCATGCCGCCGTAAACACGGTAGGGAATACCGCTCTGAATCAACGCTTCTTCGATTACCCGCGACTGTGCATTAGAGCGATAAAGAATGGCGTTGTCCCGATAGGGGTTACCACTATCCACCCAGTTTTGAATCTGCTCGCTTATAAAACGCGCTTCGTCACGTTCGTTAAACGCGGAATAGAGCTGGATGGCTTCACCATCTTCATCATCGGTCCACAAATTTTTACCGAGGCGGTCATCGTTGTTAGCAATCAGCGCATTGGCAGCGTTGAGAATATTAGCCGTGGAACGATAGTTCTGTTCCAGGCGAACGGTGTGGGTGCCGGGAAAGTCGCGGGTGTATTGCTGGATGTTTTCGATCTTCGCACCGCGCCAGCCATAAATCGACTGGTCGTCATCACCCACCGCAAACACACGCGAGGTTTTGCCAGCGAGAATGCGCACCCAGGCGTACTGAATACTGTTGGTATCCTGAAATTCATCCACCAGAATGTGCTGAAAACGGCTCTGATAATGCGCCAGCACATTCGGGTTTTTCAGCCACAGTTCATGTGCGCGCAACAACAACTCGGCAAAATCCACCAACCCCGAGCGCTGACACATTTCTTCGTAAGTCTGGTAGATGCGGATCATCTGTTTTTGATAAGGGTCATCGAAATGCTCGATGTGCTCGGGGCGCTGGCCCTCGTCCTTGCGCGCATTAATGAACCATTGCGCCTGTTTGGGTGGCCATTGCGTATCATCCAGTTCGAGGCTGCGAATCACCCGTTTGATGGCCCGCTGCTGATCTTCACTGTCGAGAATCTGAAACGTCTGCGGCAAGCGGGCATCTTTCCAGTGAGTACGCAGTAGACGGTGGGCCAGAGAGTGAAAGGTGCCCACCCACATGCCGCCCACCGGCTGTTTGAGCAATGCTTCGATACGACCACGCATCTCGGCAGCAGCCTTATTGGTGAAGGTGACGGCAAGGATACCGTAAGGCGACAAGCCCTCGGTGGCTACCAGCCAGGCAATACGGTGTACCAGCACCCGGGTCTTGCCGCTGCCAGCACCGGCCAGTACCAGCACATTTTCTGGTGGGGCACACACTGCCTCGCGCTGGGCTTCGTTGAGATCATCAATAATGAGGGAAACGTCCATCCGGTCATTCTACCAGATAGGCCGGGTGGACCGGGCTCTGGCTCAGAGGTTTTTTTGAAGCAGGTAGCCGTTGCTTCTCTAAATCCAGCAATTACTGTCGGACTTCGTACTCTTCCGCATAAAAATCAAAATTGTCATTACCCGGCTATGATAGGGTATTCAGGAAGGGGGGGGTTTTAGTTGACTTCTACCGACCCTCCTATAATCCGATTGATGCCGGTAGAGTGATTCAACAAATACTTACCACGGATCAATACTTTTCCTGACTTGGTCAGCGTAAGACTGGATTCACCGCACCTTAAAACAATCTCTTCTTTTGCTTCAAAAACAAGTCTGCCATCTTCTTTTTCACCTTCAATGTTAGAATCACCGTCAACTTTCATTTCCAGATGGGCGTCATCGTCGGCTTCCGTCGGGCTGACAAAACTCTCCAGCATATCCTCCAAGGGACTGTGAATCAGTCCCACCACCATTGGACTATGCATATCTCTTTTTACAAATAATAACGCAACCCGCCTGCCGGTATGCTGTTGCTCCAGGGGAGTCGTGGTGATGGCTGCCAGAGGCTGCCCGGTGGTATTTTCGGGAAAATCGACAAGGGCTTGTCCCTGTGCGTCAAATCCGGTCAGGGTGCCAAGAATAATTTCACTGGGCATCAAATGAGAAATGGATGACAGGGTTGCGTCTGCCGGGTCTGAAGACGAGGTTGTATCAGGGGGGGCTTTTTTCACCGTTATTCACCTTGTGTTGATAATAAAGGGGACAGCTCAGCATTGCCGCCCTCCTGTTTTATCAGATTATGCGTGCTCCAGCTCTTCAAAATATATGTCGGTGTAACCTTTTTGAATCAGATATTTGTAGACCCTCTCGCTGATGATAATGCAATTCGTATCCTCATCCGCTAAAAACAAATCGAAGTTGTCGGCTTTTTCAAGGTTAACGACCAGTTTGTTCATCACATGCATACCCTTGCCAATGGTACCGTAGTCAGATTTTTCCATGTCTGCACAGGATATTCTGCCGATGATATTCAACAGCACATAATCATCAATGGCTCTGTTATTGACAAGATCATTAATCACAACCGGTTTGACTTCAATATTGTCGATACCACAATCTAACAGGTCTTGATAAAACTGCTTGGTGCCAATAATGGCAGGCGACATATAAAACGTTGACATGATGCCATTTGCAAACTGGCCTAAAAGTTGGCATACAAATGGGGTTTCGAAATCATCCGGGAAAAAATGTCCAGTTTTCAGTCGTGTAAACTTATGACTCATTTGATTAATAACCGTACCGTTATCCGGCACTTTTTGTGCCATTAAATAATACTTACTCATGTATTGTTCTCCATAGTAAAACCAATATCCTGATGGAATTTTGACGCTGCCTCAGACACAAAAATACGGCATTTATTGATATCTTTTTCGATGAGCTCAGACGCCTTGTCAAAATAGCGTATTGTGTTTTCTCTTGGTGGATACAGACCTCCTTTTTTACTTTTTTTCTCTGAGCACTCAGCACATTTAAATGCACCACCAAAATGTGAAATAGCATTATCTCTTATTTGATCAAGGTATTCATTCACCCTTGTCAAATAACCCGCTTCGCCCACACCAAATTTTTCATAGCTATGGCTACCCTGGTGCAATTGAATTTGCGCCACGCTCATAACATCAAACATCAATGCTTTATTGCAGGCTATATCATTTTTTTTGGTTGCCCCGGTGATCCATTCATTTAATGCATGTGCGTATGGCATCCATTTCCCATTGTTTTTGTGGTTGATGTCATAATCAGTATCAGCATACAAATAATCACCCTTAATCAACAATTCATGAACCGGGTGTGGAGGATTTTTCTTCGCTCCCGTAGCTGCCGGGTTTAATCTTGCATTCGGTATCAAGTGGTGTGCCTGTGAAGGATAAGCTGTCGATGAAAGCTCAGCAACACAGCTGGCATTGGGTTTGTTTCCTAAGTTGTCACCGAGTTTCCCGCCATCTCCTTTCAGGATGGCCTTCCATGTTGTTTTTTCTGGCTTATAATCACATTTTTCATCCTCTTCCATAAAATCAACAAGAATCGCAACGCCTTCACCAAAATCCATAAAAATCTTCCTCTAAATATTTTTCAAATACGTTTTTCTATTTCACGTTCTGCCCTGTGAACAAATGTGAGCAGCTTAGGAATGGAGATTGAATAACTTATACAATCTCCATTCCTTACCCAACATCCAAACGAATCGCAGCACGATATGCCTGATCAGATGAGCAACATAACAGGTAGTGCTGAAAGTGCGAAAAACCCACGGGACTGGTTGCTTTGGCGACGATCATGCCAATCATCGCGCAGCCTGTAGCGGCTCCCATGTCACCGAGACAATCCACCGGGTGTTGTATGTCCAGCGGGTCGGCAAACGCTGCGCTGTTACGGGCCAGTGCAACACCGAACTCCTTAACGCCGTAGCTTTCATAAGTCATCCCGCTCCAGACACTTTGCACCCTGGCCGGTGCTGCCCGTTGTACTGCTTCCCGTACAGCGTTGGCCAGACCATCTCCCCGGTAGGGCTCTTCGTTATACAAATGTCCATTTTCCTGCGCGGTACCCGGTCGATACAAGCGGACGGGATGTGCGATGTGATGGGGCGCGACCCGCTCAGAGGCCAACAACAAAAAAGCCGCGCCTTCGCCGGGGATAAAACCGTCGACAACCCCTAGCACGTTGAGGCGGTCTTCGACATCCAGCTTCGCCAGCAGGTAGGGGTCCCAATAGCAGTCAACACCGCCAATAAGCAGGTAGTCGTTGCCGGTTTCGCTAAAATACTGGTGGGCTTTTTCAATGGCGTGGAAACTGCCCGCCCGACCAACCTCGGCGAGCAGGCTGTCAGCCGTATTCAATGGTATACCAGCTTGCAGGACAAGCTGTTCAATGAAGTTACCTCGCAGGGGCGCGGTGTAATTTGGCAAGTGTTCCGGCAAGCTCAGGTAAAGCGGCAGGGCCTCAGCAGGCAGGACATCAGCCAATTGCACCAGGGCGGCGGCGGCCAGGCGCAACAATCGGCGTTGGCGGGGAGCGAGCGTGCTGTCTTTGCATTGTTCATGGATGTCAGGCAGCGCACCGTCTGGCACCTGGGCCATTTTGATGGGCATACGATACTTGTTTCGAATATTGGTTTCCCGGACGCCGCTGACCTCTGCGGCGACCGCAGCAGCGGTCGTCACTGCATCCCCCCCGACGGGGGTGACCATTCCGGTGCCGATGACGTGCATCCAGGCGTGTTCGCTCATTGTAGTTCCTTTGAAAGTGCGCGGGTGTTACTGAGGGGGCATGCAGGTTCACGCAGTGCCCGCTCCAAAGCGGCCGCGTGGCGCTGACGCGGGTAGCCCGAGACAATAATATCATTCAGGTGTGCGGCAGTAACAGGTTGGCCCATGAAACAGCGTTGTCTGGTGTCAACCTCAGTGGTCTGCTGCTGCCATAGCGCGGCGATTTTATCCGCATCCGGCCAGGGCAGTTCGGCGTCTTCCAGTGCGATGCCGATATCGTCCGGGTCTTCATCCAGTGGCGATGGGGGCCGGGTCAGTTGCTGCTGCGTTAAATCAATACCGGTCAGCAGGCTGAAGGCTTCGCCCGCGACGCAGGCCAGTGTTTCATCCTGCATCAGGCTGATCAGGCGTGGTACGGCGTGCATGCGACCGTTTGCGGCGATGGCCTTTATGCCCTGACGCTGTTGGCCGGGGTGGTGCAGCAGGTGATCTATCCATGCGTCTGCCACGTTATCCGGTATGACCCGAAAGGCCAGCTCGATGGCTTTTTGTTGCCAGGGGTTGGTTTGCACTATGTAGGGTTCCAGTGCTCGTGCATCGTCGTGCTCACCCAGTAATACGGATGACCAAATGCCCCAAAAGCGCAGGTCTGCGTCATCTGCCGTGGCGGTTTTTTGACAATCTGCTTTCAGGTCGGCACGTTTTAATTCGCCAGTGAGGCGCAGGCACTCAATAAGCAGCGGGTGTTGCGGGTGTTGCGCGCCACGTTCAAGCAGATGCGCCAGCGGTGCGCCTGGATCATGGGAGAGAAGCCGATACACTGCGATGGCGAGGTGGTTGTCATCAAGGTCATTGCTGGTCAGGCCGGATTGAATCCATTTCAGCCCGCCTTCTTCGGGCAGCCAGCCCAACGCAGAAACCAGGCCTTTGAAGGTTTTGCGATTGACACGGCCCGCCTTGATGACCTCTGCGATTTTTTCGTTGTTTTTGTCGTTTTCGCAGATCGCAAATGCGAGCAGTGCTGCGGTAAATGTTTCCCCCGACTCTTCCATCGCTAATGCTTCTGCACAGATGTCCCAGGCAAATGCCGGTTGCAGTAACAACGCATTCAGGTGACGATTAATGCGTTGTTCAAGCTGTGCCAGTGCTGTGGGCGAATAATGTGGTTGATCAACCACCACAGACCAAAAGGCCCAAAGAAGCCCGGCATCCATTGCATGTTGCTCAACAATGTCCCGATAGGGGTTGTTCATAGGGTGCAGAGTAAATATGGAAACGCTTTTCCGCAGGGAGGCGGGCCGTGTTAACCCATAATATTTTTCTTGTTGTGGAACAAAGGGTCACCCAGACGGCACACATTCTTACCTTCAAATTTGACATCGGCGGAGTACATCATAAATTCACATTCGCCTTTTGTGGTGCCACTGATCACGCCCTTCAGCGCGCCAGCTTCGTCGCCGGTGCTGGTGGTGTATTTGGCCCCTTTGACCATCGGCATTTTACCATCAACTTTCACTGATTTAGGGCCGGCGCTGGTGTCCGAGGCTTTTCCGATGTTGGGGTAGGGAATCGGCACCACGGCAGGGCCTATCTGTGTTTTACAGACATCGGGGAAGACAATACTGATACCGCCACTGCCTTTGTGGACGATGCCACGACCATTGGCGAAGGTGGTTTGTGACATCACGTTTCCTCGTTGGTGTTTTTTTAACCCTTAAACGCAATGAAATCGATTAAGCATTTTTTATAGGGTATAAATACTAAACACTTTCTTCAAAATGTCCATGGTATTTAGTCACTCTCTACATTCCTGAATCAGGAATACCATGTCGCGATACACTGGCCGCGATTGCCTTTTATGTGGTGGTGGATGATCATTCTGTTGTTGCCTGTCTCATGATCGGTGCCTATCATTTTTTAAGCAGGAACGATTTGGGATCACTTTGCCTTTGCCGAATTTGTCGCGGAGGAGATGAGCGTAGACTGGAAAAACGCGGATTAAATATTTGTCCCAAAGAGCCGTTCAGCATTATAACGTGGCAACAAATAATACAATGATATCAAACGGCACCGCATTCATATGATTCAGGCACTAGGCAAACTCATTTATTTCATCATCAACGGTGTAGAACTGGCTGTGTTTACCCTGATCATGAACGGGTTAAGCTATTTGCGCAGACTGCGTGACAGCCATACTTATTTCGCGCTGTTTCGGTTCTGGTGTCGTAGTTTTGTGAGGGCCTTGGGAGTGGGTCTGCGCCTGCATCAAAAAAATGTCTCAGCCCTGCCCGAGCGCTACATTCTGATTGCCAACCATCCTTCGGCACTGGAAGATGTGGGTATTCCCGCACTGTTTCCCGTGCATTCGGTGGCCAAGGTGCAAGTCAAGAGCTGGTGGCTGGTGGGACGCATTACCGAAGCGGCGGGTAATCTGTATGTGGATCGCGACGACCCCGATTCACGCCGGGCCGTGATCGACACGATGATCATGGCGCTAGATAGCGGTAAAAATATCGCCCTGTATCCGGAGGGCGGCTGCACAGGACGGCGCATCACTCGCGATTTCAAGTTAGGCGCCTTCGACGTATCACTGCAAACCGGTATCCCCATTGTGCCAGTGTTCATTCATTACGAATCACAGGAAGATTTCGAGTGGCAGGACCCGGATACGCTGATCGATAAAATGTGGCATTTCATTCGTACCCAAAATCACCGGGCCAACTATTATGTGTTTGACGCGATTGACCCGGCTGATTTTGATGACAAATTGGCCTATGCCGAGCATGTACGAAAAATGTATCTGCAATGGCAGGAAAAATACCTGGAATGAATCAAGGCAGGTAGGGTGAACATTATTCGCCCCCACCTACTTCTGGCCAGCACATTATTTTGCGGTACGACTGGCCTTTTTGCGATCACTTTCGTTAAGAACTTTTTTACGTAGACGGATATTGGCTGGCGTCACTTCCACCAACTCATCATCGTCGATAAACTCCAATGCCTGCTCCAGACTCAAATCGATAAACGGAGTAAGCTGAATGTTTTCATCGGTACCGGAGGCGCGCACGTTGGTGAGCTGCTTGCCTTTGAGACAGTTAACCACCAGATCGTTATCACGCGCGTGAATACCAATAATACTGCCTTCGTAAACCTCGGTATTGGCACCAATAAATAATTTTCCGCGCTCTTGCAGATTCCACAGGGAATAGCCCAGTGCTTTACCCTTACCATTGGAGATCAACACGCCATTGAGCCGCTGGCCGTAATTGCCGGGTTTCATGGGGCCGTAATGATCGAACACGCTGTAGATAAGGCCGGTGCCCTGGGTGGCTGTGAGAAACTCTGTGCGAAAGCCGATCAATCCACGCGCGGGCATCATGTAATCCACGCGCACCCGGCCCTGACCATCGGGCACCATATCCTTGAGTTCACCACCGCGTTCGCCGAGTTTTTCCATCACACCGCCCTGATGGTCGCTTTCCACATCTATAGTAACTTGCTCGTAAGGCTCTTCTTTGGTGCCATCTTCCAGTGTGTGAATGATGACTTCGGGACGGGACACACCCAACTCGTAACCTTCACGGCGCATATTTTCGATGAGGATGGACAGGTGTAATTCACCACGACCGGAGATCTTGAATTTGTCCGGATCTTCGGTTTCTTCCACACGCAGGGCAACATTATGCAGCAGCTCACGCTGGAGACGTTCGCGAATCTGCCGCGAAGTAAGAAATTTGCCATCCTGCCCAGCGAAGGGAGAGTTGTTAACGCCAAAAGTCATGCTTACCGTGGGCTCGTCCACGGACAGCGGTGTCATCGCTTCGACATTATTGGGATCACACAAGGTATCGGAGATATTCAGCGGGTCAAGACCGGTGAAGGCGATAATGTCCCCCGCCTGCACCTCGGTTTTTTCAATGCGCTCCAGCCCCAGGAAACCAAATATTTGCAGGATACGGCCACGACGCTCCTTACCCTCGGTATCCACCACAATTACTGAGGTATTGGTCTTGAGCTTGCCACGGGTAACACGGCCAATACCGATAACCCCCGTATAACTGTTGTAATCCAACGCGCTGACCTGCATCTGAAACGGGCCATCCACATCCACATCAGGCGCTTTAACATGTTCGACGATGGTCTCGAACAGAGGGGTCATATCGCCGCCGCTGATATCAGCTTCCAATCCAGCGTAGCCATTGATAGCTGAACAATAAATAATCGGGAAATCCATCTGCTCATCAGTAGCGCCGAGACGGTCAAACAAATCAAAGGTCTGATCCACGGCCCAGTCCGGACGCGCGCCATTGCGGTCAATCTTGTTCACCACCACGATGGGCTTGAGCCCTTGCGCCAACGCCTTCTCCGTGACAAAACGGGTTTGTGGCATCGGGCCTTCGGCAGCATCCACCAGCAGCAACACCGAATCCACCATAGACAACACCCGCTCTACCTCGCCACCAAAATCAGCATGCCCGGGGGTATCCACAATATTGATATGGTAGCCGTTCCAGTCGATAGCGGTGTTTTTGGCAAGAATGGTAATCCCGCGCTCTTTTTCAATATCGTTGGAGTCCATCACCCGCTCTTCGGCATCACCGCGATTGGTGACGCTACCGGACTGCTGCAAGAGTTTATCAACGAGGGTGGTCTTACCATGATCAACATGGGCGATGATGGCGATATTTCTGAGTTTCTGGATCACGAGAATGCGGCTCTACTGGATTGAAAAGGCGCAAATTGTACAGGAAAAATGCCGCCAGCACGCACAAATTTTAGAGACAGCACTCCCATGTACTCTTTGGGTTATCCGGTGCCTTACGACATGATGCTATTCTCAACTTCAAAAACCAGCCGGAGATGGCCCCGGCCAGGGCCTGTACTTGCTTTTGCCCGCTCCAACAATCGACGCCCGGCTACTACAGCTTTTTAAGCTTCAGCTCTTCAGTAGTGGCCTTTAAAAAGCCATAGCTGGCATAAATATTTTGTGCGTCAGCCGACGCCAGATAAGCGAGAAAACGATCTGCATTTTTGAGGTTTTTCGCCTTGTTCAGTTTGCCAATGGCATAACCCACTTTAGATTCTTTGTTGAGTGGCGCCGGAATCGCAACGCCTTCAACCTTGCGGCCTTCGGCCTTGGCATGCGCCACTTCCGTCGTCCACACAATGCCCACATCAGCTTCGCCATTTTCAATACGATGTGGGGTTTCGCGATGGTGACGCACGGTAAACCAAGTCTTGCC
>Ga0316202_10001867_pt1 | contig 14994 bp, 10 predicted proteins | sample 3monrhotite_MG_FD_204934 | JGI IMG/M metagenome (GOLD analysis project Ga0316202, IMG submission 204934) | Microbial mat bacterial communities from mineral coupon in-situ incubated in ocean water Damariscotta River, Maine, United States -... | ecosystem: Environmental > Aquatic > Marine >... | reverse complement strand
GACGGAAACACCAAATGATATAATAGTAACGTCTTGTTATGACTTTTGTATATATGTTCATCATCCATATAGCATTTTAGCATACGACCCAGAGGGTCGGGGAATTAAACCCTCCTCAGATTAAACTAACAAGAGCAATTATTAGCTAATCCAACAAGAAAACCTGATAATCACATAGGAAATATATTTTTTAGTGCATACACTTTTAGCATCGCTTTTAAAAATAGTAAACTAGTGCTTATATACTTTTCAGATGAATTATCAGTACGAGAAAAAATAAACATGCTCTCATGGAATGATATTAATTATTTTGATCCGTTAATATTTTCCATTGTAATTACACTTTCTTATATAATTATAAGCTTAGCTACTTATATAGGAACCCTATATTACGAAAGGTATAAAAAGCATTTAAAAATAAATGTTGATGCTAATACTAGAAAAACTGATGAAGAAAAATTAAAAGCTAAGACTGATAAATATAACTATAACCTTCTTGTTGTACAGAATACTAAATTAGCAAGTCAAAAGTCAAGCAATGAAAAAAATTTAAATGAAACGTTAGATTTGAGAATTAAAAACAAGGATTATTTAAACTAATATGGAATTTTATGAATTATTATTTGAGTTCAATAAAGCAAATAGTGCAAAAGAAATTTTTGATACTTATATACAAAATTATAAAGAATGTGAGAGACATCAATTAGAAGTAATTTCATGTGATAAAGATATTGCTTTAAACCTACCAATACTAAAAGATATTATGGACATTCCTAATATAATTACTATATTCAAATATCCAAATTTATCTTTTTTAAATTCAACAATTGTTATAGATATGATAAACGAGAAAAGAACACCATTATCAATTGACTATTCTATTAGCTTTGAATCAAATACAGCAAAATATTTACACGAGTATTTAACAAAAGAAAAGACTAATAAAGTTTTTATTGATACATTGCATACTTTTTTAGATAAAAATTATAATCTTGATCCAATGTTTTATATTATTGAAAATGTAGCCAAAGAGAATAATAGTCAAGGTTTCCATAATAACTTAATTAGTATTAAAAAGCTTATGACATGTGATATCGAGCATTATAAAGCTACTAAACAAATTAAATCTGTTTTTAGTGACGAAGAAATTGAATTAATATCAAAAAGAGAAATTGAATACATAAAAGATGAGTTTAAAGGAGTGATCTATGCTGCTAGAGAACAACACTTGATAATGCAAATTATTCTTTTAATAATTACCATTGCTAGGTTCAAATATACAGACAATAAAGAAAAAGAAAAATTACAATTTGAATATTTAATTAAATTCATGTCAGAAAAACTAAAAACAATTTTTTTAAGAGAATTAACTATTGCTCTAGATTATCTTTACTTTGAAAACAATAGAAACAAACTTTTTAAAGGTTCTGATGAAAAAGAAAAATATACTTTTTTTAATAAATTAAATACAGAAAACAAAGATACACTTTTTAAATCAATTCAAAATATGGCATGGGATTTTACACTTATAAGACAATTAGAAATATATTTCTCATCAAAGCCAAATGCTAAAGCAGACTTTTTTATTCCTTTTTTATTTACATTCGATACAGGACTATTAGAAATTATGAAGATATTTCATGTTAAAAATTTTTTAATATTTCATAAAGAAAAAAGAACTATTCCAATCTCTATCAATAATTTGAATATGTCTAAAATCAAAGAATATAATTTAGAAAAGTACTTTACGGAACCTGCACTTGTAAGTAGGCTTCATAGCGAAGATGTTGATTTAAAAAAGATATATGAAGAATTAAAACTTGAAATTATCAGAGTAAGAAAATTAAAATAATTATTAGTAAGTACTAAAACCCATGCATCATGGCAACTGGAATTCCAAATAGTGCACCATACCCGCCATATAAAATTAGCCTATCGAAATATATTTTTGCAAAGGAGTTGAACATCTCTTCTATTTCTGATGGATGCATGTTATTTATTTCTTTCTCTATTACATCTTTAAAGTCGATTGATTCCATAAGTATGTCTGCGTTTTCTAATACACTATCGTATGCACTTTGTAATAAAATTTTTATGAAAAACTCTTTTGTTTTTTCATCTGTTGCTCTATTTAAATCTTTTAGTATTACCTCTATTATAGGTTTTAGTGCATCGTCAAAATATTCTTGAAATGATTTTTCTAGAAGTACTTTTTTTAGACTATTACTTATGTCATCTTTTAATATATCTAAATCAATAATTTCATCTATTTTTTTAGTGCCAAGCTTATGGAGAAGTTCATTCATGATTTTTTTACTATAGACTTCATATGTATCAGAATTTATTAACTTCTCTTTACTCTGTTCAATCCAAGACATCAACATTTGTGGTTTTACTCCACGAACTAAGTCTCTTACTTTTTGAGTTAAAAGAAGAGATGTTGAAATATCAACTGCTAATTCTGTAGCACTTGTTTGTAGCTTCTCACGCTCTTTATCATAATATGTACACAGATATTTAGCACTTAAATTTATCTCTTTAGAAAATCTAGATAATACATTTTCAAAAGTATTTAAATTTAGCATTGAAGCAACAGTTTTAATACGAAGTTTTAAAAGTTCATCCATAAAACTATGTGACAAAAGCTTTACACTCTGTTGCACATAACTATTATCTAAAACATTTTGAGCTAAATGTGTTAGATTTTCTACTTTAATAAGGCTATTTTTAATGCCGAGATTCTGAAGTGTTGTATCTGATAAATTTTCAACATAGACATGTAGTTGTTCATCCATACTTTGCTGTTTATGCTCATAAAAATCTATGAGTCGCTCATCTATAAAAATATCAATAAGACGCTCAACATCTGAAAATATACCAGTAAATCCCATTAGCCTATTTGTTAAAAATCCACTTTCTTCTTTTAATAGAGTTAAAATCTCTTCTTTAACATTTTCTTTATCATCTTTTAAATACTGCATACTAGCACTAGCCGCGTGAGAGAAAATCAAAGAGATGTTATTGCTAATAATATTAATCAAAGCACCATCAAATAGCTCACCAACTTTTTTTTGTGCTATGGTATCTTTATTTAAAAAATTTCTTTGAACAAAACCTACAATTAAATCAATAGTTTTTTTATCGGTTAATTTTGTATTTATAAAACCAGAAATTGCTCTATTTAATTCAACTTGATAAGCAGGCGTTAAAAAACTAACAAATGTATAGTTACCAAGCTTTTCATAACTATCTCCAAGTAAAGAAGTAGCAAGTATATTTAACTCTTTTGGCTCTTTTAAAATGTTATAAAGCCACTCACTATATTCATTAACCACAAAAGATATTTTAAGACCAGTTGCCTCTTGTATGATTGATGGCATAAACTCTAAAATTTCTTTTGAAGAATTTAAATTTTGACGAATATTTTTTTGTAACGCATGAACTATAGAATCAAGGTCACTATTTAACTCATCTAACACCTTCTCTTGATTTATAAATGCTGGTAAGTCTGTCATACTAAAATTATCTATTTCACTCATAATTGTTTTTAAAATATCATCATGATGCACTTGAATATATGATGTACTTTGAGTTCCTAACATTTTTGAAGCTGTTAAAGAAAAATCATGAGAGTATTTTTCAATTAAAGATTCTAAAAAAGCGTACTCATCTTTTGCTATATATTCATGTAATTTAGTTGTTGCAACATCTTCAAATGAAAGTAATTTTTTATGCATTCCCTCTTTTGTAAGAAGTGACTTATCTACAAATAGTGACATATTTTTTGCAAATTTTGGTTTTTTCTTAGCTACTATCCCTGGGGTAAACGGCATTATCATACCAGCTATTTTAACCTCTTTATGCGGTCTAAATAGCATTTTAAGAGCAAGTGAGTTTGTTACAATCCCAGTTACTCCATAAATCAGTGGAATTGCGATATAACTATAATTTCCCATTACAACAAAAGTTTGCACAGAACTAAGCGTTGCTCCAACAGTTGCACCAAGCCCTGCTCCAAGCCACGTAATTGGCCCTAACTCTTCACCCATAAACTCTTCAACTTTTTCTTGCAACATCTTAGGACTAAGACGATGTAACTCTTTTTTAACCGTCTCGCTTACATTTCCCTCTAATAAACAGTGCAAGTTCTCATCAATGCTATAGAGTGTAAGCTCTGTAATTTTTTCAACACTATCTTCATAACTATTTATCTGTTTATATATTTCGTACACAGATAACTGTTCAAAATTTTCAAGATGTGTACTCTTTTGAGTTTGATAATAACCATTTGCTAAATTCAAAATAAATGAAGTCAAATTTTCATTTACTACTTGTGAAACTTTTTTATTTTTAACAAATGAATTAGCTTTTTCATTCATCATTTTTGTCATTGTCTCTTTTTGATCATTTACTTGATTTGTAAAAAATGTTTCTAGTGCGTTTGAGCTTTGTAGAAGATCTGAAACACTAAAACTTTTTGTACGCTCTATCTCCTCTTTTACAACAAAACGTACAATATCTGAAAAAGATTTTGTATATAAAAACTTCTCTTTGAAAATTTCTCGTCCATCACTAAGTAAAATCTGTGAAAAAATTGGGACAAGATCAAAGCTAGTGAGTTCACTTAATGGCATATGAAAAAGTTCATCAAAAATAAAAATACGAATTAAAGAAGATAGTTGTTTCATATTTTCTTTCATAATATCAGCTAACAGCTGTGCATCTATAAAACCATTTTTTTGTAACTCTGAGACTATGTCACCTATGCTGTTCTCTTTTAAAGTGAACATTATTTTTTCATGTAAAAGTTGAACAGCTTCTTCTTTATTGTCAGACAGATTAGCGAAACTCTCAAATCGTTCAATCAGAGAGAATTTACCAGAAAACTTTCCAATAAAAATATCTTTTAGTATGAGTTTTACTCTACCTAAAACACCACCCTTACTTAAGGTTTCATCAACAAGTGTTTCAATTAGTTCTTCAATATCATGACGATTTTTAAGTACCCAATCTAAAAGAAATTCAATTATAGTTGGTAGATGACTTTGTAAAAATGAATATATCTGTTTTTCAATCTCTTCATCTACATAATGTGATATTGGATGTTCAATACTAGTTAACATCTCAATAAGAGATTCTGAGAGGCTAACTAGTAGTGGTTGAGCCTCTTGTGAATTAATAAGGCTAATAAATTTTTCAATTATCTCATCTGATAGTTGTTGAACATTTTTATCTTTACTACCGCCAATTATGTCAAATAGTGAACGTTTTTTAAGATGATCTTGAAGTTTATAAAGAAGTTTATCAATTTTAAAACGTACATACTGATTATCCATAAAAGTGTCAATTTGCGCGTCATGCTCTCTAAGTTGCTCATGCATATGTGAAAGAATTTCATCAATATTTGAAGATATTGCATCAATTAATTCAGGTTCTATTAGATCATCAATCTTTTTGTTAGAAAATTCATCATAAAAACTTTTAACAATATCACCTATCTCATCTCCTAAAATCTCTTCAAGAAGATTAAAAATATTTTTAGATGATTTATCTATTTGTGCAGATGATAGTACATCTTCTAAATCAATATGATTAAGAAAAACAGATAGTAACTCAGAAAGAAGTTTAGGCTCATTCTCTTCTAAAAGAGTCTTATACGATTCATAAGTTTTACTGAACCCATCTACTTCACTTAATTTAATGTCAGGAGTTAAATTATATAAGGATTTATTTAGTAAGTAACTAACAGTAGTTTCTAAAGCTGTTTTAAAACCATCTTTTTGAAATTCATGCTCTAAGGTAGCATGATTTATTAAGTCACGTTCAACCAACGCACTCATATTTTTTACAAACTCTTCATAGTTATCTAAAATAACACCGCCACCAACTATAGGATACTTTTTAAAAAGCATCTTTACAGCTAAGACATTAGTAATGTACCCAGTGAAGGCTCCTCCAAATACATTAGCTAATACTTGAGCTATCATATAGTTTTAATCTACAAAAACTTTTTAAGAGCACATGGTATATCTTCGTGCAATTTCTTTTCCATAAACTTGTCAAACTCTTCGTCCATATCTTCTTTAAAGTTACCAATAGCAGCACTTACTTTCTCCTGCTGCTCTTTAATATCTTCATTATGTTTATCTTCCATGGAGTTAAGACGTTTATACATCAACTTAAAAAACTCTTCATTATCAGTCATTAGAATAATGTCTTTTTTATTTGCCCATTTTCTCTTCATTGTTCCATCACTCATTTTAAATTCAAAAATCACATTCTCGCTAGATTTTGAAGTTTTAAAAGATGGTACCTTATAGGCTAAGAAGTGCTTATAATAGTCATTATGCTTTTTTTGAATTACGTAATACATAGGTGTGATTGTAACAAAATTTCATGACAATTCAAAGGCTAACTCTTCTAAGTTTTATACCCATCTCTAAATGAGGAGTATAAGCAAACTGGTCAAAAAATGCCATTGATATAATTTCATGAGTACTACTTAAATATTCAACATCTCTTGCAAGAGTTTCTGGGTTACACGAAATATATAAAATGTTTTCAAACTCAGATGAAAGTTTCCTAATTGTATCATCTAAGCCACTTCTTGGAGGGTCTACAAAGATTGTACCAAAATTGTATGAGTCTAATTCAATATCTTTTAGACGATTAAATTCTCTCTCTTTAGCACTAGCTTTTACAAAGTCTTCACTACTCATACGAATAAACTCGATATTATTAACATCATTAAGTACACAGTTTTCTCTAGCAGCTGCTATTGAAGGTTTTGAAATCTCTGTTGCTAAAACTTTATCAAAATTTTGAGACAATACTAAAGTAAAATTTCCAGCACCACAATAAAGCTCTAATAAATCATTTTTAGAGTTAAGACTTTGATCATTTACCCACTGGAGCATTGCTTGATTTGTATATGGATTTGGTTGAGTAAAACTATTTTCTATATAGATAAACTTATACTCTTTTTTATCTATTTTAAACATCTCTACAACTCTATCTGTACCAATTACAACTTTTTGTTTACGACTTCTACCAATTACAGCATCTATATTTAACTCACGACAAAGTATTTTTGCTTTCTCTTGCCAATCTTCATCTAGCTTTTTATGATAAATTAGAGTAATAATCATCTCTTTTGTAGTTGTAGATAAAAACTCAACTGCAAATAGTTTATGCTCAATCTCTAAAGAAACAATAGATTTTAATAGTGGTTCAAAAAGATTTTGTATCTCTTCATTTACAATTAGGCACTCATCAATATTAAAAAGCTTCTTATCTTTGTCATACATCGCATAATGGATACCAGCTTTATCATGAAATATTTTAAACTCTGAACGAAAACGAAAACCAGATTCAGGTGAACTGAAAATATCACCTTCTATATTTGTAAATTGATTAAAAAGTTTTTTTGTTCTTGTAACTTTTTCTTCTAATTGAGCATTATAACCATCTTCATAAATTTTGCAACTTCCACACTGTCCAAAATGTTTACATTCCATTTTATTCCATTTATTTATTTAAACTAAATACTCTAAATATAATTTATGATAATTATAACATATATTGTGATATTATAGTAGAAATTTTATATACCGGACTATGTAATGCATAATATCTTACTTATAGATAACGATGTTAAAACATTAAAAAATCTAAAAGAAAAAATTAAAGAAAAAATTGATGTTAATGTTCTAATTGCAGATAGCTATAACAGTGCACGAACCATTTTAAAAGAGAATAAAAATAGTATTGCAATAGCTATTACAGAACTATTTTTACCAGATACTGAGTATGGTAAAGCAGTGGACTTAACTATTGCTCACAAGATTCCTACAATTGTTTTAACAAATGCAGATGAAGATGAAGTAAAAGAAAACTTTTTAAAAAAATCTATTCTTGAATACATTAGTAAAGATGCTCCATATAGTATTGAATACCTTTTAAAGGTCATTAACCAAACTATTAAAAACTTTGATAGAAAAGTATTAATAGTTGATGATTCAAAAACATCTTTAGAATTTCTACGCGATGAATTAAAAAAATTAAATATGAAAATCTATGAAGCACATGATGGAAAAGAAGCTTTAGATGTACTCTATAAACATAAAGGAGAGATTTCTTTAGTAATTACAGACTATTACATGCCAAATATGGATGGTCTAGAGTTAACATATAGAATTAGAAAAATGTATAACAAAAGCCAAGTTGGTATTATCGTGCAAAGTAGCGCAGACACATTACAAGTTGCTAGTAAATTTATACGTGCTGGTGCAAATGATTTTCTACATAAGCCATTTCAAACAGAGATATTTTTTACAAGAATAAATAGCAATGTTGAGCTATTAGATCTTTTCCAAGAAACTAGAGATTTAGCGAATAAAGATTTTTTAACAGGTGCGTATAATAGAAGATATTTTTATGATAGTGCAGAAATTATGTATGCAAAAGCTAAAAGAAAAAATAGGCCATTATCTGTTGCAATGATAGATATAGACTTTTTTAAAAAAATTAATGACAAATTTGGTCACGACATTGGTGATATTGCCATAAAAGATACGGTGAAAATCCTTAAAATTAATTTAAGAAAATCTGATTTATTAGCTCGCTTTGGTGGCGAAGAGTTTTGTATATTACTTGAAGATATTTCAAAAGATGATGCACTTAAATTATTTGAAAAAATAAAAAATATATTTGAAAATCACATCATAAATATAGACGATAAACAGATAACTTTTACTATATCTATCGGTTTAAACTATAGTAATGAAGATAGTTTAAATAGTATGATAAGACACGCAGATTCTGCACTTTATACTTCAAAGCATAATGGTAGGAATCAAATAACTCTATATTAAAGCTATTTAATACTCTCTATCAAGTTTCCAATCAATAGATTCCATCCATCAACCAAAACAAAAATCAAAATTTTAAATGGCAAAGAAATCATAACTGGTGGTAACATCATCATACCCATACTCATTAAAATTGAAGATACAACCATATCTATAATCAAAAATGGCAAAAAGATTAAAAAACCAATCTCAAAAGCAGTTTTAAGTTCACTAATCATAAAAGCAGGAATTACAATACTTAAAGGTACTTCTTTGACACTTTGAGGATTTTGCATATTACGAATTCTAAAGAAAAGTGCCAAATCTTTTTCACGAGTATTTCTAATCATAAAATTTTTAAAAGGTTCGGAAGCTTTTTCAAAAGCCTCTTCATAACCAATTGTTTTTTCTAAATATGGTTTAACGCCCTTTTCATACGCTTTTTCTCCAACTGGTTCCATTACAAAAAAACTAAGTACCAATGCCAAAGAGACAAGAAGTTGCGTTGGTGGCATCTGCTGTGTACCTAGTGCTTGTCTTAAAAAACCAAATACTATTAAGATTCTAGTAAAACTAGTCATTACTAAAATAAGAGATGGAGCTAAGAATAGAAGAGTTAAGACAACTAAAACATTAAGCGAATTTACAAGTTGTTCAGGTTCAGTTACCCCACCAAGAGTTAAATTGACAGTTGGGATTTGAACTGTCTCTGCATTTAATGAAAATGCTAAAAGAAGAAGTAGCGCAATGGCTCTTATCATTTTTCCTTAACGCTTGTCATACCACTGTCTAGAACACTCTGTTGAGCTCCATCACCAGCAGCTTTTTGCGTTCCAAAAAAGTAAATGTCTACACGTCTGTTTTTTGCACGTCCCTCTTTTGTTGCATTTGTTGTAACTGGACGATATTTTGCAAAACCGGCAGTTGATGTTCTTTTTGGCTCAACACCTGCTAAATGTAACTCTTGTAAAACAGATATTGATCTAGCAGATGAGAGTTCCCAATTATCTTTAAAAGGGCTCTTAGGTGCTGGTGGCTGATCATCTGTATGACCTCTTACACTTATTTCAATATTATTTGGAAATTGCATTATGATAAGTGCAATTCGTTTTAGAAAAAGTATGGCATCTTGATTTTCAATACGCGCAGAGCCTGGTTTAAATAGTAAATTTGCAGGCAATCTAATAAAAAAGCCCTCTTCTGCTTCTTCTACGGTTACAGCGGGTCCACCACCACCTTGAGTCATCTCTTTAATCTCAATTACCGCTTGAGCAACACGATTTACTTCATCTGCTGTCTCTTCACGTCTTTCTATTGGAGTAGCTTGCTTTAATCTATCTGGACTAACTTCAGCTTGTGTACCACCTTCTAAAACGCTAAGTGCACCTGAGAGTGAACCAATTGCATCTGATACTTTTTTAGCATCCATTGTTGACATGGAAAGGAGTAAAACAAAAAAACATAGCAGGAGACTCATTAAGTCTCCAAATGCTGCTAGCCATGCTGGTAGACATTTTTGACATTCACATACGCATTTTTTTCCAGCCATTTTTAATTACTCAAACTGACTAACACGCTCATTAGGCGGTAAAAATGAAAGAAGTTTTCCCTCTAGCGTACGAGGATTATCACCAGCTTGAATAGACATAATACCTTCAAGAACAACTTGCATAACAATCGACTCTTCATCATTACGAATACCCAAAATATTTGCAATTGGTGCACCAACAATGTTACCAATCATTGCACCATACATCGTAGTCAAAAGTGCAACTGCCATTGATGGTCCAATAGCACTAGGATCTGCCATGTTAAGTAGCATTGCAACTAGTCCAATAAGTGTACCAATCATACCCATAGCACCCGCAAAACCAGCCCACTGATCAAAAACAAGGGCATTACCTTTATGACGTGTACTAGTCTGTTCCATTTCAATTTCAAGTAAATCTCTAATAGTATCTGGTTCGTTACCATCAACAGCCATAGAAAGACCTTTTTTAAGGAACTCATTTTCTTCACTATTTGCAGCAGTTTCTAAAGCCAAAATACCATCACGTCTTGCTTGTGTCGCATAATCAACAAGTTTCTTAATAAGCTCCATCATATCTGTCTGAGGAGGTTTAATGGCAATCATAAAGATTTTACCAAAATTCTTCATCTGCTCCATTTTGAAACCAATGAGAAGTGAACCAAGGGATCCACCAAAAACAATTAATACAGAGGGAATATCAATGTACGGTCCGATTCCAACTCCCATTGCCATTGCTGACATTAGAAGACCCATAATCATAACCAGACCAATTACGGTTCCTAAATCCATTTAAGGGCACCCTTTCTACATCATTTAGCGCCCGATTTTAGCGTTTAATTAGTTAAAAGCTTCTTTAATCTCTAAAAACACTTGAATTTGAATAACTTTTTTCAGAAATTTGTACAATAAATATATCTTTTAATCCACTGTTTTTAAATTTATTTACGCTTTCATAAAGATTCTTCTTAAACTTTTCTGCGCCGTATCTAATTACAAAATAATTATTAATATTATAAATTCTAGTTTGCTTCTTAATTTGTTGTGGTAGTTTATGAATAAATTCTTTTATACTTTTTTGTTTACTTGCTGTAAAAAGTTGAATTGAATAGAGAGTCTCGCTTTTTATATTTTCTATTTTCAATGCCCTTTGCATTGCATCATCTTTATTATTTTTTATTACTTCTCTACTATTTACAAAACCTAATAAAAGTTCCATATTCTTTTCAATATTATCAAGACGTTTTTCTATTATATCTAGCTTTACGCTATTAGTACTACTTTGCTTCTTTGTAGTACTAATCTCTTCAGACAGTGCTTTAATACCTAATTTTAAAAAAAGTACTTGCATAACATCAGGCTTTTCATTTTCTGCATGCAAGAACAAAATTAAAATTAAAAAAGAGATAAATATTTTCAAACGTTACGTCCTAATTTATTATAGAACGCATTATATCATTATGGGTGATCAAGTGGTATATCCTCAATAACAACTGTCGGCACAGATTCTGAAGGCGCTGGAGCAGGTTCAGGAACTGGCTCAGGTTCTGGTTCTGGTTCTGGTGCTGGAGCAGGTGCAGGTGCATCATCTACTACAACAGGAGCTTCAGCAGGTGCATCATTTGATACAGGTTCTGGAGCTGGTGCAGGTTCAGGTGCAACTATTTCACTAAAGTCAATTACATCCGCAGCTGGAGCATCATTTTCTACTACATCATCTAACACTATCTCTATTGGAGCAACTTCAACAGGTGCAGCGTCAGGTACAACTTCAGTGGCAACTTCTTGAACAATATCTAAATCAACTTCAACAGCTTCTTCTGTAACTAATCCAGCAAGTTCTGTAGTATCAACTGCAGGAGCATCATCTGGTATAGAAATATCTTCAACTACTACATCATCTGTTAGTACATCAGAAGTAGGAGCTTCATCTGTTGTAGATGCCTCTGATACCGTTATCTCTTCACTTACTATATTACTTTCAATACTTGAATCTTGAACTGGCGCATATTCTTGTGGAGAAACATCTTCAACAACGTCTTGAGCAGCTACTTCTGTTTTTATACCATCATCTTTAACTTCATGTTTCTCTTCTCTATTCTCTCTTACTTCCTCTCTAGATTCGTGTCTATCTTCTCTACTCTCTCTTACTTCATGTCTCTCTTCTCTGTTCTCTCTTACTTCCTCTCTAGATTCGTGTCTATCTTCTCTACTCTCTCTTGATTCTTCTCTAGATTCTGATTTACTATCACTTACTTCAGGTTTTTCTTCTTTAGTCTCTTCTGCTTTTACTGCATCATCACCAGTAATAAAACTCTTAACAGAGTTCCATATATTACTTAGAATACCACCTGACTCTTCAGTTGTATCAGACTCTTGTGTAGGTTCATCTGAACTATCGTCTTCATCTGAGTTATCATCCTCATCTGAACTATCGTCTTCATCTGAGTTATCATCCTCATCTGAACTATCTTCTTCATCTGAGTTATCATCCTCATCTGAACTATCTTCTTCGTCTGAGTTATCATCCTCATCTGAACTATCTTCTTCGTCTGAGTTATCATCCTCATCTGAACTATCGTCTTCATCTGAGTTATCATCCTCATCTGAATCATCGTCTTCATCAGTTGTTGTATCATCTGAAGCAGTAGCATTTTCTGCATTGTTATGATTAAGTGAATCACCTGGTGCACCTTGATCCCCATTTCCAAAACCATTATTTTCAGAACTATCATCATCTGAACTATCGTCTTCATCGGTTGTTGTGTCATCTGAAACAGTCGCATTTTCTGCATTGTTATGATCAAGTGAATCACCTGGTGCACCTTGATCCCCATTTCCAAAACCATTATTTTCAGAACTATCATCTTCATCTGAGCTATCGTCTTCATCAACTATTGTACTAGTAAACGTACCTGTTGCTGTATCATAAGTTCCATCTGCAAACTCTATAGTCTCAACATTTCTCAGTTCATTAACATCTCCAGTACCATTGCTATCACTATCTGAAGAAACACTCTCAGTAACAATCGTATAACCATTGTTATCTGTAGTAATAGTGTAGTCTGCTTTATCTCCAGTGAATGTTACGGTATCTGTACCATCACCACCATCAGCAACCATATAATCATTTAAATCATTGTCATTTATGGTTAAACTATCATTTGCGCTTCCCGCCATATCGTAATCATCAAAATTATCAGTTGATGCATTATTCCAATCATAATGATTGTAATGAGTTGTATCTGTCTCTCCTGTAACATTACCAGCAGTATCTGTTTCTGTTACTTTAAAGAACTCATTATCGTTTACAGGTGTACCATCAAGATTTGTAATGTCTGCACTCCATGTACCATCAGTTTGCACTTCAGCAGTTTGAACAGCATTATTACTTTCATCATAAAGTGTAATAGTATTACCTGTCTCAGCACCTGTTCCATACATTGTCATACTTGAGTGGTCACCCTCATTATCTACAATGTTTGTAATATCTAGTTTACCAGCATCACTAGCTGTTGTATCAACTGTAATTGTTTGTGTTGTAGTACTTGTAGAATCCATTCCACCAGTTGCTGTAATACTTAATGTATGTGCACCATCAGTCAGCTCTGTTGTTGTAATGCTATAATCTCCATATTTATCAGCAGTACCAGAGCCTACAACATTTCCACTCTCATCAGTAATTTCAACACTTGCATTTGATTCTGTGTTTCCTGTAATTGTAGGAGTATTATCTGATGTTATGTCATCAGTTTGTGAACTTCCTGTATCGCTAGAATTAATTACATCAGCATCTACTGTAATATGATTTGCCATTTCAAAGTTTGTATTTAACACAACATCCGCAAAATCGGCATCACCTAAATTTGACAAATCTTCAAGGCTAATATTTGTACCACCACTACCATCATTAGTAAATACAAAATGATCTTCGCCATCAGCATTTAACTCTGGTTGAGTATAGTATGTCGGTTGAGATAACTGTTCTCCATTAACTAAAAGGACAGGTGTATCGCCACTGTTATCAAATGTAATCACACTATCTGCATCAACAGCATCAGCACCATTAGCAATTACAAAGAACTCATAATTACCTGGTTCTAAATCAGCTAAATGTGTATCACCAGTCATACCATTTTGATTATCAATAAGAACTGTAGCACTAGTAGGATTTCCATCACTATCAACTTCATATATACCAACAACATTACTATATCCAGCACTTTCACTTACATAAGTAAGATCATTATTTGCACCACTAATATCAATAGATAATGTTGTCTCAACACTACCGCCTTGTCCATCACTTACAGTAATAGGCACAACAATTACTTGATTTTCATTAGCATCTAATGAATCATAAGAACCTGCATCAAAAGTATAACTACCATCAGAGTTAACCACTAAACCATTTGGAACATCAGCACCATCTGTTACTGCAAATATCAAGTTATCACCATCAACATCTGTGGCATCTATTTGTCCACTAATTACAGAATCCTCTGTCACAGAAATAGATTCTGCTACTACTGTTGTTGCATCATTTACAGCGTCAACTGTAACAGTTACACTCTCAGAGTTTCCTTCTGAGTTTGTATATGTAAATGTATCTGTTCC
>Ga0316202_10001866_pt1 | contig 15000 bp, 12 predicted proteins | sample 3monrhotite_MG_FD_204934 | JGI IMG/M metagenome (GOLD analysis project Ga0316202, IMG submission 204934) | Microbial mat bacterial communities from mineral coupon in-situ incubated in ocean water Damariscotta River, Maine, United States -... | ecosystem: Environmental > Aquatic > Marine >... | reverse complement strand
ATTGGTCAAGTCTAACGATCGGTAATGGATATTGTTCTTGTGCATTATTAGCCGCTTGTTGAAGTACAGTTAACATTGCTTTTCCTTGATGGCGTACATCTAGGATATCAATGTCATTAATATTTGCCATTGCACCAACATTATTAGGATTATATTGCGCTAATAAAATTAACGTTTGCTCTTTTACAACAAAGTTTAACGGTAAATCTCGTTTTTTAGCGAGATTATAACGCCATTTAGCTAAAAACTTTAAGTTGTTTAACTGCGCTCTAGTTAAGCGCCAACTCTGTTTTATATTTAAATATAAACGTTCTTCATCTATCACTTTAAATTTTTTTTCAATTAACTTAGCACTTTCTTCAAAGGCATTATCAAGTAACTGTTTTTCTATTAAGAGTTCAACAACTTGTGGATAAATTTCTATTAAATACTCAACATCAGCTTCAGCATAGGTTAACTGTTTATCAGTTAAAGGTCTTTTCAACCAATCTGTACGCGATTCTGATTTATCAAGTTCAACATCAGTAAAGTGTTTAACCATTGCAGCATAGCCCATGGATAATCCATGGCCTAAAAAAGCCATCATAATTTGACTGTCAATCAAATTAATTGGTTTACAATGCCCTTGTAAAAACACTTCTAAATCTTCCGAGCACGCATGTAAAACTTTGCAAATAGATGGATCCGTTAATAATGCCCAAAAAGGAGCTAAATCAGTTAAAGCAACGGGATCAATTAAAGCCAATAATTTACCATCACTTATTTGTAATAAACCTAATTTAGGATAATACGTACGTGTGCGCACAAACTCTGTATCAATTGCTAATACCGATGATTTTGACAATTTATGACATATTTCTTTTAATTGTTGCGGGTCTTGAATATATAATTTCTGCACAAAAATCCTCTAATTACAACTAATACCACTCGTTACATACATCAACTATTTATGACGACGACGAGTGGCTTGTTTATGACGTAAGTGATGCTTTTTAACTGATCGCCTGATTCTGCGGTTTTTTGCATTATCAATCGCTTTTTCGTCTACCTTAACTTTACTTTTAGTTTCTAAAGATAAACCAACAAGTTTACGAAAATAATTAACGTCAGTTAAGGGTAACTCTGCCCAGCCGCCTAATGGCAGTTGCCGATGCATTTCTAAATCACCATAACGAACACGGATTAATCGACTTACTTGTACATCTTGGCTTTCCCATAATCGTCGTACTTCGCGGTTTCTACCTTCGGTAAGGACAACATGAAACCAATGATTCCGTCCTTCACCACCACGATAAGTAATTGAATTAAATTTTGCCATGCCATCTTCTAACTTAACACCAGCTCGTAGACGTTGTAGCATTGCTTCGTCTATTTCACCAAAAACACGTACTGCATACTCTCGTTCAATTTGCTGAGAAGGATGCATTAGTTTATTGGCTAATTCACCATCAGTGGTGAATAACAACATTCCTGAGGTATTAATATCCAATCGACCAACGGCAACCCAACGCTCACCATTTAATGGTGGCAAACGATCAAAAACGGTTGGTCTACCCTCAGGATCTTTGCGCGTACACATTTCACCTTCCGGCTTATTATAAATTAAAACTCGACAGAATTGATCTTCATCGCTAATAATTATAACAGGGTGACCGTCAATTCTGATTTGTTCTTTACCAGTAACACGATCGCCTAAATAAGCAGTTTGACCATCAACACTAACACGCCCAGCACTGATCACTTCTTCCATTGACCGTCTTGAACCTTTCCCCGCACGCGCTAATACTTTTTGTAACTTTTCGGTATTATTTTCAGTTTTCGGAGTCGGAGGTTCTGCTACTTTTCCAGGACGCTTATTTTCAGGTTTTCTAGCAGTGGCTTTAACTGCTTTTTTATCAGACATAGAATTTCTGCTTTATCTCAAGTCACGTCAGTAAGTTTTCCTTGCTGACTCATTTATGATGAATAACACATCAACCAATAATGCATTATAACTGTTTTTTATCATAAGTTACGATAACTCAAATGTTTGTTTTTCATCTAAAGTTATTAAAGGAGGTAATTGCTTTAAAGAAGTTAAGGAGAAATAATCTAAAAATTCTTTTGTTGTTCCATATAACGTTGGTCTACCAGGCACTTCTTTTTGTCCTAACGTTTTTAACCAGTTTCGCTCTACTAATGTTTTAATAATATAACTACTCACAGCAACCCCACGTATATCTTCAATTTCTCCGCGTGTAATTGGTTGTTTATAAGCAATTAAAGCTAATGTTTCTAAAAGTGCTCGTGAGTATTTTGGTGTCTTCTCTTGAAATAAATTTGCTAAAGAGATACTTAAGTCAGCCCTAGCTTGAAAACGATACCCTGAAGCAACTTCAATTAAATTAACACCACGCATTTGATAATCTTGCTGTATTTCACTAATTACATTAATTAACACTTGTTTATTCACCTGATATTCTGCAAATAAGTTATGCAGCATTTTATCTGCAGACAATGGCTTTTCAGAAACAAAAATTGCCGCCTCAACGAGTGCTTTTAATTGCTCTGTAGTAATAGAATTTGTTTTCAATGTTACCTCAGTCAAAGGTACTGACATTTAATTTACCTCCATTTGACATACTAACCTTACTTGAATTTGTCCAAAAACCTTACTTTGAATACATTCAATTAATGACTCTTTAAGTAATTCTAAAATAGCTAAAAAAGTAACAACAACCCCTGCCCTACCTTCAGTAAAAGTGAATAACAAACTGAATTCTACAAAGGTATTTTCTTGTTTACTACAACTTAACTGTTCTAAAATCATTGCCATACGTTCACGCGTTGATAAGCTTTCGGTCTGAATATGGTGATGTTCAAAAGCATCACAACGTTTTAATAGGGCTTGTAGGGCATTTACTAAATCAGATATTTCAAGGTCACAAGCATTCCCTTGGCTATTAACATCGTCTGTAAAATTTACATTCACTGAATGTAAATCACGTTCTAATCTTGGTAATTGATCTAACTCTTGTGCTGCTTTTTTTATAATTTCATATTCTTGCAAGCGACGAACTAATTCAGCTCGAGGATCACTTTCATCTTCTTCAACAGCCAATTTAGGTAATAGTAACCGTGATTTAATTTCAGCTAAAATAGCTGCCATCACTAAGTAATCCGCTGCCAGTTCCATTTTCAAATCAGACATCAGATCAATATAACTCATGTATTGTTTAGTTATCTTGGCAATGGGTAAATCAATAATATCTAATTTTTGTTTACGAATAAGGTAGAGTAATAAATCTAGCGGACCTTCAAAATTTTCTAAAATAACGTTAAGTGCATCTGGTGGTATAAATAGGTCTTCTGGCTTTTCAATAAGGTCTTCGCCATGAATAATCGCAAAAGGTAACGATTGCTGCTGCATTTCACCTTGAGTAACTTTATCCATAGCAAGTGGCATTTTCTTAATATTTTCTGTGATCATAGCAACATTTATTCACCTTCAAGTCCTCTTACCGGTTTTATCTGCTCCCAATCATGGCAAGATGGGCAAGACCAATAATGAGTACTCGTATCAAAGCCACAATTACGACAGCTATAACGAGGTTTTTCCTGTAAATATGAGGAAATTAACTCGGTGATCAGGTCTAAATTTTCATGTAATTTATCTTGCTCTGTTTCATTGATCTGCATTTTAATAAAATGTTTAAAACCGCGAATTGTTGGCCGTTTTTTTAACCCCATCAACATATATTCTTTGGCTTTTATTCGGCCTTTATTTTGCTCAATAAAAGACAAGTATTTGATCAACGCACTTGTACTCGCTGTTTGTTCATAAACTTGTTTAATAAAGGCAAAAAAATCATTTTCACTATCGAGTTGCTGATAACAAAATTGCATTTTATCAATTACATCTAAAAAGAAGTCTTTATCTTGCTGATAAATATCCCGATAACAACGTGCAGCTTCAACATATTGTTGATGATTTTCATAAATTTCGGCCATCAAAAAATTAGCTCGACAAGAGTTAGGATCATAGATTAAAGCATTTTCTAATAATTCTAACACTAATATAAATTCATCTTTGATTAATGCTTGACTCGCTAATTCACAATAGAAATTCGCTAGTGTGTGTAATAATTTTTTATCTTTTGTTTTTATAATAGTTTTCTTTAAGTCAATGCCGTATTGCCAATCTTTAGTCGATTGGTATATTTGCATTAAATAAGTCAATGATTTTGAACCATAAATTTTAGATTTTAGCGATTTTGTAAACATTTTTTCAGCTCTGTCATACAAACCAGCTGATAGAAAGTCTTTACCTAATTCAAAGACAGCATGCTGTTTATCTTTAGCGGGTAAATTGGCATGACGTACTAAGTGTTCATGTACTTTTAATGCTCTATCAAGCTCACCACGGCGTCGAAATAAATTAGCCATTGCAAAGTGTGCTTCAACACTGTCATTTTCTACTTTAAGTGTTTCAATTAAATAATCAATAGCTTTATCTTGTTGATTAGACAATAAATAATTCAATCCTGTTGAATATTTTATTGACAAGTCTTGTTTAGCCGTTTGATCTTTTTGCTTAATGCTATTGCGCCCCATAAACCAACCGTAACCAGCAGCAATAGGCAATAATAAAAATAACAATTCTAGCATCAGATTAGCTATTTTCTTTTGGTGCGTTTAGTGAATTATCACCAAATGATAATTTTTTCTTTACAGCACGAGAGAATTTCCACATTAACACTATAAATATTCCTATAAAAATACCGATAACAGTAAATAAACTCACTGCCATAGCCACTGAAATTTCTGTTCTGGCAATCAAATAATTCAAGGTGATCATTTGATCATTTTGACTACCAAAAATAAAGGCAATAGCAAGTAGAAAAAGTAGCATAAATAAGGAAAAATAAAATCGCACAATGAGCTCCTAATAAGCTATGAATAATTAATTATCGAAAAACTATTCTATCATTATTTTTATCAAAAAAATCTCAAAAAAAATGGCATGCTTTAATGCATGCCATTTTATTAGTAACAAATTTAAATCTTTTTAGCGTTATATTAAAATATTAAGCTACTGCTTGATTTACGCGTTCACGTAATTCTTTGCCTGGCTTAAAATGAGGTACATATTTACCAGCTAATTCAACAGAATCACCTGTTTTTGGATTTCTACCTACGCGCGGAGCACGATAATGTAATGAAAAACTACCAAAACCTCTAATTTCTATACGCTCACCTTTTGACAAAGTTTGCGCCATCATTTCAAGAATTTCTTTTACTGCAATTTCTACATCTTTGGCAGATAGATGATTTAATTTATCTGCTAATATATCAATGAGTTCTGATTTGGTCATCTGACCCTCCAGTGTTCATTTAGCTTCACGCCAATAGAAAAAAAACAAAAGGGAACACTCTTATGAGTTCCGTTCCCTTCACCTCAAACACTTAAAGCAAATTGTAACAAGTACTAGCTTTTTGCGTTTTTGAATGCTTCAGCCATTGCACTTAAACCAGATTCTTCAACTTGATTTAAGCTGTCCATCGCTTGACGTTCTTCAGCTTGATCTTTCGCTTTGATAGATAAGCTAATTACACGATTTTTACGATCAACACCAACAAACTTCGCTTCAACACTATCACCTACTGATAATTCAGTAGAAGCATCTTCAACACGTTCAGCAGAAATATCTGCTACACGAATATAACCTTCAACTTCTTCAGCTAATTCGATCTTCGCGCCTTTAGAGTCAACTTCAACGACCTTACCAATAACAATAGCACCTTTTTTGTTATCTGTCAGATACATATTGAAAGGGTCGTCTTCAGTTTGCTTAACGCCTAATGAAATACGTTCACGTTCTGGGTCAACTTGTAATACCACAGCAGAAATTTCATCACCTTTCTTGAATTCACGAACAGCTTCTTCACCACCTTTCCATGAAATGTCTGATAAGTGAACTAAACCGTCAATACCGCCTTCAAGTCCAATGAAAATACCAAAATCAGTAATTGATTTGATGTTACCTGAAACTTTATCACCTTTGTTGAAGTTTTTAGCAAACTCTTCCCAAGGGTTCGGGATACATTGTTTTAAACCAAGAGAAATACGACGACGTTCTTCGTCAATTTCTAATACTTTAACTTCAACGCTATCACCTAAATTAACTACTTTAGATGGATGAATATTTTTGTTAGTCCAATCCATTTCAGAAACGTGAACTAAACCTTCAACACCTTCTTGAATTTCAACAAAACAACCGTAATCAGTTAAGTTAGTTACGCGACCAGTCAGTTTTGAACCTTCAGGGAAGCGGTTAGCAATTGCTACCCATGGATCTTCGCCTAATTGCTTCATACCTAATGATACACGAGTGCGTTCACGATCAAATTTCAATATTTTAACTGGAATTTCATCACCAACATTAACGATTTCACTCGGATGTTTAACACGTTTCCAAGCCATATCTGTAATGTGTAATAAACCGTCAATGCCGCCTAAGTCTACGAATGCACCATAGTCTGTAAGGTTTTTAACAATACCTTTAACTTCTTGGCCTTCGGCTAACGACTCTAATAATTCATCACGCTCAACCGTATTTTCTGATTCGATTACCGCGCGACGAGAAACAACTACGTTATTACGCTTTTGATCAAGCTTAATAACTTTAAATTCTAGGTCTTTACCTTCAAGGTGAGCTGTGTCACGTACTGGACGAACATCAACCAACGAACCGGGTAAGAAAGCACGAATATCACTAACTTCAACCGTGAAACCACCTTTAACTTTACCGTTAATAACACCGATAACAGTTTCTTTTTCTTCATATGCTTTTTCAAGCACTTGCCATGCTTCATGGCGTTTTGCTTTTTCACGAGAAAGAATTGTTTCACCAAAACCATCATCCGCAGCATCTAAAGCAACATCGATTTCATCACCAACGCTAACTTCTACTTCACCCGCATTGTTTCTAAATTGATCAATAGAGATCACAGATTCAGATTTGAGGCCAGCATCAACTAAAACATTGTCTTTGTTGATCGCTACGATTCTACCCTTAACGATTGATCCAGGGCGTGTTTCGATTTCTTTTAAACTTTCTTCAAAAAGTTGTGCAAAATTTTCAGTCATAACTTGTTTATAAACTCAGTTATTAATCCAATCAACAGTCCTGTTTCATGGGGTTGTTTATAGGGTCGAGTGCATCCATACAGTCAACCAAAGTGAAATTACTTATTTACCAATGTTAATTTTGTTCATAAAAACAATCAATACAGCATTTTTTCATTGATAAAATGCTGTATTTTTTCTACGACACTATCTATTGAAAGTTCTGTAGAATCAATAATTAACGCACCTTCGGCTGGCAAAAGTGGAGCAACTGTTCGGTTACTATCACGCTCGTCTCGCTGACGTATGTCATCCAAAAGGCGCCCGATTTTAACATCAAAGCCCTTTTGTTTCAACTGTTGATATCGCCGTTGAGCACGTTCTTCTGCGCTTGCTGTTAAAAATATTTTTGCGGGGGCGTCATTAAAGACCACAGTTCCCATATCCCGACCATCAGCCACTAATCCAGGAGACACTTTAAAAGCACGCTGACGACGTAAAAGAGCTTCTCTGACACGAGGGAAAGCTGCAATTTTTGAGGCGATAGCGCCTATTTCTTCTGTACGAATAGAGCTAGTAACGTCTTCCCCTTCCAAAATCACTTTACTTTCACCGTTAGAAGTCACGTCAAATTGTACATCAAGATGTGCAGCCACAGGGATCAATGCTTCTTCATCATCAATCGCTAATTTATGATATTGGCTTGCTACTGCTAATACGCGATATATAGCGCCACTGTCTAATAAATGCCAACCTTGTTTTTTAGCTAAAATAGAAGCGATCGTTCCTTTACCCGCACCACTTGGACCATCAATGGTTATTACCGGTACTTGTTCATTCATAATTTTATTCCTGATTCTTCTATTTACTTAAAATTTTCACATAAGATTAAGTATTGGGTGTTATAAACAAACCAACTTGATTCGCTAATACAACAAAATTAGGAAATGAAGTTGCCACGTTATTACACTCTAAAATATTAATTTCGCCTTGCGCGCGTAATGAGGCAATAGCAAATGACATCGCAATGCGATGATCATCAAAGCTTTCAACTGTTCCCGAGGTTAATTGTCCGCCCACAATATCAATACCATCATCATAAACGGTACAATCAATGCCTAAAGTAACTAATCCATTAGCCATGGCTTGAATACGATCACTTTCTTTTACGCGTAACTCTTCTGCTCCACGTAATCGAGTTGTACCCTTTGCACAAGCAGCGGCGACAAATATAGCGGGAAATTCATCAATAGCAAGCGGAACATCCTGTTCATTAATATCAATACCTTGCAAATCACTTGATTTTATCACAATATCTGCGACCGGCTCACCGCCAGCCATCCTTTTGTTAATGATCGTTAATTGTCCATTCATTTGTTGCAAAATGTTAATCGCACCAATACGGGTTGGATTCATACCAACGTTACGAATAGTTAATTCACCTGATTTTGCAATAAGACCGGCTACCATGAAAAAAGTTGCCGATGAAATATCCCCAGGCACGTGAATGTCGCATGCTGTTAATTGATGACCACCTTCAATGGATATTTTTGTTTTATCGCTATCACCATCAATATTTTTTTCAACAATTACAGGATAACCATAAGCGGTTAACATACGCTCAGTGTGATCGCGAGTTATACCGGGTTCAACAACAGTGGTAACACCATCGGCATACATACCTGCAAGCAAAATGCATGATTTTACTTGTGCACTCGCCATAGGCAAAGTGTAGTCAATGGCTTTTAATTTATCATCCGTACCCGCACAAACAACTGGCGGTGTACCATCATTACTAGCCGTAATATGAGCATTCATTAATTTTAACGGGTCAACTACTCTCCGCATAGGGCGTTTATTAAGTGACGCATCTCCAAGCATACTTGATGAGAATTTTTGTCCCGCTAAAATTCCCGATAACAAACGAATTGAAGTACCTGAGTTACCGACATCTAATTCAATTGTCGGTGCCGTTAAACCGTGCAAACCTTTACCATGCACAGTGACATTGTTATTTTCATCAGGGCCTTCAATTTCAATCCCCATTGCTTTAAATGTGTTCATAGTGGCAAGGCAGTCTTGCCCAGGTAAAAAGCCACTAATACAAGTGGTGCCATTTGCAAGCGAGCCAAACATAATGGAGCGATGTGAAACTGATTTATCACCTGGAACGATAATATCTCCAGAAACTGTTCCCGCAGGTTGTGTTACAAAACGAATAGACTGAGATAATGACATGTTTTTTCCAAAAATAATGTTTACTAACTATGTTGTTGTGCAAACTTTTGCATAAAAGAAACTAATGCCTCAACACCTTCAATTGGCATAGCATTATAAATACTGGCACGCATACCACCAACGCTTCGATGCCCTTTTAATGCAATTAAGCCAGCCTGTTCAGCTTGTATTAAAAATTCACTATTTAATGAATCATCAGCTAACCAAAAAGGCACATTCATTAAGCTACGATTACTCTTATCTATATTATTTAAATAAAAAGGGCTTTCATCAATGGTTTTATATAAAATCGCCGCTTTCTTCATGTTTATTACACTAATTGCGTTAACCCCGCCAAATGCTTTTAACCAATTAAACACTAACCCCGCTAAATACCATGCATAGGTTGGTGGAGTATTGTGCATAGAGTCATTATTAGCAATTAAGGTGTAATCCATAATTGAAGGCGTGGTATTACTTGCTTGGTTTAATAAATCGTCGCGAACAATAACTATTGTAAGTCCCGAGGGGCCTATATTTTTTTGTGCGCCAGCGTAAATTAAAGCAAATTTCGAAACATCTATTTCACGTGATAAAATAGTTGATGACATATCAGCAACTAATGGCACACCATTCGTTTCTGGTACATCAAATATCTCTATCCCCTCGACTGTTTCATTTACACAATAGTGCACATAAGCGGCCTCTTTTGATAAAGACCATTTTTCACTTGGCTTAACAGATATTGAGTTATTAATATTATCAACCACATTGATAATATTAACTTTACCAAAATTTTTTGCCTCAGCCGCAGCTGATTTTGACCAAGATCCAGAAACAATATAATCCGCGCTTTTACCTTGCGGCAATAAGTTTAACGGTACTGCTGAAAATTGGCCTCGACCACCACCATGACAAAAAAGTACTTTATAATTATCAGGAATAGCCATGAGTCCACGTAAATTGGCTTCTGCCTGTTTTGCCACATTGACGAATTCTTTGCTACGGTGACTAAGTTCCATAACTGAACAGCCAGTATATTGCCAATTGATAAACTCTAGTTGGGCTTTTTTCATTACCTCTGCCGGTAGCATTGCTGGACCTGCACAAAAATTTAAGACTTTAGTCATGCGAACTTACTTTCCTATTATAAAATTTAGTCATTAAAAAAGGCGGTTAAACCGCCTTTTTTTTAAAATTTAAAAACGGTTATCATTCATCGTTATCCGAGAGATTTTCTGTTGATGATGTACCTTTGTTATCAACATTCGTATCAATTTCTTTCTCAGAGGTTCTACTTCGAGTAATAGAACCAAGATCTTCTTCTGCTTCATCACATGCAAACTCATCAACTTCAACTTCGTCAATGCGCTGTAGAGCAACAACATGCTCATCTTCAGCGGTACGAATAATACGAACACCTTGAGTATTGCGACCGATAACGCTCACTTCATTAACGCGCGTACGTACTAATGTACCGTTATCAGTGATCAACATAATTTCATCCATGTCTTCAACCTGAACGGCACCAACAACAGGGCCATTACGATCGCTTACTTTGATTGAAACAACACCTTTAGTTGCTCTTGATTTAGCTGGATATTCAGCTAAATCGGTGCGTTTGCCATAACCATTTTGCGTAATAGTTAAAATCGCACCTTCATTTTTAGGCACAATCAATGAAATAACCTTTTGATCACCTTCAAGACGAATACCTCGAACACCTGTAGCAGTACGTCCCATAGCTCGTAAGGCATGAATTTCTTCACCCGTTTCAGGATCAAGTTTCACCGCTCCCGTTTCACTGTCACGTGCTTTTTCATTAAAGCGTACTACTTTACCAGCATCAGAGAACAACATAATGTCATCTTCACCATTGGTAATATCTACACCGATAAGCGTATCATCGTCACGTAGATTCAAAGCAATAATACCATTCGCACGTTGATTCGAATAGGCTGTTAATGGCGTTTTCTTCACTGTGCCGGAAGCTGTTGCCATAATAATATATTTATCATCTTCGTATTCGCGTACTGGTAAAATAGCAGTGATACGTTCATCACTTTCTAACGGTAATAAATTCACAATAGGACGGCCACGTGCTGTTCTACTTGCTAATGGTAATTGGTATACTTTTAACCAATATAATTTACCGCGATTTGAGAAACATAAAATAGTATCGTGAGTATTGGCAACTAATAAACGTTCGATAAAATCTTCTTCTTTCATCTTAGTAGCCGCTTTACCTTTACCACCACGGCGTTGTGCTTGGTAGTCCGATAAAATTTGGTACTTCACATAACCTTCATTAGATAACGTTACGACGACGTCTTCTTCAGAAATTAAATCTTCAAGTGCTAAGTCATGCGAGGCATTCGTAATTTCAGTACGGCGTTCATCACCAAAATCATTACGAATAACTTCTAATTCTTCACGAATAACTTCCATTAAACGTTCAGGTGTTGCAAGAATATGCATTAATTCTGCGATAACATCTAATAACGCTTTGTACTCACTTAGAATTTTTTCGTGCTCTAAGCCTGTCAATTTATGTAAACGTAAGTCTAATATTGCTTGGGCTTGTGGCTCAGATAAGTAATATTGATTATCGCGAATACCTAATTCTGCCTCTAACCACTCAGGACGGGCCGCATCATTACCAGCAACACTGAGCATCTCTGCAACATTACCTAAATCCCAACCTCTTGATAATAAACCAGCTTTAGCTTCGCTTGGGGTTGGAGAGGTTTTAATTAAGGTAATAATTGGGTCAATATTTGCTAACGCAATTGATAACCCCTCAAGTAAATGTGCCCGTTCACGCGCTTTACGAAGTTCAAATACAGTACGGCGAGTAACCACTTCACGACGATGTAAAATAAAAGCATCAAGCATTTCTTTAAGATTAAATAATTTTGGTTGGCCGTTAGTTAATGCCACCATATTTAAACCAAAAGAAACTTGCATTTGAGTAAGTTTATAAAGATTATTTAAAACAACCTCACCGACTTCACCGCGTTTGATTTCAATAACCATACGCATACCGTCTTTATCAGACTCATCGCGTAAAGCAGAAATACCTTCTAGGCGTTTTTCTTTAACAAGTTCGGCCATTTTTTCAATTAAGCGAGCTTTGTTAACTTGATAAGGTAATTCATGCACAATAATGGTTTCACGACCATTACTTTCATTTACTTCAATATTAGCACGAGCACGAATTTTTATTTTTCCACGACCAGTACGATATGCTTCTTGAATACCAATACGACCACTAATAATACCAGCCGTTGGAAAATCAGGTCCCGGAATTATTTCTAATAACTCTTCAAAAGTAATTTCACTGTTATTAATGATCGCTAAACAGCCATTAATCACTTCGGTTAAATTATGTGGCGGGATATTAGTCGCCATACCAACCGCAATACCTGAAGTACCATTAACTAATAAGGCAGGAACACGGGTTGGCATAACGGCTGGAATTTGTTCTGTTCCATCATAGTTAGGTACAAAATCAACAGTTTCTTTATCTAAATCAGCTAAAAGTGAATGAGCTATCTTAGACATTCTAATTTCGGTATAACGCATCGCAGCAGCACTATCACCATCTACAGAACCAAAGTTACCTTGACCATCAACTAACATATAACGTAATGAAAAAGGTTGTGCCATGCGCACTATGGTATCGTAAACAGCAGTATCACCATGCGGATGATATTTACCGATAACATCACCTACTACACGGGCAGATTTTTTATAAGGTTTATTCCATGCATTATTCAGTACATCCATGGCAAATAGTACGCGACGATGTACCGGCTTTAAACCATCACGTACATCTGGTAGTGCACGACCGACAATAACGCTCATGGCGTAATCTAGATATGAGGTTTTAAGTTCATCTTCAATATTGATTGGAACAATTTGTTTGGCAAGATCTGTCATAAAACAGCAGTTTCCCTAAAATCAGAAAGTCTTAAAATTATTATTTTTACTAAGCGAGCAATAGTAACATAAAATGTTACCTCTTCGCAGAGGTTTATTTTTCAATTTTGCCTAATTTTTGGAGCAAGTACAACTAGATTTTAATAAGAAGATATTTACGGATGAATAACGATTGTTAATACTCGATTTCTGTATAAAATGAGAATGTTTGATATAAAACAATCCCATTACGTCAAAATACTGGGTTTGTGAAAAACATTGGTTTAGAATCACTACATTATTATTAGTAAGATAAAATATATTATGCCACAAAGCCCAACACTAAATACCAACAGTAAAGTCAATGTGAACCTCGACGAGATAGCCAAATTTGAAAAGATGGCTGCACAGTGGTGGGATGAAACTGGCGACTTCAAACCTCTACATCAAATTAATCCATTGCGCCAACAATTTATTTGCCAACATGTTGGCGAAGTTTTTGAAAAAAACATTATTGACATTGGTTGTGGCGGAGGAATTTTAGCTGAAAGTTTAGCCAAACTTGGTGCAAAAGTAACAGGTATTGATATGGGTACTGAGCCGTTGAATATTGCAAAATTACATGCCTTAGAGGTAGGTGTGCAGCTCAATTATGAAAAAATTACAGCTGAAGAAAAAGCATTAGCTTGCCCTAATACCTTTGACGTAATTACTTGTATGGAAATGTTGGAACATGTACCTGATCCTCAATCTATCGTAAACGCCTGTGCCTCGATGGTAAAACCGGGTGGTTATGTATTTTTCTCGACATTAAATAAAACAATAAAGTCTTATTTATTCGCTATTTTAGCCGCTGAAAAGCTTTTTAAATTAGTGCCTGATGGTACTCATAAACATGATAAATTTATCCGTCCATCACAATTAATCGCTTGGGCTGAACAAAATAATTTAAAATGTATTGATACCGCAGGCATCCATTATAATCCACTCACTGAAAACCACAAACTGACAAATAACTTAGAAGTTAATTATATTATTGTTTGTCAAAAGCTTTAGTTTTATAAAAATACTTTCATTAACACTTCGTAAAGTAAAAATTGAATCGACAGCTCAAATTGCTTAAAAACTTGGTTAGATTGTTTTTTAGCCAAGTTATTTGCAAACCCTATACTCTAAACTAATCTATTCATTTTTATAATAATTTCAATCTATATTACAAAAGAACATAATATCCTTAAAATAATCATAAAATAATTATAAATAAAAAAAATAGCGCTAAAAATAAGTTGCGTTTTATAAAAATCCTCTTCAACTAACCACTTAAAGTTAGTCACTACTAACTAATCATTCTTTCGTAAAAAAACAGCATAATTAATAAACATTTGTAGACTTGCAATAAAAGCAAATAATCATTATCTTGTGTCTATAAGTTAATAACAACTACTAGATATAGTGTTACATTGTTTTATAAGCACTATGCGCCATGGTAAGTTTTTATGACCGTTAATACCTTTTCAAATATAAAATAGTACTTTTTATAACTACAATAATAATTGGATAAAAACCTTTCATGAAAAACAACCTCTTTGTAACCAAACGTAATGGCGAACAAGAAGTCATTGATCTCGAGAAAATTCACCGTGTTATCGATTGGGCCGCTGCAGGTCTTGAAGGTGTTTCTGTTTCTCAAGTTGAACTTAAATCACATATACAATTTTATGATGGTATTAAAACTGAAGATATTCATGAAACCA
>Ga0316202_10001864_pt1 | contig 15018 bp, 13 predicted proteins | sample 3monrhotite_MG_FD_204934 | JGI IMG/M metagenome (GOLD analysis project Ga0316202, IMG submission 204934) | Microbial mat bacterial communities from mineral coupon in-situ incubated in ocean water Damariscotta River, Maine, United States -... | ecosystem: Environmental > Aquatic > Marine >... | reverse complement strand
TCGAGGCCTTAGCCAGTCCATCGATCAACTCCCGCATTTTGTCGGCAAATCCCTGATCCACAAAGCGGAACATTAGCTCAAGGTTCAAGCGAATGGAGCGGTGATCGAAATTGGCGCTGCCAAAATAGACTATATCATCGATTACGATCAGCTTCATGTGCAGTTTGGTCGGCTGAAATTCATAGATTTGCGCGCCATTCCGCAGCAATCCGCCATATGTCGCGCGGGCTGCATAGACGGTGGTCGAATTGTCCGATCTACCCGCCATAACCAGCCGCGCTTTCCCTTGTTTGGCCAGCTTGCCGAGCAATTGACGGAAACTGAGTGGCGGCGCGAAATACGCCATTACCATGTCCAGCCTGTTTGCCTTGGCGATATCCCGCTTGACCATTCGCGCCCAGTTGCTGGGTGATCGTGTTGGCCCGCCCAAGGTTAAACTGACATTCTTGCTACCCGGCTGCCAATCCTTAATCAGTTGACGGATAGCGCGATATTGAGAAGTTGAATCTTCAGAATATGCGCTCAGCTGATCAAACCATTTGATCAGATCGTCCACCACCGGCCCTGTCATCTGCACGCCGATATCGCACCACCCATTGTCTTGCGGTTCCGCAAAATATTGATCGGACAGGTTGAATCCACCGACCATGGCGACTGAATCATCAACAATGCACATCTTCTGATGGTTGCGGATCAGATAACGCCGGCTGAACTTGGGACTAAAGACAGCAAATTTGCCGCCATTCTCTTTCACAGGGTCGAAAAACTCATCAGGAGCGTCGGTCCCAAATCTGTCGACCATAAGATGAACATCGACGCCGCGCTTTGCGGCAGCCACAATGCTATCCAGCACCCGCTGACCAGATGCGTCTTTCTGAAATGTGTAATAGAAGATTTTGAGCGAGCTCTGCGCTTCATTGATCAGCCCGCACAATGTTTCGAGGCGGTCGCTGCCATGCATATAGATCGTCAGATCATGACCCTGGACGCGAAGCGAGAATGGCTCGGCATCGCGGTAAGCGCCACGATGCGTCGATTTCTGAACTTCCTCTGCATTGGCCAAAACCGTTTCTTTCTCTAATTTCGCGCTGCCAATACAAACCGCTCTACAGGTCCATTCCCTGCTGCGCATTTCCTTGACTCGCCGCGCTGCCGCGCCTATCTCGCGCGCTTCCCAGAAACACAAGTTTTATTGGAGTGCCCATGGCACGCGTTACCGTCGAAGATTGCGTTGATAAGGTCCCAAATAGGTTCGATCTCGTCCTGCTCGCTGCACAGCGCGCGCGCGAGATTTCAGGTGGGGCGGAAATTACTCTCGATCGTGACCGGGATAAGAATCCCGTTGTCGCTTTGCGCGAAGTTGCTGAACAGACTGTCAGACCAAAAGATCTGACCGAAAGCGTCATCACCGGTTTGCAGAAAATTCTGCCCGACGACGAAGACGAAGTGGATGAGGTCGCATCGCTGAGCCAGTCAGCCGAAGCGCTACGCATTACCGCTTCCGCTCCGACACGTTCAACATCGATTGGCGCCGAATACGACGGCTAACCGATCGCTTGATCAGTTCCGATTCGGGTCACCAAAGGGCCGCTCCTTGACGGGGCGGCCTTTGTCGTTTGGGGTATGCCCAGAGGACAGGAGCGCCAGGTCGAATGGCAACGATAGCAATCTACAGCGTCAAGGGCGGTGTCGGTAAAACGACGCTTTCGGCCAATCTCGGCTGGTGTTTTGCAGCCAAGTCAAACTGCCCCTCCGTGGTATGGGACCTTGACCCGTCCGGCGGTGCTGGATTTCTTTTCGGCGTTGAGGAGAAAACCTCGAGGCGTTCTTCGGCCTTGTTCAACGCGGGCCGCGATCCGCGCGAACTTGTGCTCAGCACGTCGGTCGATGGACTATCGGTGCTTCCCGCGGATGAGGGGCTGCGAGACATAGAAATGAAGCTGGCCCGAGTGGGTAGTCGCTCCAAGATCACCACCATGGTGCGATCGCTATCGAAAGATTTTGAGCGGGTAGTGATCGACTGCCCACCGGTGCAGAGCGAGCTCAGCAAGCAGATCATTCGGGCCGCAGATCTGGTCATAGTGCCGCTGCCGCCATCGCCGCTATCAACGCGCGCTTTCCAGCAAGTTTCAGATCAGGTGAAGGCATCGGGCAAGCGGCATCCACCTATGTTGCCGGTACTTTCGATGGTCGACATGCGCCGAAATCTGCACCGCCAGGCGGTAGCGGATGCGCCGAGCTGGCCCGTGATCCCATTTTCAAGCGCGGCAGAACAATGCGCCGTCCGCCAACAGCCGGTTGGCCAATTTGCCGCAAATTCGCCCACCGCGAAGGGTGTAGAGCGCTTGTGGGCGGCCATCGAAAGCAAGCTTAGGACCATCGATCTGTGACACCCCTCGACCAGCACGGGCAAGCGGAGTAGAATGCTGGTATGAGCGGAGATATCGGCGACATAACAGGCGCGGTGGGTGACGCCGTTTTAGGCGGCGCAGCGGCAAAGGCGGTCGAGCAAGATGCGGGCGGAACAGCTATTGGCGAGGACGGTCATACGCAAGAGAACGCCTGCCTAAATTGCGGCACCCCGCTGCAGGGCGTTCACTGCCACAATTGCGGGCAAAAGGCGCATGTCCACCGCACGCTGCGCGGCTTCTTGCACGATCTGGTCCACGGTGTGCTGCATTTTGAAGGCAAGTTCTGGCGCACTATGCCGCTATTGTTTTGGCGCCCTGGCCGCGTAATGCGCGAATACATCGAGGGGAAGCGGGCAAAATATGTAAGCCCGATCGCGCTGTTTTTGTTCACAGTCTTTGTCAGCTTTGCCATTTTTAGCGCCTCAGGCGGCTTTGGTGAGTTCGATCCGAAGATTGAGCCGGAGACGGCGGCGCAATTGCAGGCAAATATTGACGGGTCAGACCGCAGGATTGCGCAGCTGAACGAGCGTTTGCTAGAAGAGGGACTTACTGAATCCCAAAATGCAAATCTGCGCGAAGAAATCGCATCCGCGAGCGCCGAACGGACAGTGTTTTCCGAACTTCTAGAAACCGCCCTAGTCAGTGAAGGCGCCGGAGGCGCTGTGACAATCAACGAGTCGGATGATCCGGCTACCGATGCGGCTGTGCCAGCCGCTGAGTCGGACATAGGCGGAGCCAGCGATGAAGTGGGCGCGTGGCTCAAGGGCGCGTTGGATACGGCTCAGGCCAATCCGGGTCTACTGCTCTACAAATTGCAGACGAATGCATATAAGCTAAGCTGGCTGCTAATCCCGCTGAGCCTGCCCTTCATGTGGTTGATGTTCCCATTCAGCCGCCGCTTCAAAATGTATGATCACACGGTGGTGGTCACCTATTCGATCAGTTTCATGACCATGCTGGCAGTGGTGTTGTCATTTGGGATCGCTTTCCAGCTATGGCCACTGATAGTCGGACCGCTGCTCTATGCGCCATTCCATTTGTACCGCTCATTGCGCGGAGCCTACAGCCTAAGCCGGTTGGGCGCACTTTGGCGAATGGTCGCGTTGTCGGTCGGCATTTGGGTGACATTGCTGTCATTCGTGCTGATTATGGTAGGAATTGTACTCGCATAAAAAGGGCGACCGTTCGGGCCGCCCTTTTTCATTGCGCCGCTCAGCTTCAAGCCCCCTGCGGAGCTGCCCCGCCCGAACCGCCAAATTTCTTACCGGCTTTGGGAATCGACGATCCGGTTAGTGGCTTGATCTTATCTTTGCCCTTTGGCTCATCAGAACGATCGAACTTACCCGTTTCAAGCAGCTGATCGATCTCGTCACCCGACAGCGTTTCATATTCGAGCATTGCTTGCGCGAGCACGTGCAGCTTGTCTTCTTGTTCGGTCAGAACTTCGTTTGCTCGCTGATGCGCAGTATCAACCAGTCCCTTGATCTCGGCGTCGATCAGCTTGTTCGTTTCGGCGCCGGCCATCGTTCGCTGGGTCTGACCCATGCCAAGGTAACCTTCCTGGCTCGCCTCATATTGGAGCGGACCCAGCTTATCGGACATGCCCCATTTGGTGACCATATTGCGTGCAAGATCGGTCGCGTATTGGATGTCCGACGATGCCCCGCTTGATACTTTATCATGCCCGAAGATGATTTCTTCGGCGACACGTCCACCCATTGCGACGGCAAGGTTCGCATGCATTTTGTCACGGTGATATGAATAATTATCGCGCTCGGGCAGGCGCATGACCATACCAAGCGCGCGGCCGCGCGGAATGATCGTGGCTTTGTGAATCGGGTCAGATGCTGACTCGTTGACAGAGACCAGCGCATGGCCAGCTTCGTGGTAAGCAGTCATCTTCTTCTCATCGTCAGTCATGACCATGCTCCGACGTTCGGAGCCCATCATAACCTTGTCTTTGGCATCCTCGAATTCCCGCATCGCGACGAGGCGTTTGTTACGCCGAGCCGCTAGAAGAGCTGCCTCATTGACGAGATTGGCGAGGTCCGCGCCAGAGAACCCGGGCGTACCGCGCGCGATGGTGCGACTGTTAACGTCCGGAGCCAAAGGCACCTTCTTCATATGCACTTCGAGAATCTTCTCGCGGCCATCAATATCGGGAACAGGAACCACGACCTGGCGGTCGAAACGGCCTGGACGCAACAAGGCGGGATCGAGAACATCGGGCCGGTTTGTCGCGGCGATGATGATGATGCCTTCATTGGCTTCAAACCCATCCATCTCGACCAGCAATTGGTTTAGCGTCTGTTCGCGCTCGTCATTCGAGTTGCCAATACCGTTGCCGCGATGACGGCCCACTGCGTCGATCTCATCGATGAACACGATACAGGGCGCATTTTTCTTCGCCTGTTCGAACATGTCGCGCACACGGCTCGCGCCGACGCCGACAAACATTTCGACAAAATCCGAACCGGAAATGGTGAAGAAAGGCACGCCCGCCTCGCCCGCAATGGCACGCGCAAGCAGCGTCTTACCCGTACCCGGTGAGCCGACAAGCAGCGCACCCTTGGGTATTTGGCCGCCCAGCTTCGAGAAGCGCTGCGGATCTTTTAGAAACTCGACAATTTCCTCAAGCTCTTCGCGCGCTTCATCGATACCCGCGACATCTTCGAAAGTGACTTTGCCCTGACGCTCGGTCAGCAGCTTCGCCTTGGATTTGCCGAAGCCCATTGCTCCGCCAGCGCCGCCACCCTTTTGCACCTGTCGTAAGGCAAAAAACGCGATGCCAAGGATCAAAATGAAGGGAAGCGACTGGATCAGGATCACCAGCAGCGGATTCATCCGCTCAACCGGCGCACCCGAATATCGAACATTATTGTCTTCGAGCAGTTCGATCAGCTTGGTGTCGCTACCAACAGGAACGGTTACGAATGTCTCTTTGTTTTTAAACGTGCCGGTGATCTTGTCCGGCGCGAGCTTCACTTCCTGGACCGTCCCTTCAGCGACCTTGTCGCGGAATCCAGAATAATCGATCTGGGTTGCTGCTGGCTGTCCGGCATTACCAAACATCGTAACCACCAGAATCAGCGCCATGAAAATGCCGCCCCATACGAGCATGCTCTTGATCCACGGATTGACTGGCTGCGGTTCGTTTTCGTCGTTCATCTGTCGGGAGGTCCTTTCACCTCAAGAATATGACCACAATATGGGGTCGGACGGGTGAATGGCAAGCTAACACAGCCAACGATCTATATGGCGCGATATGCGCCTAGGAAAACGTCGACAGCACCGCGAATTCGATCTGCGTTGCGACGGTCATCCAATTTGGCACCAAATCGCCGCTCGAGATCGCCCATTCCCTTGCACATCGAGACGAATTGCTCAGCGGCCAGCTCAGGGTCTTCTATCCTTAGCTCGCCCGCATCGACCATCTGCTGGAGCCAGACTCCAAAAATGGCTTTCATCCTCCACGGTCCGGAATCGAGAAAGGCTTGGCCGAGCGAAGGCTCCGCCTCGGTTTCCGCTGCAATGCGCCGTTCAAACTGGACCATTTCTGGCCGAGACATGAAGGCCATCATGCCCTGCCCAATGGTAAGAAGTCGCTCCTCAATATCTCCATCGTTCGATTCTTCGATCGAGAAATGGCCGGGCATTTTTTCGCATTGAGCCTGGACTGACGCGACAAAAAGCCCGCGCTTGTCGCCGAAGTGATTGTAGACGGTAACCTTTGATACGCCTGCATCAGCGGCCACCTGCTCAATTGCAGTCGCAGCGAAGCCATGTTCGAAGAAAGAATGCGTCGCAGCTTCGACGATCGCCTGTCTTTTAGCATCGTCGGCTGGGCGACCGATCTTCTTCGCAGCGGTGCTTGACACAATGAGCGATCCCGTTCAATTAAACGATACCGTTCACTATGTAGCGCTGTGCGCAAAAGCGCAAGCCAATCGGAAACAGGCAAGCACATGCTGTGGATCGCAATCCGAATGCTAACCGGTGACACGACCAAATTTTATGGTCTGCTTTTTGGCATTGCCTTCTCTACTTTGCTCATCACTCAGCAGCTGACGATTTTCCTCAATCTGCTCAATCTCGGTGCCGCCGGCGTTTACAACAATGGCAATGGTGAAGTTTTTGTGATGGATTCGGTTAGTGTGACGGCCGATGTCACCTACCCGATGCCTGCAACCGCACTCGACAGAGTTCGCTCGGTGGAGGGTGTCGAATGGGCTGTCCCGCAACTGCGCTCCGCCGCGGCTGTTCGGACAATTCAGGGTGACCTTGAGCAAGTTGTCATAGTAGGCGTCGACGATTCAACATTTATCGGCATGCCGAGACGATTGATTGAGGGCAACAATACGGTTTTGGCCCAACCCGATACTGTAATCATCGACGATGTCGGCTCTACGCGAATGTTTCCAGGTCTCGACCCTGTCGGTCAGCAGTTGGAGCTCAACGATCAGCGGGCTGTCGTGCGTGGAATCGCCGATACGATACCCGGCTTTGCCAGTACGGCGGTGCTCTACACCACCTATTCTCGTGCGTTGCGATATGTCCCGGGAACTCGCAATCGGCTGAGCTTGATTGTAGCCAGCCCCGTTGACGGGATATCGCCCGCCGAATTGGTTTCTAGGATCGAAAACCAAACGGGGCTCAAAGCCGAAACCCGCGAAGAATTTACCGATGCCGGAATTCAGTATATTATTGATAACACAGGAATTCCATTCAATTTCGGGATCACCGTTGCGCTTGGCTTCATCGTCGGAGTGGCGATAGTCGGGCTAACTTTCAGCCTCTTCATAAGAGACAATATCAAGCAATTCGGTGCGCTGAAGGCTATCGGCGTGACCAATGGCGCAATCAAACACATGGTCGCCGCGCAGGCGGCTATGGTCGGCCTGATCGGTTATGGCCTTGGACTGGTCGGCACGATCGGCTCGCTCTACGCATTTTCGTCGAATCCGTTCTTCAAGGGCTTTTTCATTCCGTGGCAGGTGCCGCTGATCAGCCTAGCCGCTGTGATCATCATATTGGTGCTCACTGCGCTGATCGCCTTGCGTAGCGTTCTGAACACGGAACCGGCAGCGGTCTTCCGATGAACGATCGATCAGAAACAGCAATCAGCACCCGCGGCGTGACACGCGACTTTCCCGCAGGCCAAGATATTATCACCGTGCTTCACGGAATCGATCTAGACATTCGCGCCGGCGAGCTGACTTTTCTCGTAGGGGAGAGCGGTTCGGGCAAGACTACGCTTATCTCAATTATGTGCGGTATCCTGTGGCCAACTCTGGGCGACGTTAAAGTCTTTGGGACCGACATTTACGATCTAACGGATACCGAGCTGGTCAATTTTCGACTGCAGAATATTGGCTTCATTTTCCAGCAGTACAATCTCATCCCCTCGATCGACGCTGCGGCGAATGCAGCGGTGCCCTTGATTGCCCAAGGCATGAAGGTTGACCAGGCACGAGAGCGGGCCAAACTGTTGCTCGACAAGCTCAACATACTCGATCAGGCAGACAAGCTCCCAAGCCAGCTCTCGGGCGGGCAGCAGCAACGTGTCGCGATTGCACGCGCGCTTGTTCACGAACCGCGACTGGTCGTATGCGATGAACCGACAGCAGCTCTCGACGCAAAATCGGGTCGCCGCGTGATGGATTTGCTGCGTGAAGTTGGCGTTGCAGAGGATCGAAGCGTCATCATCGTCACGCATGATAACCGTATTTTCGATTTGGCCGACCGGATCCTCGTACTCGAAGACGGCCGGATCACCCATGACGGCACCGAAATGCCCGCGGATCACTAGAAACGGAACTGGATAATGGCATTGTTTCCCGAAGATATGAGCTTCTCGCGCAAGATATTGCCGGTAATTGCGATTGTCGGGCTGGTATTCTCGGTATTCTACATCTGGAGCGAATTGCCCAATCGTCAGCCATCCGAACCTGAAAACGAGCCGCCGCGAGCAACGGGTGAGCTAGCCAATTCTGCGCGCGTCGCCGGGGCAGGCCTTGTCGAGCCATCGAGCGAAGTGATCGACATCGGAACCGCTCTTTCCGGTCTGGTCACAGATTTGCGCGTGCAACCGGGCGATTATGTAAGCAAAGGGCAAACGCTCTTTGTTGTCGACGACCGCGCTGTTCGTGCTCGATTGCACGAGGCCAACGCGGCAATCGGAGAGGCACGTGCTGCTATCGGCGAAGCCCAGTCGGCGCGCGCCACTGCGCAAAGCCAACTCGAACTCTATCGCGGCGTGGAAGATTCTGCCGCAGTCAGCCGCGCCGAAGTGATCCGGGCGGAAGGAGATGCATCCGCGGCAGAAAGCCGGTTGCAGCTTGCCAAGGCCCGCCTGACCGCGGCGCAGGCCGCTGCAGGGAGCGCGAATACAGAGCTGGGCCGTCTGACCGTCCGAGCGCCAATTGCGGGAGAAATCCTTGCCGTAAACATCCGCCCTGGTGAATTCGTGTCGACCATGGGCGGCAGCGGCCAACCCTTCATACACATGGGCGAAACGCGGCCGCTGAATGTGCGCGTCGATATTGACGAAGCAGAGGCCACGCGCGTGCAACTGGGTGCAGCAGCGATAGTCTCCCCGCGCGGGGCCGCGAGCGAACAGGTTGAAGCAAAGTTTGTTAGAGCGGAGCCGTTGGTCGTACCCAAAACTTCGCTAACCAACAGCGCCAGTGAGCGCGTCGATGTTCGCGTTCTGCAAGTGCTCTACGAACTGCCCGAAACCGACGGATTGTTCCGCGTGGGCCAACAGATTGACGCCTTTATCCCCGCGCGACAGCCAAAGGCCGGGAACGAGGCAGAGTGACCATTCGCGCCTTCGCTCTTTCAATTGGCGCCAGTATTGCGCTGAGCGCCTGTGTTGCCGGCCCGCCGCCAAATATAGCGACAACCGCACCCGATCTGCCGCTGAGCTTTGCCTATGCTCCGGATGAGGCAGTTTCGACCTCGGTCGAGAATTTGCTTCCGAACAATGACAAAGCCTTCGCGATTTTGTCCCGAGTCGCGCAGGATGGCTCGCCGACATTGGCCGAGGCCTCAGCACGGATCGATGCTGCAAGAGCGCGCGCTGCCGGAACCGGAGCAAACCGGTCACCAAGCATTGGCGCGGGTGGCTCGGCCGATTTTCAACGCACAAATCCTGCGCAGTTCGGGGCCGGTCTGCCGCCAGGCATCCAGTTCGACAACGAACGAGTGAGCTATTCTGCGACCCTTAGCGCAAGCTGGGATCCCGACCTGTTCGGACGATTGCGTGCGCAGGAACGGGCGGCACTGGCACAGCTTGATGCGGCTGGCGCCGATGCTGCCGGCGTCCGTCTGGCGCTGATCGCTGAAGTCGCCGGAGCGGTAATTGACTGGCGCACGCTGACGGCGCGAGAGAGGGCTTTGAAGGAAGACTTGGTCGCCGCGGAAAGCCTTGTGACACTGGCCGACATTCGCGAACGCGCCGGCATTGCGCCCGGCTTTGACAAGGTGCGCGCGGAAACTTCCGCCGAGGGCAGCCGCAGCCGCATTGCCCTGCTCGGTAGTGAGCGCGTGCAGATTGTCGGGCGGCTGGTTTCGCTTACTGCATTGTCGGCGCAGAATGTTCGGACGGCATTGACCGAAGCGTCGACCAACAGCGACACTCCGCCCGTACCGGCAAGTTTGCCATCGCAGCTTCTCGCCAATCGACCTGATGTTCAAGCGTCTGCCGCACGGCTGGCAGCGAGCGATGCAGAACTTTATGCCGCCGCTGCACAGCGTTTCCCGCAGTTCACTCTGTCGGCTGCGCTCGGCCTATTGGCATTCGACCTTGGCGATTTGTTCGACGGAAGCTCGGTTGTCGGATCGGCCAGCGGATCATTGCTCGCACCGCTGCTCGATTTTGGACGCATCCAAGCGGAGATCGATGTCGCAGCCGCCAACAAGCGAGCTGCATTCCAGGCCTATCGCGGTCAGGTATTCAACGCCTTGGGCGAAGCAGAGACAGCCTATGGGCTTGTCGCCGCAAGCGATCGGCAGCTTACCCTAGCAGTGCGCGAGCGGGACAGCGCGAACCGTGCTGCGGAGCTCGCAGAAGTGCGATTCCGTGCGGGGCTTTCGGACTTTCTCACTGTGCTCGAGGCACGCCGCTCGGCCGATGCGTCTGGTGAACGGGCAGCCGCAGCTTCAGGACGCGCGGCGCGCTCGAGGGTCTTATTGTGGCAAGCACTTGGCGGCGGCAATCAAGCGATGACACGGTCAACCAGCCAGTAGGCACCAATGATCCCGATTCCATAGGCTGAGGAGCGAATTGCTGGCGCATACAGATGAGCCGAAAAGCGCCGCACCGCCCACAGCAGCGCAAGTACCGCCGCCACAACCAGTAGCTGCCCTGCCTCGACACCCACATTGAAAGCCACAAGCGCTGCGAGAATATCACCCTCGGGCAAACCGATGGCATTTAGTGCGCCGGCAAATCCGAAACCGTGCAACAGGCCAAAAAGGAAGGCAACGATCCACGGGAGCCGCTTTGTCAAGGTCGGCTTCTCGTCGTGAGGGCGCAAAATTTCCAGCGCGAGGAATAGGATCGATAGCGCTATCAGCGCTTCGACCGGGCGCTGCGGCAGGCCAACAAAGCCCAGCGCCGCCGCTGCCAATGTGATCGAATGCGAGAGTGTGAACGCTGTCGCCGCAACAACAACGCGGCGCCAATCACCAATAAGCAGCACCAAAGCGATCACAAAAAGCAGGTGATCCCACCCGGCGAGTATATGCTCGACGCCCAAGACGAAATAGGTTTGCAGAACTTGCGTGGTCGAAGGTTGCACAGCGATCGCGGCGCTCGGCTCCCGCGCGGTAAGGCGTAAAGCCTGCGAAGGTTGCTCAAGTGGCTGGATGCGAACGAGCATATCAGCCTGACCGATCAAGCCCGGCATAGCGACCGCCTGTCCGGCAATGCCGCCTTCGCAAGTGAACTCCCCCGAACCGACAATCGCATTACCCGACACGCCAATTTCCGGCGCACCGTCATATTGGCAGTTTTCCGGGATAAGCGGCGGAGAAGGCAATTCGGTCGGCGCGGTCGAAACGGGCAGTTTCCAGCCGAGTTGCCAGACGCCAGCGCGCTCCTCAGTCAGCTCGAGATAGCCAGGTCGCAGCTCATCAGCTCGGGCCGCGGGTACCATCAGCATCAAAAACGCACAGAAGGCTGCCAGCAGCCTCATCGCTCTATTGTCACCTCATAGGCATCGCGCAGCAATTGATAGGCATCATCGCGCCGCGTCTCGAGAGTGCTCGTTCGCCAGTCATTTTCGACCCGCTCTCGAATTTCCACCAAAGGCGGAACTTCGCCGATTTCGCGATCACGAACCATGACGAGATGCCAGCCAAAGCCGGACACGATAGGCTGTGACCACGCATTCATTGCGTTGAGCGATTGCAAACCCTCGATGAACCGCAATCCAAACCGGCCTTCAATCCGCCGGCTCGGCCAATCGTCGACGGTCTCGGGTAGAGAAATACTCTCGCCAATCTCGTTCCAAACAGCGTCTTGCGCGAGTTTCAACAACGCCGCTTCGGCATCGGCTTTCTCTCTGAAGAACAACTGATCAAAACTGTAACTCGTTTCCTCGGTGAAGCGCTGCGGGTTCTCTGCCAGCCAATTCTCCAAAGTCTGCTCGCTCGGCTTGGCGGTTTCCGCAATCGAACTCGCAAGAAAGTTCATCTTGTTCGCCATTCGCTTGCGGACAACGGCATCCCCGCGGTCGAGCCCGAGCCGGAGCGCCTCGCGATAAAGGATTTCCTCGCGCAGCCATGTTTGGGTCAAACTATCTAGTTCTGCATCGGTCGGCGGACGCTGCATCATCCGCTGCCATTGCAGCGCCATGCGCGCGCGATCCTCTTGTGTTATCGCGATCGTACGGCTGGCAGGATCGACTGGCTCACCTTGCCAGGCGAAGAACAAGAACAAAGCCGTCCCAGCGAGCAGGAAGTGGACAAGCGGCTCTCGCAGCCATCCTCTGAGCGACATGTGATCTGTCCCGTCAGCCTTCGACGGCGACTGCGCGGCCAACCCAGATCGGCGAGGTGTAGGCCCGCTCCTGAGCAACCGCATCGTTCATCGCTGCTTCGCTCAGTTCGAAACCGAAACGGACCGCATCAAACAAGGTCCAACGCGGAGTCGGAATTTCCAGCACGCGCACATAATAGAATGCGTTTTGCCCATCACGATATTCGGGATCGGTCCACACTGTTTGCAGTTCGGCTGCGCCGATATCATTGGTATAAGTTGCCTTGCTCATATCGACACTATTGCCAACCGAAGGAACCTTGCCGCCGACCTTGCGCCTTACATCCTGATCGGACCATGCGACATCAAAGACTTTCTCCTGCAAGCTTCCGTCGGCTGTGATCCAGCCTTTGACTATTTGAACGCGGTCCAGATGAGCGCCATCGGGGTCTTTGAGGGCGGAAACGATGAACTGCGGCGCATCGCCATTCGCTTCCAGATCGCCTCCCATCGGCACGCCCTTGGCATAGCCTTCTGCTACCCAGTCACCGGCAAAATCCGTATCGGCAAAATCGAACCCGCCGAAGAAGCGCACGACCATGCGCGGCCCGGTGGTGGCATAGACCTCGCGCCGCATCATCGCATCGAAAATTTCCGCACGCGTGTTGGCCTTGGCCCATACCGCAGCGTAACCGCCAGCCAAATAATTCCAGCCGAACCGGCCCTCGCGAGTTCCCAGATTTTGTTCTTGGTTCGCGCGCTCGGCATTGGGTTCATTGCCGGTATGCTTGCCGAAGAAATTGTCTTCATCGCCAGTCGCCAAAGTCGTATGACTATCGGTCGATCCGATCATTCCGAACTTATAAGGGTTGGCGCCCGCCTGCTGCTCGATCGAAAGCCCGCGCTTTAGCGCCTCGCGCAGATACTCTCCGGCAAACATCGAGTTTTCTTTATCGGCGGTGAGCGAGAGATTGCCGATTTCCCATCCGAGGTCGCCGAAACTGGCGAATTCATCATTCGGTGAGAGAAACGGATGCGATTCGCTGTCACCCTTGATTTGCGTCGCTTCGACTACCGGCTCGCGCATGGCACGCCGACGTGCCGTCTCCGCCGTCATCGGACCGCCATCTGCCTGCGTCAGTTCGAACATAATCCCGTTGGATAGGTTTGAATTGTGCGGGATCGCCAAGACCCTGCCGCCAGTCGCCTCTTCATAGGCATCCATATAATCGAACAGCGTATCAAGACTGCTATCCAGCGCCGGAGCCGGCAGAGTTTCCGATGTGCGTTCGTAGCCGTCACGGTACATGACCACGCGGTGGAGATTGTTTCCGCCGGGCATCAAAGTCCATTCGTAGCCGGCGATCGGTGTAAATTTGCCGGGCTCATAATATTTGTCGAGCGTGGCAAGATGTTCTGTCCAAACTGTCCGGTTCGCTTCCTTCTGCAATTCGGGGTCTGTGAGCGATTCCGGCAATGTGCCGTTTGAGGCAGCTGTAATTAGTTCGGCGATCGCCAATTGCGATTGTTCCGGCGATTCATGCATCATATCGTACCAGCGAAGCAGCGTTTCATCGCGTATCGCAATGCGCGGTGCGTCGTATAATCTTTTGGTCGAGCCGAGAGCGTCGCTGTGATCGGCGATCACCAGAAAATCAAGCGGCCGCGAGAGTTTGGCCTTCATGCCCATGGTGGCGGTCACTTCATCGCCGCGGGCAAATTGCAGTGCCGCATCGGGGCCAAGGCGCGTGCCAAAGCCAAACGCATCGATCGAATTGTCAGTATGAAGATGGGTATCACCCCACAGCACCTGCTGCGGATATTCGGTGAGCTCAACGCCCGCCTCCACCTCGGCAATATTCTTGGCTGTTCTCGCGGGATCGTAGCGAATGAACAAATACCAAATGGCCACTGCCAGAACAGCGACCAAAACCAAGATACCGAGAATTTTCTTCATAAGGCTCCCCCACACATGTCACGATTTGCTCGCAATCTAGTGACATCATTGATGCCATAGTATCAGCTCAGGTCAAGCGGCAGAACCTAGGGCCTGCGCAACAATAGCGCCGAACGTGCGCATTTTACGGTCACTTCATTGCGCTGATTCAGAAGCTCGTGGGTGAATGTGACGATCCCCGCATTGGGACGCGATTTCGACGGTTTCAGACCGGTCACTTCGCTGGTCGCACGCAATGTGTCGCCAATAAAGACCGGTTTGGGCATCACCAATTTGTCATAGCCCAGATTGGCCACCAAAGTGCCGAGAGTTGTATCTCCGACAGACAAACCGACCATGAGCGCGAAGGTAAAGGTGCCGTTGACCAATATCTGACCAAATTCAGACTCTTTGGCCGCTTCGACGTCGAGATGCAGCGGCTGCGGATTATGCGTCATGGTGGAGAACAACAAATTGTCCGTTTCGGTCACCGTTCGGCGGATCTCATGCTCGATCCGGTCACCGATTTCCCACTCGTCAAAATATCGTCCGGCCATGCGCCTCGCTCCTTTAAAATCCACTTTGTGCACCCATGCGTCACACAGCCACTTGATTGCAACTGAAACTAGGTTCAGATCGCGCGCAACAATGTTTCAAACGTACTGAGTCGCCGATGTCTCGTTCCA
>Ga0316202_10001862_pt1 | contig 15036 bp, 16 predicted proteins | sample 3monrhotite_MG_FD_204934 | JGI IMG/M metagenome (GOLD analysis project Ga0316202, IMG submission 204934) | Microbial mat bacterial communities from mineral coupon in-situ incubated in ocean water Damariscotta River, Maine, United States -... | ecosystem: Environmental > Aquatic > Marine >... | reverse complement strand
CAATAACGAGCGTCCCAATATGGCGCTCGGCGGCATAACGCCAAAACAAAAACTAGCCATGGGCATGCCCATGGCTGCTTAAAACAGTTCTACTTATCAAGTCCCCTAATAATGGGGGTATTACCGGAGTATTTTCCGGGGTTAATGCCCATATGCCTGTCACGCACTTGAGCTAGTCATGAGCGTGACAGGCATTTTGTTGCCTATTGCGCTGCGGGGTTGGACTTCGTTGTAGTCTCTACGCCAATGTTCCAGTTTTAAGCGGGCGTCGTCAAGGGGTAATACCCTTATAGCCTAGACAGATTTCGTCTGCCTAACGAAGCAATATGAGAGAGCACCCCAAATAACAAGACTGCGTCAACAATATAAGCGAACCCAGTTGCGGGCTCAATAATCATGAGAATACTCCGGCTCCACAAAGCGGCCAGAAAAGCGATACGGAAATCATTACCGTGAGAACTGCCATTAATTCGTTGGCTCTTGATCAAGGCGCCGATAGTTCCGAGTAGGCTAGCTAACAGTAAAACGAACACAGCTCCTCCTATGGGCCCCAAATACACATAAGCGAACATATCAAATTTGCTGGTGGGGCCCCCAGCCACCTCACTCCAAGGGTTATAATATAGCAGTGCCTGGCGCCCAACTGAGTAACGACCAGTATCATAACCAAATAGCCTTGAGCTACCTGTAATGCCGATAAACGGTACCACAAAACGAGCTGCGATATTGTCCGTCTCCAATCTATCAATAACGCCGTTTGGAAGTATTAGGTAGCTAGTGTTTCCGTTAGCTATCATCCGGTAAACAAAGCGCTCGACTACCAAGCCTACTCCCGAAATATCAGTCACGATATCGCCTGCTGTCACATTATTTCTATCCAGATTTATGCTGAGCGCCGCAAACAAAAAGCCACCGCCTAACACGCCGACACCAATTAACTTGCCGAGCCCAATTTTCAATTTATACCCGGCAAGCTTCAAGGCGAAAAATGATACTAATAGGCTGAATAATATCGAAATTTTGGCCCCATTCAGCAAAGCAGCGAATACAATGAAAATCCCCAAAAGCATCACCTTATAGCCCCGCCCCTTTGAACTTGACGCAATTTTCAGAGATCCGTACGCCACGAGGAACGGGCTTATTAGATCCAACACCCGAATATAGGCTCCGAATCCTCGCGCAGCATCAAACCGATTTGTAACCGCGAATATTCCAAACCCCACCGAAAAAATAATGTACGCGCTAATTATGAGGTACAATAAAATTGTCGCTTGCAAAACACCCCGCCCCATACCTTTAGCGGTAATGCCCACAATGACGCTAGTTAGTAAGCGATTGCTTCGCTTTCTCGAAAAATAATTAAAACAAGCGAGGAAAAGCGCCCCAAAGACCAAGATAATCCCCGCTAAGTACCCGCTAATGAGCCCGCCTATATATAAAAATGCTACGATGCCATATTTGATTCCAAACCCTAGTACATAGGCCAAGGCGAACGGGTCGAATATACCGGCAATCAATAACCTGTGAACACAAAACCACAGAAAAGCCGAGCTCAAAAAAACAAGCAGCACCAAAAGCTGCCATTCTTCTAACGCAATGGTAAGGAATTCTGACGCATTCATCTGCGCGCCACCTTCTTTAAAACATGGTGAACTGCACCGAAAAAGACCCACGGCAGTTTCTGTACGCCAGCCAAAATAGCAATTTCAACTGCAATACGCAGCTCCCCGCGCCGAATGGCTGCCAAAAGAAAGTATGACAATCGAAGCCCCACTGATCGTCGCTTTAAGCTCGTTGGAGCTAAAGCTTCAAGCACTTGTTTTGCCGCTAGAGCTTGTTTCCTAAGATCCCTATAAGTGTTTTGATTGTGGTGCCTGTAGGACACACACAAAATTTCAGGCGTAAACTCGAAGTTTTTTCCTCGAACTGTAAAGCGCATGAGTAACTTAGTGAACAAGGCAAAGTCATCGGCAATCATTGATCGATTAAAACCATCTACTTGTCTAATCGCGCTTACTCGAAAAACCGAAGATTGGCAAAGGATTGGACTAGGGCAGTCAATAAACAGAGAGCGCTTCATATCATTAGGGGATTTTTGGAAAAAGGTCTCATGCTTTTCTCCATAGACTTTAGAGCGCGTTCCGTCTGAGAAAAAGTTTTCCCCGCCCCCTATTATAAATTTTAATTCCCCTTGCTCTTCCATTCGAAAGATAAGCTTTTCGATGCCCGATGCGCATGCAACATCGTCCGAAGCCATGAAGTAGACATACTTACTTTTACAACTTTCTAGGAAAATATTTACAGAATCTACTACGCCCTTGTTCTCCTTCTTGCGAACAAAATCAACGCCGTCCCAACCGTGTCTATCTAAATAGCTTTCGATTTTCGTTACGGATCCGTCTTGCGAAGCATCGTCGATGATAAAGATACGCCTTCCTGGTACATTTATCTTCCTTGCACTATCAAGCGCTTCCTCAATAAACTCCGCATGATTAAAAGAAGGGATGAAAATACTTAACACTGTTCACCTTTTTCAAGTTTTTCAGACTTCCATTTAGACCGAGTCACTAAGCCAACAACAACAAAATACGCAAGGTAATTGATGGAGTGCGCATACATTACACCCTCTAGGCCAAATTTTTGGATAAGCACGTGCGACAACACCACGAACGTTACCGAAAAAATAATCTCTGTGGCTATATATGGTCGCATCATCGCCTTTGCTAACATCAGATAGGAAAACAACCAAGACGCAATTTTGATGACGTCTCCAACTAACATCCACTTAAATAGCGGTAGCATTGGCTCAAAGGCATCTGAGAATATAACGCTGACAACCACGCTTTTGAGAAAAAACAACAATAATGCAGCAATGACAACCACTGGCATAATAACTCTATACCCACCGATTAATTCGCGGCGGATTTCGTTGGGGTTTGACAACGCTGCAAACCTTGGTAGGTAATAGATTGTTAGCGTTGTAGTAACGACAGTAAGATAAACTGAAGAGACGTACCAAGCAGCTTGCCAATAACCTGCTTCCGTTAAACCTAGTAGGTTAGTGATTTCTAGGCGCACGGCTATTGTAGTGATCGGAGCGACTATTGTCGTCACCACAGCCATAATCGAAAAACTTGCTAAACGCTTAGCCTCGTCCTTTCGAAAAGGTTGAGAAAACTTCTTAACAGCCAGAGATTTTTTTTTTCTTATAACCCAAAGCAGGACGACAAGAACTATTGATTGATTTGTAACCAACGCCATCAATGCGCCTGAGAGCCCAAAAACGTATATGAGAAAAACTGTTAAAAACAGTGCCGATACGCTCTGTGCAATATTTATTAATACAAATATCTTAACTTCTTGGAGCCCAATTAAAATCGCGAGCAACAAGCTGTTCACAGAGAAAAGTACAATGGTAAAACCAAACAAAGCAAAAATGTACCAATGAGATGCGTCTTGCAATAAAAATAGCGCCAACCAGAAAGAACCCGTAATTAGCAATGCTCCCGTGACAGCAGAAGCAGTCAGTACAATACGCATTGATGTGCTAAACAGAGCATCAAGGTCCACTCCTTTTTCACAATATTCTGCCGTATATTTCGTCACACCAGTGTCTATTCCCGCCTTTGCAACGGTTCTCGACAACTGAACGAAATTTTGGAACTGGCCAACTATTGCAAAGCCGCTTGGGCCCACGAAAACGGCCAAGGTCTTGCTAATAAACAACCCAGAGACCATCTTGATTATAGTTGCCATCAAAGACCATAGCGAGGTGCGCACCAATCCTAACTTTGGTTGTTCGCGAACTTGGGAGGGTGGCTCACTTTCAGCCTTCATCGGCCTTCCTGATTGCTGACAGGTATCTCCATAACATATTGCAATGATTTGGTGACAGCTTCAATTACTGTTTTTGTTTCATCATCAGTCTGGACGGGGCCAATTGGCAAGCTTAGGACCTCTTTTTGTAACATTTCTGCTTCCGGGAGCGAGCCTTCACCCAACTCCAATTGCCTATAGGCCTGCTGGCGATGGGGAGCGATGGGATAATGCATCATAGTTCCGACCCCCAAAGAGTTTAGCTGCGCTGCCAATTCATCCCTTTTTGAGTGTCGGATTACATATTGGTGCCAAACCGGATCATTAAAGACTTTCGTTTTAGGCGTCTGTAATCCAATAAGGTCAAAAGCAGCCGTATATTGATTTGCGACCGCTTGTCTCCTGCCATTGTCTTCATCAAGAAAAGGTAGTTTAGCACGGAGAACAGCGGCCTGGATTTCATCTAAACGCGAATTGTACCCTATTCTCTCATGGTTATATTTTATTGAAGATCCATAATTCCTCAGCAAGTCCAACCGTCGGGCAAGCCTTTCACAATTGGTAGTGATACTACCTGCATCTCCCAGTGCGCCTAAGTTTTTCCCCGGATAGAAACTCCAACAAACAGCATCCCCATGAATACCGATACGCTTCCCTTTGTAACGTGCTCCTTGCGCCTGTGCTGCATCTTCAATGACTTTTAGGCCATGTTTTCGCGCAATGTCAATTATCTGATCCATATCTGCTGGTTGACCATACAAATGTACTGGTATTATTGCTTTAGTATGCTCTGTGATGGCAGATTCGAGGCGTGAAGGGTCGATATTAAAGAATCCAGATTCTGGTTCTACTGGTACTGGCTTGGCACCTGTGTGGCTAACTGCCAGCCAAGTAGCAACGAAAGTATGCGATGGAACGATTACTTCGTCACCAAGTCCAATATCCATCGCCCTCAAAGTCAGGCTCAACGCATCTAGTCCATTGCCCACGCCAATACAGTGATTGGCTCCGCAATAACTTGCATACTCGGCCTCGAATTTACGCACTTCTTCGCCCAATATGTACCAGCCTGACGAGAGAACTCGATCAATAGCGGAGCGGATTTCATCCTGGTACGCATTATTTACTTTTTTTAGATCAAGAAATGAAACCATTACGCTCACCAGCCTTTAGAAATTCGTTGTAATCGCGGAAATAATCACCTTCGTCATAACGATTTGAGGCCAAAACCATGCACACGGATCCAGAAGAAAAATTATCCAGCGCGCGCCAAATCATGGGACAAACATACAATCCTACATATGAACGATTTAAATGAATTAGCTTCCGATCCACGCCGTCATCTAAAAGCACATCAAAGCTTCCGGACATCGCTATGATTAGCTGATGAAGCGCTTTATGAGCATGCCCGCCACGCTCCGACCCACCAGGCACATCGTACAAATAGTAAACGCGCTGAATATCAAAATCTATATGCTCGCGGCCTTCAACAAAAGTCAGGTTTCCGCGCGGGTCATTTATTCGCGGTAAATCAATCAATTTACAGTCATTCAACGCCATAATTGCCTCCACAGATTGATGACCAGCCTCTTAGAAAAAGTCTCGTTCTATTGCACATTGGCTGTTCGTTTCTTTTTTTGCCTCGAAGTATAGAGCTGACCTTCAACAATAATAACTCGTGCGGGCACTTTGAAAGCAGTCAGGCTTTTCTTGCAGGCCATGCGGACACGAGATTTTAAATCGTTAACCAATTCCGGCTCCTTTACTACAACTTTAGCAATAATGATTTGGCCTAGAATTGCGTTACTTTCCCCGGAAACAGCAACATCGACAACGTTACTAAGTTTCATAATCACGTCTTCAATTTCAGCAGGATAAACTTTTTGGCCTCCTACATTAATTAGATCAGAGTCTCGCCCAAGTATTTTGAAGTACTCGCCTTCGACCTCAACTCGGTCTTGTGTATTAAACCAACCGTCATCATCAAACCCACTGTCGGCATTGAGATAGCCAACCATCGAAAAATCTGACTTAACCCAAAGAATTCCGTCTACAATCTTCGTCTGAAAGCCATTTCCACCTATACGCATCCAAAGCGACCCATCGTTTCGCGACTTCGACCCAAGAACCCCTACCTCTGACAATCCATATGTTTGTTGTAGCTTTGCATTGGGAAAACTTCCCTGAAGCCTAGTAAGCGTTGTTTGCGGCATTATTTCTGTGCCATAAGTTATGCGCCGCAAAGAGGAAAGATCGTATATTCTATGTGCATTAAACGCCGTCATCAAATTAAGGAATGATGGGGTTGTCGGCAATAGGGAGACTTGATGCACTTCGATAGCTTCACAAATACTTTTAACAGACCGGTCTTCAACACTTACTACAGTTCCAAGGCTAGCGGTTATAGCAAAAACGGTATTGAAACCGCCGAAATGATCAAACATCAAGAATGGAATAGCCACAACTGGGTCGCGTTGAACTAGAAATTTTTTCGTCACACGCTCAAAGTCATGAAGGATCGCCTTAGGCCTTCCAGTCGAACCTGAGGAGAAAAGAATCAATCCAGCAGCAGAAGTTGCAATAAACGACTTCAAAAGTTCGTTCTCTGAGTCGATCTGATGTTTTGAGATGGTAAAAGCGCGCCCATCGACCTCAAACACAAATAGCCAATCCGAGCCGCTTATAGCAAGTGCAGCATCCACTTCCACTACTGAATCCCGCGTCAATGGTATCACAATGTTGGAATTTTGAGCCAGCGCAAGCATTAACGCGAAGGACTCTGGAGTGTAGTCACCCAATACGACCACCCGTTCTCCGAATCGCACACCCTCATGATTAAGCCTATCAACGAAAGAAGAAATAAGTTCCAAAAGTTGTGCATAAGTCACTTTACGGTCCTGATGCACAAATGCCGCATGAGTAGGCACCGTCGCAAAACGCGAAAGAAGCCAATCTAATTTCACGCAACTTCCCCTAGCAATTCTTCAAGGACCATCTTGATTAATTGATACGAAGTAATATTAGCCGCATCATCATCAGGAATACATACTTGAAACTCATCCTCGATTGCTAATACCAAGTTCATATGCTTAAGCGAATCCCAACCGGGAATCGTATCCATACTAGAATCTTCCGTAATTTTTTCGAGAGAAACGCATAGAATAGTCGCCATCGTCTGGCGTAATACTTTTTGATCAACCATGTGTCACTTTAATCCAATTAGGTTTTCTAGATATAAACTTCTCAATTTCAAGCCGGTAACTCTTGCAATCACCTTCGGTGTCGGCGAGATCAAGCCCTAGTTCTTCATAAAAACTAGCTACCAAAGAGTTTTTGCTAGTAGGAATATATTTTGCTTCAACATAACGACATCCAAATTGTCTAGCCTCGCGCAAAATATATGACCAAACTGAGTACTCCACGCCGCGGCCAATCACCCTGCAGCTCATCAAGAAAGCCTCAACTCGAGCAGTAACGTCTTCGTAATTTATGCTTATGACACCTGTCAAACCCGCACAACCAAATTTATCGGATACGTCGAAGGAATACACACGATTTGTAGTACTATTCATACGCTCTAAGACTTGTGCTTGGCTCATACGTAGAGTGGTTAAGTTGAACTGATTTGATTTATTGGTAAGCTCGCTTATTCGTTGAACATCAACAACAGTATCCATCTTTAATGAAACCGAAATTTCCAAAGAACTTAAATACTCTTCATGCGACGTGTAGCTTTGTTCCTCTTTAGCTGCCGCCTCAATCCGTTTGTACTGGCTAGTTTTTGATCTACTTTCCTCAGCTACACCACCAGCCATAAAAAGTTCTCGTATATTTTGTAATAGACTTGGATAATCAGGTAGGGAAGAGGGCACTTGAAACACCCGCACTTGAGGCAAAGCCATTCTGACAGCCTCACACTCATAGGCGGAATCATCCAAGAAAATAATGCTATCCAAACTTATGTTAAGCTGGTTAGCAATTTTTTGCAAATTGGCAACCTTATCACTCCAATTGACCATTTTCACAGTGATGACATCTTGTTTTAAAACAGAATACTCGTGTTTATCCAATACCTCATCAACATCACTCATGTTGTTCTTACTGCACAAGCACAAGAGAACACCGTAGCGTTCAAGGTTTAGAATTGCATGTTGTACTTGCCAAAAAACACGCCCTGGATAACTGTGGGGATCAAGATGAATTCCACTCAACTGCGCTTCACCAACTACCCCACCCCATAGCGTATTGTCGCAATCAAGAACCAAGGCTTTGAAAAAATAGGTTCCAAATCCGCGAGAGGCGAGTGAGACCCTCCTTGCAAACTCATCTAAAAAAGCGGCCTTATACGGGGCCAAATTTCGAGCATAGAACCTTTGATCAAACGAGGCCTCAGTTCCTAGAAGCTGGACTATCGTAGAGGTGTTGATTAATCGAACATTTACAAATTGTTGGGACAGATCTTGAAGTATTTGATTAAATCTTCCCATCACCTCGTCAACTAAATTATTATTCCCTTCATCATCAGCAATGCTATGACGGTGAAAAGTGCCCACAAATATCCAAGGTATTGCCTCAGCAGCTCGGAAAATTAGCGTGCTACGTTCTCTAAAATTAGATTCAAAGTTAGACAGTTCGTTAGCTGTTAATCCTTCTATCTGGCTTTCAAAGAAGGGCATCAAATTGTCAAAATATGGTAAGTAGACCATGTATTTTTTTTCAGAAGATGCGAAGTGACCTGAGTCGTTAAGTGTGTCGTCGTAATTGCCCGTTTCAACGGAGAGACGAACGCTATTAAGCAAAGCCTGCTTTCGTAGAAACACCGGTAACATGGCAACACTGATGTTGGACGAAATGCCTATAGTAACTTCTTGCCTGGCTCCGATCTGCTGATCGAGCTCCTCGATCAATTCAAATGTCCGTGCTAGTTTCAAGTCGGGACTAGACAATTCTTTCTCGAGAGATTCTTGTTTTTTCATCTAATGTCTTATTCATTTAGGTGTTGGAGGTAAAAATGTGACGCAGCCTAAGACATCGTTAAGCCACCATTAACGTCCAAAGTTTGGCCGGTGACAAATCTAGCTTCATCGGATACAAGGTAAGCTACTGTCGCCGCTATATCCGTGGGAAGTGCAAGGCGGCGCATTGGCGTCTGCCTGGCGATTATCAAGCGTTTTTTTTGCGAAATATCGCCTATAAGGGCTGTCTCTGTTAAGCCGGGTGATACACAGTTTACGGTGATCCCAAGAGGACCTAGTTCGCTAGCAATTTGGCGCGAGAAAGATGCCAAAGCGGCTTTTGCTCCAGCATAAGCCGTCCAATAAGGGGTGGGAGTACCGGTAGCGGCCTGCGATGTTATGTTCACGATGCGCCCATCGCCTATTTTAGCCATCCCTGGAGAACAGAGCTGTGCAAGAAGAAATGGGCCTTTCAACTGCACGTCAAGATGTTGCTGTATATCCCCCCATTTCATGTCAGCTAGCGCCTTTGGGTTTATACGTGGCGATGCGTTGTTTATGAGTAAGCCTACCGGACCAAATTCGTTCATTGTACGGGTTACTAAAGTCGCCGCGCCAGAAGGGGTGGCAATATCGGCCTCAATGGCAATAGCATCGCCTGAATCACTGCAAATCGATTTTACGATCTGTTCAGCGCGCGCTTTATTCCGGTGATAGTTCAGGGCTACTTTGAACCCATCTGCAGCTAACCTTCTGCAAATCGCCTCCCCGATTCCGCCTGAACCTCCTGTGACGATTGCAACGCGACTAAGCTCACGTTTGATTGGTGCCGATGACTGTAGACTGGCCAGCTCAAGCACTTTAACGCGCCCTGACCCCTTTAATATTACCTGTTGGTTTTGATTGATAATTCGAGTGTCGAGATCCAGCAATTGATCCCGATCGTGCTTGGCTATGACAGTACAAGAAACTGTGAGCACATCGCCAAGCCTCACTGGGAGTAAAAACTCCATATTCTGGCTAATCCAAAGCGCGCCTGGGCCTGGTAATCGCGTGCCAATGACGGTCGAGATGAACGACGCACCTAGCATTCCATGCACCACGACCTCCTTAAATGGTGTTTGGGCTGCGAATGCAGGGTCAACGTGAAGCGGGTTATCATCCCCTGTCATACGAACAAAATTACTGACATCCTCATCCGTGATCGTCTTCGTAAGCTCGCGATGGTCCCCTTCCTGAATTGCTTTGAAGTTGGCGAATAAACTCACTTTCTTACTCCCATATCAACTACTTCCAGCGCCACAAGCTAGCACCAAAATTGAACCCTGCGCCAACAGCCGCTAGTATGACAAGGTTTCCAGGGCGAATTAGCCCCTTTCGGACGGCTTCGCTTAGCGCAATGGCCAAAGAAGCTGAGCCCGTATTGCCAATGTTTTGAACATTAGTATAGGTTTGATCGAGGCGAAAGCCCATTTTACGAACGATGTATTCAACAAGCCGAAGGTTCGCTTGATGAAATACTAGAAAATCCACGTCATCAACTTGAACGCCCGCCTTTTCCACACAACGGCGTATAACTGTGGGTAAGTGTGTAATAGCTTGCTTCCATGTAGCAAGGCCGTTCATTTCCATAGTGTCAACAGCGGGATTAGCTGCTCGCCCCATTAGTGGGAAACTCGATCCCCCGCCACGCATGCGCACTGATTCATAATTTGAACTGTCGGTAAAAAAAGCAGAAGATAGGATTCCATCACCAAGCTTATCCCGACCGAGCACTATCGCGCCTGCACCGTCGCTAAGATAAATGGCAGTATTGACATCGGAATGGTCGATGTAGCGCGAGCACAATTCAACACCAACAACAAGTGCGTGACGAACAGTGTGATCAACTAACATCCTATCAGTTGCCACAGTTAAGCCAGTTACAACTCCTGTACAATTAGCCTGCAAGTCAAAAATTTGGGCGCCTTCAGCGCCCAAATCTTCATGGAGCTTTGCCGACAAGGGCGGAAAAATATAGTCTCCTGAAAAGGTGCAGACGATGATCAGATCAATATCTGCTGCAGTTAACCCGGACATCTCTAGCGCACTGACTGCCGCGGCTAAAGCATACTCGCTTGCAGTATCTTTCGGGCCGGCCAGATAACGACGATTAATGCCCGTTTTCTCAACGATCCAGTCTGGCGAAACATCAAGACGCTGGCATAGCGTCTCGTTGTCCTCGAAGTGCTCGGGCAAATAGTGGCCAACACCCACGATCCCTATGCCGTGGTCAATTGCAATATTCATGGTTATCCCAATACGCTACTTTCATCACAATAGAAAGCGCTGAAGAGCAGTGTTATTTTCGCGAACCCAACCTAACGAAGCAGATTCCCCATGCCCAGGGTGGATATATGTGTCAGCAGTAAAATTACCCCATAGCGACTGAATGGAATGCCGTAACAGATCGGCCTGTTCGCCCGGAAGTTTTGATAGGCCCACGCCCCGTGCGTAAAGCGTATCACCCGTAAATAAACTCTTATCGGCTTGGATGACACAGCTGCCTGGTGTGTGCCCGGGAGTGGCGTGGAAAGCAAATATGCGACCTCCAACTTTGATCAAGGCACTGTCGCAGTCTACCAGAGTAACCTCGGGCACCTCAATGCGGGCATCAATTTTTAAGGCCATTAACAGGAAGTTCGACATTTTAAGTGTCTTAATGTCCTTTGAATTTAGATAAACTGGGCAGGCATATTTCTGTTGAAGATCGGCGGCACTTCCAATGTGGTCAAAGTGTCCGTGTGTGCACATAATAGCCACAGGCCTTAGCTTGATAGCCGTAAGTGCAGATTCAACTGCCATGCCGTCAAGTCCAGGGTCAATTACAACGCACGTATTAGCATCATCAAGCCCAACCAAATAACTATTAGATGAGAAAAGGCCTGCCGTAATCCTCCAAATGTTTTCCAACTTATCCACCATTTCGGGATGATTAGTCATACTAGTGTACTCCTCCAAGAAACACGGTTTGGGCCGTAATGTAGGAACTGCGCTCCGAAGCGAAAAAATCAACCACATTTAAAATGTCATCGACGGATGCATAGCGCGGGAGCGGCAGGCCTGCAATCACTTCATCTATCTTATCACGAGGCAATTGGCGTAGCATGTCTGTTTCGATTGCAGTGATTCCCAAAGTGTTGCAGGTAACATTCATACGTCCAAACTCCTTAGCTAATATGTTAGCCAAAGTTATGAGAGCCGCCTTACACGCCGCGTACATTGAATCGCCCTCAGGCTCAAGGATGGAAGCCATCGAGCCAATATTTATTATACGGCCCCATTTTTTCTTACGCATAGTTTTAGCGGCTTCACGTGAAATGAGGAATGGCGCTATAAGATTAACGTTTACCATCGCCTGTGCGGCATCCGGCGGCATGATCATAGCATATTGGGATGTCAGCACTGCAGCATTATTGATAACAATGTCGATATTCGTGTTTGACTTTCTCAAACTGGAAAAAAGAGCCTGGACTTTATCGACGTCGGAGACATCGACCTCGAAGTGCCTATACTTGCCATGCTCCAAACAATGTGCGTTACGTGCCACGCCAATGACTTCGGCACCTTCATTCAAAAAATGCTCTGCTATATGGCGCCCGACACCTCGGCTACTGCCAGTAATTAGGACTGTCCGTTCACTATAAAGTTCCATGCAATGGCCTTTTATTCCTTGTCTAGCAGCTGGATGATGTAGTCAACTAAAGCTTGGACGCTCGAGAATGGTAAAACCTGCTGACTCATTGCAATATCGTCGGTTAAGCTTACCGTCTTTGAGAAGCTATCGCTTACTCCAGTCTCCACATCGACCACGACAGACACTAGCGAAAGTGAGTCCAGTGAAGCCTCCGGACCAAACAGCTTCGTATCAGTAGATATCTCTATTTTTTTGCCTTGCGCCAATTCGTCATTTAGCTGACGCAAAGCTTTAAAAATAATTTCGGTAACAATAGATCGAGTATCCAATTGATTTGTCCTTTATTTAGGTGGGGGCTGCAATTTTCATATGGCCAGCAGCAATCATAGCCTTCAAGCGAGGAGCCGCGACCTTATGAAATTCCGGCTCTATGAGGCCAAATAACACTGCGCACTGAAAACGTCCATTGATAAAATAATGGTCTTGAAAACGACCTTCCTTTGTCATACCCATGTACAGTTGCCATTTAATCATGCGCCTGTTGTCTTCAGCCACAGCGCCATAAACTCGGTGAAGGCCAAGGTGATCAAAAGCCAGTTGATATAGTAGCAACATCGCCTCTGCTGCGGCCGGTATGCCTTTTGTTGCGTCTTCGTCACCTATAAGAAATCTCCCCGGCTCGCCACGGAGATTAATCATGTCGATGTCGGTCAAGGACACCATGCCAATTGGCTTGCCATCTTTAAGTTGTATAATAAAATTGAACTCGTTTGCAGGGCGCGCAGCAATCCATTCCCCTTGCTGCCAGGCAGAATTAGCGCCCCTGTTTAGCAAAAGAGAGCGTGGACTTTGCCGCCATTTAAAAGTAAGGTCGGCATCGGATATACAGAGAGGCCGCAGGTCAACAAATTCCCCGGACAATGTCATTTTTTCCGCGTTTAGGCTCATGCTGGATATACCACAAAAGCAGCCGCTTCGGGAACAGCGACCCCAGATGCTGGAGGCGCGAAGGCCCTTGCTGAGAATGCTTGCTCAACCACAAATCCAGCCTCCTGCAATTGATGCTCTACTTGTTGAGCATCACGGTATAAGTAAATGTGGTCAGCGTGCGCGGCATTAACCGCCGCTGTGATAAACGCTTTGCCATTGGGCCGTAAGGCTATTCGCAATGCAACCAGAAACTCGAGAGGGTTTTCTAAATGCTCCAGCACTTCGACGCACACGAGCCAAGATACTGGTTTTATGGGCTTTTCTAAGATGTCCTGGCAAGACACTTCATAACGAGCCAGGGCACCGACTGAGGAAACATGCCGCTCAGCATATCTGCACGAAGAAGGGCTAATATCGTAGCCAACACCTACAGCCTCGGGCACATTTTCAAGAATTCGCCTCGAATAAAGCGCAGTACCTATACCAATCTCCGCAAATTCGGCGAATTCAGATCGAGAAATCGGGTCGAGGAAAGCGGCGTCAAAGAACTGAAGTTGTTGATAGTGATGTGGCCACAAAAAATGAGAAAGAAGAAGCCCTGGCAAGTACTTTTGTTCCATGTACGCTTCGTTGAAATACACCTCTTTTGCTGCCGCCGCATAGGACTTTATTGGGTACTCTTGTGTGATTTCAAACGCTTTTTGGAGGCGCATTGAATTAAGCGCAAATGCAGAGTAGCCCTTGGCCGCTAAGGCGAGGCTTTCCTCATCAGAGAAGAGCGCTGTCATCACATTATTGAAGTCAGCCGTCCATTTCGGCCCAAATAAAGATTGAGTTCTCTCGATTAGATCTTTTGAGAAGCGATGCCTCTCAGCGAATAGATCTTGAAGCGCTTCAACTCGAGATCTGTGTTCATTAGAACATTGATATTTCCCCATCAAAGACCTATTTCTTTCTTGAACTAATTTGTACCAATATGATATTCTAAAAAGTCATACGTTTGACTATATCGTTTAGCGGCAGCAAGGAGCCTACACAAGTCAAATTACACGAAGAATGTCGAAGAATCGTACATTCTTCGCGTTCGCTGAAGTATTTTCAATACTATACATTATCTACAAATGCTGCGATCCTTTTATATACTACCTAATTTATATGTCCATCGCCATAGAAAATGGAATTCTGTATAGTGACGTGCCCCCAGTAAAACAGACCATTTATAGCTGGAATTTTCCAATTATGATCCCAAGTACGGGAGAAGGATAATTCTATGAAAGCAAGTAAATTTAGTGAAGCTCAAATTGCGTTTGTTTTGAAGCAAGCCGATGAAGGAACGGCAGTAGCCGAGGTTTGCCGGAAGGCTGGCGTTAGCCAGGCTACTTTTTATAACTGGCGCAAGAAGTATGCTGGGCTGCTTCCATCCGAGATGAAACGTCTTAAGGCTCTGGAAAGTGAGAATGGCCGGCTGAAGAAGCTTGTGGCTGATCTGTCTTTGGATAAGGCGATGCTTCAGGATGTCTTGTCAAAAAAGCTCTAAGAGGCTGACTCGAAACTTTATGATGCATAACAATACCTTGCGAGGCGTCTTGTGAGGAGGCGGATGTGTGCGATAAACATCCATGCTTCAGCGCTAGCGATAGATTTTTCCCAGTCTTTGGC
>Ga0316202_10001861_pt1 | contig 15037 bp, 9 predicted proteins | sample 3monrhotite_MG_FD_204934 | JGI IMG/M metagenome (GOLD analysis project Ga0316202, IMG submission 204934) | Microbial mat bacterial communities from mineral coupon in-situ incubated in ocean water Damariscotta River, Maine, United States -... | ecosystem: Environmental > Aquatic > Marine >... | reverse complement strand
TACACTTACCCCAAGCAGCACCAGCCTGTGCTGTCATTGGCGCTAGAGCCATTGTACCCATAACAAATGCTGCAGACGCAACAACCATCAATAATTTTTTCATTTACTTCCTCCTCGTTGAAATATGGAGTGTGATTATTAATCACACCAACTCACGATGTCAACTATATTTCGAACGCTGTAAAAACAGTAGTAGAAATAAATACCCCCCACAGGGAGGTAGCCCCTCTCATTTACCCCCAAGAAAAAAGGCGACCCAAAGGCCGCCTTTTCATTCAATCCATTTTAAAAATGAATTATAGAGATTTCAACTTAGCAATTACTTCATCCTGCTTAGCTGGATCACAAATTTTCTGCGCTGGCATTTTGGTTTTAGCATGGCTATCACCAGTGAACTCTTTCACAGCTTTCTTAGAGTTACAGATCCAAGCACGCATGTGCTCTTCGTCCCAAGACCAAGTACCTGCAGCCAAAGCTTTAGAGTATTTCATTTTAGGCATGATACCCGCTTTACGATCCATAACGCCTTTCAGACCAGGACCAACTTTTTTCTTCTCGGTAAAGTTATGACAAGCCTTACACTTACCCCAAGCAGCACCAGCCTGTGCTGTCATTGGCGCTAGAGCCATTGTACCCATAACAAATGCTGCAGACCCAACAACCATCAATAATTTTTTCATTTCCTTCCTCCTCTCTAAGGTATGCGGACGACTTGTTCGCACGCCATCTCACAGTACCCATGCTATTTCAGCCTCTGGAGAAACACAGTGGGAATAATCCCCCCAACGGGGAAAGCCTCCCCGCCCTATACCCTCATATATTAATATTTACTTACCAGCTTGCACTGACAGCATTTCAGCATCCAGATCAACAACGACACTTCCCCCTGCTTCATCGGCAATCAGCAACCTGGCCAAGGGGGTTTCTATCTGCTCCTGAATGAAACGCTTTAGCGGCCTGGCGCCAAAAGCTGGATCATACCCCTCTCTGGCCAGCCATTGCACAGCCTCATCAGAAACAGATAGTGAGACCTGCTGTTCTGCCAGTCGCTGTGTAAGCTCATTCAAAAAGAGCTCTACTATGCTTGCAATGACTGTTTGCGAAAGCGGCTTAAACAGCACTGTTTCATCCACCCTATTGAGGAACTCCGGTCTAAAATGTTGCGTCAGTGCTGATACAACCTGAGCAGATGCAGCATCACTGAGTTTTCCTTCAGCATCTATCCCGTCCAGCATATATTCAGAACCGATATTGCTGGTCATAATGATGATCGTATTTTTAAAATTGACTGTACGCCCATGACTATCGGTTAAACGACCATCATCAAGCAGCTGTAATAACACATTGAACACATCCGGATGTGCTTTTTCAATCTCATCCAATAGCAATACGCAATAGGGCTTACGACGCACCGCTTCAGTCAACTGCCCCCCCTGTTCAAAACCGATATAACCAGGAGGTGCACCCAACAGTCGTGAAACTGCGTGTTTTTCCATATACTCAGACATGTCGATACGTATCATATTTTCTTCTGCATCAAATAAAGTACGCGCCAACGTACGCGCCAACTCGGTTTTCCCCACACCTGTTGGCCCTAAAAAGAGAAAGGAACCAATCGGTTTGTGCTGATCGCGAATACCTGCTCGCGCCCGCAACACCGCATTAGAGACTGCTGTCACAGCTTCATTCTGCCCAATAACCCGCTCGTGCAGCACAGACTCTAAACTCAGTAATTTCTCACGCTCTCCTTGCATCAAACGCGTCATCTGAATACCGGTCCAGCGCGCCACCACCTCAGCTATTTCAGCTTCATTCACCTCTTCACTGATCAAACTTTCACGCTCTTTTGCTGCTACCTCCTGATCTTGCAACTGTTTCTCTAAAGCAGGCAACACGCCATAACGCAAACTGGCTGTTTTCTCCAAATCATAGCTGCGTTCTGAAGCCTCAACATCAAGCTTTGTCTGTTCAATTTTCTCGCGTAGCGCTTGCACTTGTCCCATTGCACCCTTTTCTTGCAGCCAGCGGGCACGCATCACATCGCGCTGCTCCTGCAACTCAACCAACTCTTTTCGCAAAATCTTCAAACGCTTGTGACTTGCTTCATCTTTCTCTTTTTTGAGAGCGGTTTCTTCAATTTCCAGACGCATCGCCCGCCTAGATATGGCATCCAACTCTGCCGGCATTGAGTCCATTTCAGTGCGAATAGATGCACAAGCCTCATCCACCAGATCAATGGCTTTATCTGGCAAAAAACGATCAGAGATATAACGATCTGATAAGGTCGCTGCAGCCACCAAAGCCGCATCAGAAATCCGAACCCCATGATGCAATTCGAATCGCTCCCGTATGCCTCTTAAGATTGAAATCGTATCAGCAACATCAGGTGCATCGACAACAATCGGTTGAAAACGACGCTCCAAAGCGGCGTCCTTTTCAATATAGAGGCGATATTCATTCAGTGTCGTTGCACCGATGCAATGCAACTCACCGCGTGCCAACATTGGCTTGAGCATATTGCCTGCATCACTGCTACCTTCAGTTTTTCCAGCTCCGACAATGCTGTGCAATTCATCAATAAATAGCAGTGTACGCCCTTCTGATGCTTTAATTTCCTGCAGTACCGCTTTTAAACGCTCTTCAAATTCACCCCGATATTTAGCACCAGCCATCAGCGATGTCATATCCAGCGAAAACAGACTACGATTCTTTAAGCCTTCCGGCACATCTCCGGACACAATGCGCTGCGCAAGACCTTCAGCAATAGCGGTCTTGCCGACACCGGGTTCACCAATCAACACCGGATTGTTTTTGGTTTTTCGTGAAAGGATACGGATCACCGAGCGAATTTCTGTATCACGACCAATGACAGGATCGAGCTTACCCAAGCGGGCCAACTCAACCAGGTCAGTGCCATATTTTTTCAGTGCTTCATATTGCGATTCTGGTGAATCTGTCGTTACCCGTTGATTACCCCGCACCTTGCTCACCACTTCAAGAAAAGATTCCCGCGTTACACCTTCTGTTTTGAATATCTTACCGGCATCGCTGCCATCTTTTTCATCAACAAATGCCAGCAGCACATGTTCAACAGAGATATAATCATCCTGCAGGCGATCAGCTTCTTCAGCCGCTCGCGCTAACAGGGTCTGCAAACGCTGGGTAATGTATACTTTATCTATCTCAAAACGCTGACCACTAACCTTCGGGCGCCTGGACAGAGATTCCTGAAGCTTCGATTTAAACACACTGATGTCTATGCCTGCTTGCTCAATCAATCGCGGTGCAAGACCATCACTTTGCGCCAACAGCTCCAGCAACAAATGTTCACCATCAACTTGCTGATGCGACAATCGTGCGGCCAATGTCTGACTGGCAGTCATGGCTTCATTTAGTTTTTGGGTCATCCGGCTCAAATCCATTTCAATTCTCCACACTCATCTATATGGGGGCTAAGTATCAGGAATCCAAGCTCACCCCTAAATCAACATCTGCAACACCCAGACGGGCGACTTCAGACAATAGTCTATTTCTACTGTATGGCTTCTTCATAAATCCAGCCAACCCATGGTGCCTCAAGCGTTCAACCGCCTCTGTATCCAGAAAACCACTACTTAACACGATAGTTGCATCAGGCTTAATAGCCCGAATTGCATGAAATGCCTGCTCACCATCCATTTTTGGCATTGTCAGATCCATCAAAACCAAAGCGATCTCGTGGGCATGTTCACTGAACACATTCACACTATGTTCACCATCGTTGGCAGTAAATACGTGAATGCCTTCTCTCTCAAGCAAGCGTTTCGCGACATCTCTGACTGTAGCTTCATCATCCACCAACAGTACTGCACCAGCCATATCAGACTGTATGCTCATTTCCATAGTCTGCAATTCAGGCTCTGGTTTATCCGCAACCAATATAGGGAGAAAAACAGTAAAACGGGACCCCTTGCCCGGCTCACTATGCAATGCCAATGTGCCTCCGTGACTACGCACGATCCCCAACAGCGCCGATAATCCCAGCCCGCTACCAGTTTCTTTGGTTGTGAAAAAAGGATCGAAAATACGCAACTGGGTGTCCTCATCCATGCCACATCCAGAATCTTTCACCTCCACAAAGGCATACATGCCCGACTCAAGATCATTGGCCATATACATGCTGGAAAATTCCAGGGCAGCAAGATGCCGCACACCTGTGCGCAAATAGATTTCACCGGGATGACCTTCCATAGACTCTGAAGCATTGGTCATTAAGTTCATCACCAATTGTGTTAACTGATTTCGATCACCATACACATCGGGCAAACCATCCATTAAAATTTGATTCAGTTTAATTTTCTTACCAATCACAGCACCCAACAGTTCAGAGACCTCACGAATCAGGTCATTAAAATTCTGATGTCCCATGGTTAAACGACCCTGTCCGGAATACGCCAACATCTGCTTTACTAAATCAGCTCCACGTCGAGCCGACATAAAAATTTTATCCAGATATTCACGCATCTCTCCTTGAGCAGAAGATTCGAGCATGGCTAACTCTGCGTTCCCCATCACTCCGACCAACATATTGTTGAAATCGTGTGCAATACCACCGGCCAATACACCAATACTCTCCATCTTTTGAGCCTGTTGCAGCTGCCCTGTTAACTCCTGACTTTCCTGCTCTGCCTTTTTACGTTCGGCTATATTACGAACGTTGCCTTCAATGCCTGCAACATTCCCCTCTTTATCAAGAAAATATTGCGCATTCACTTCAACCCATACGCGAGAGCCATCTTTATGCTTCAGGCACCACTCAAAATGTTGCAAATCACCACCACCAGCATGCAGCGCTTCAAGGAACAGATCTCGCCCACCTGTTTCATAATATAACAAGCTCAATGGTTTCCCGATCAATTCATCCCGGTCGTAACCGACCTGCCGTTCACATGCCAGTGACACCCAGATAACAGTTCCATTAGTATCTGCACGGTAATATGCATCCTGCATATGATCGAGAATATCTTTATACTCATGGGTAATTTGATCCAGGGCTGCAGTCCGTTTACGAATCCCCTGTCGCAATTGCAAATTATAGAGATAAAGAAATAGCACCAACAGAAGTAACGATGCAAAAACAACCCAATAACGATAATGCCAGAGCATATTACTTACACTTCTATCCGGTTGATAAATAAAAACACCCCAATCAATCTTCATAACAGGATGGCCCAATGATTCCAACGTCGTAGCGATATATTGCCAGCGTTTCAGATTCGAAAATCCCACCGGCACAACCCCTCTGAACATCAGGGCAGAAATTTCTTTAGCTTCGTAAGTCAAATGCTCAATAGATTTATGCTGACTATCATATTTTTGTTTAATCAAACGAATAACTTCTTGCTGATGCTCGAGCGCATACTCCCAGCCCTTATTCGATGCACGACGAAAAGCCGCTGCGCGCTCCGGGTTGGATTCTATTTCCGCCTCTGTTGTTAACAGCGTGTCACCATACAGATCAACACCGTAGTCGCGGGGACGAAGCATCATAAATGCGATACCTTGCTGCTTCAGCAAAAATCCTTCATTGCTACTATAACCCTGAAAAGCATCCGAGCGACCCTCAATCAAATCATCAACAGCACCAACAGCACCAACAGGGAGAAGCTCATAGTCATCCTGATGAAGCCCCACGCGATTCACCATCGCCTGCACCTCCACTGTCATAAACCCGGATTGCATCATCACGCGCTTCCCTCGTAACGCCTCGGGCGATTTTATGTCGGCCCGAGTATACATAACCTGGGGAGAGTGCTGAAAGATACTTGCAAGAACAACCAACGGCTCTCCTTCTGCCCGTGACAGCAAAGCCCCTACACTGCCAACTGCATATTGCACTTCATCAGCAAGAAGCCTCTGAACCGGATCATGTTCAGAACCACCCTCAATCAAGCGAACCTTCAAGCCCTCATCCGCATAGAAACCCTTTTCAAGGGCCGCGTAATAACCTGCAAACTGAAACTGATGCTTCCACTTCAGTTGAAGTCGAACTACATCATCCTGGTCGACAGATCCAGCCAGAGCACTTACTGCCGTGGATAAGCATATAAGAAAAAAAAGACAAGCATAACGCAAACATTTCATCGCTACAGCTTAACTTAATGGGGTGGAAGTTCCACCACAAAAACAGCTACTTTGGCCACTACAGCCGGATTAGAATTGGACACTTCAACAATCAGATCATCTTGGCCGGAGGCATTATCAAAGCGAGTCTGAAACATATGACTGCCAATACTATAACTGCGCTGCTGCACCTGTGTGTTCTCCGCATCACCCTTCACCCGAACAACACGAAAGGTCAACGGCCCCGCTGCATCCGAGACCATAGTCACCTCAAAAAAACCTTTTCTGTCCGGCATGTCAAAAAACTCACGTGATTTCTGAAACGGAGGTACATTGGCATCCCGGTAATAAAGATACTCCTCGTCGAACTCAATAGCCTGGACCCAGCCAGTAGTGCCAATCGACAACACAAACAGAGAGAACAGCGTTAACATCATAGATCGCATGTGCATACTCATGGATTTTCATGCACTTCAATATCATATTTATCACACAGATAGCGCATCTTATCTTTGGCTCGATCACCAAACCCAAGCCATCGACCAGCACGCGCTTTGATATGCTGATTGCGTTCCAAAGCCATCTCAACCAACTTCATTTCAAAGGTAGCTACCGCTTTTTCAGCCCGAATACCTGAATCGGGTAACTGCTGCAGCCACTGTTCCAGTGGGTCAGCATCTACACTCACTAGCTGCGGGCCCATCAAGGATGGAATGGACTCCACTATTTCTCCTGTGGCCAGAACCACTGCGCGTTCAATGACATTTTCCAGCTCACGCACATTACCCGGCCAACTATATCGCTCCAATTGTCCCAACACGTCATCGGACAAGGGCTCCATACGTTTACCACACATCGCAGCCTTACGAATAAGAATTGCATCTGAAAGCAATGGCAAATCTTCGACATGTTCGCGCAATGACGGCACTTTGATCTCCACTACCTGAATACGATAATAAAAATCATCGCGGAATTTCCCCTCTTTAACCTTTTGCTCCAAATCTTCTCTGCTTGAGCAGATCAAACGCACATCCGATTGGATAATCGCCTCACCACCGAGTCTGGAAAACTCCCCCGACTCCAGAGCCCTGAGCAGCTTGCCCTGAACCGACATCGGTAATCCCGCCACCTCATCAAGAAATAGTGTGCCTCCACTGGCTCGCTCAAACCAGCCAAGCTTGCGTTTCATAGCACCCGCAAAAGCACCTTTTTCATAGCCAAACAGCTCAGACTCTAACAACTCAGCCGACATGGCCGCACAATTGATGGCAATAAATGACTGTTCAGCACGGGGACTTGCAGCATGCAACTGCCGCGCCACCAACTCTTTACCCGTGCCCGTCTCACCGCGAATTAACACTGTTGATGGTGCAGATGCTACTTGTGATATCATTGTGCGCAGCGCCTGCATTGCCGGCGACTCACCCAATAAGTCACTGTTTACACGCGTATCCAGAGCCCGCTGCATCTCCTGCTCGCGTATAGCCTGTAAGTGCGCCTGCATACTACGATCTATCGTTCCCTTCACTTCATCGGGATCAAACGGTTTACCAAAAAAGTCCAAAGCACCTAAAGACTGAGCCCGCTGAGCCAAAGCGCGTTCATCATGCCCTGTGATCACAACAACGGGAGTATCAGGGCTTTCTGTACGCATTTTTTTCAAATAAGCCATGCCTATTTCAGGATTATCAGGTTCTGGAGGCAAGGCCAAATCCAACACCACCAAATCCACCCGATTACCCGATAGAGCCTCATCAGCCCCATCCAGATCACCCGCCTCCAACACCTGATACGTTTCCTTCAACAGCAATTTCAGATTCAATCGATTGATATCATTATCATCCACAACCAACACGGTTTGTTTCATCGCTATCACTCCTATGCTCTGTTGCACCACTTATGCAGCACTAAGACTGCCACAACGGCAAACGGACAATAAAGGTGGAACCTTTGCCCGCCCCCACACTTTCTGCCGTAATGGTTCCACCATGCGCTTCTACAATTCTGCGACTCAAATAGAGCCCAACACCAAGTCCATTACTTTTACTGGTCGCAAACAGGCGAAACAGGCGCTGGCTAATAAACGCTTCACTCATGCCACAGCCCTGATCCTTGACCCGAACCTCAGCCATCGTTTCACTTGCCTGATCACTATCTTTTTCATCCCGGGGCACATCAACCAGGCTGGTTTCAATATGAATCACACCCTGCCCCTGCATCGATTGCACGGCATTATCATAGAGATTTTCAAACACTCCCTGTAACATATCACCATCACCCGCCACCGCTTTCACCAGCGCATGCTCCTGCTCCACCTTCAATGATTCAGGCCACAAACGATCACGCACACTGGCTTTCAACAATGCCACCATATCGAATGGGGCGATCACCGGATCCATCGGTGCATTGGGATCAGAGACGCGCTGCATCAGGGTTTGCATACGCCCGGTCACCTTACGAATAGCCACAAGCATACGCTGCACATCATCTTCATCCAGCTTCCCTGAACCCAGGTGGTGTGCCAAAAAAGAGAGATCATGTAAACGGTTCTTCAGATCGTGTGAATGCAATTGCCGCGTGACACGCGAAAGTGAATCCAGCCGAGCTGCCTCAGATTGCAAATAGGTTAACCGGGCATGCTCAAGACTCATGGCTGAAAACTTTGCCAACGACTCCAGACTGGCTCGCTCATCGGCATCCATCGTGCGGCCATCTTGCCTTGGCCCCAGCCACAACCACGCCTCTCCATTGGCTGCAGGTAACTTCAAACACAAGGCATAATCCTTATGCGAATCTTCATCAGCATGCATTGCATCAATAAAAGGCGCATCAACCGGATAAGAGTACCAACCACCATCACCCAGTTTACGTTCATCCAGCGCCGCAAAACGCCGGTAACTAACCTTACAGATACGTTCCAAAAGTGCTGTCTCAACATCTTCAATAGGCAGTTGTGCCAGATCACCTGCGCCCAACTGTCTGATCGCAGCCAATGTGTCGAGCTGATGACGGAAGAAGAGACGATCCAACGCCCGCAACATCGACTGCACAAGGGGGGCATAACCAAATGCCGCAGAAATTGCAGCAATGACCATCGCCCAAACGGAAACTGGTTGCCCACTTAATGCATACACCGCTGATTCTGCCAGCATCAAGACCAGTACAAATGCAGCGATCGCAATCAGTGTGGCTGACAAATAGGCGAATGAATGCACTAATCGCCTGACATTGAACATCAGGCGTAAGTAGGGTGGCACCAGATCAGTGATCAGCAATCCCCAAAGCGTCCATCGCAGCTTCAGACTCAGCTTCGAAGCTCTGCATGGCACTACTCAGCTCTTGTAACAAGGCGCTATCCAGCGGTAACAACGGGAGCCGCAGCTCATTCTTGCACCAACCCAACAGATGACAGGCTGCTTTAACCGGAACCGGATTAGCCTCTACAAACAGCATATGATTAATGTCTCGCATAGCGAACTGGGCGCGTCGTGCCAGATCCAGATCACCTGCACGCATGGCATCAGTCAATGATTTCATTGTTTTAGGTGCAATATTAGCCACAACGGAGATCACTCCATGACCACCAAGCGCCATGAAAGGCGTCACTGTCGCATCATCACCTGAATAAAACTCCATACGCCCATCACAGGCGGCCAATGAATGCATCAACTGCTCCATATCGGCAGTAGCATCCTTGATCGCAACAATATTCGACACATGAGACAGACGCCCTACCGTTTCCGGTAAAATATTTGAATTGGTACGGCCCGGCACATTATAAACAATCTGCGGCAGATGCACTGCATCAGCGACAGCTTTATAATGTTGATAAATACCTTCCTGACTGGGTTTATTATAATAGGGAGAGATGAGCAGCGCGGCATCAGCTCCCAAAGATTTGGCAGCCTCGGTCAATTCAATGGACTCAGCCGTATTATTGCTTCCTGTGCCTGCGATGACAGGCACTCGTCCTGCTACCTGATCCACAGCAATAGCAATGACCTGTTTATGCTCATCAAAGGAGAGCGTTGCAGCCTCCCCGGTCGTACCTGCTGGAACTACACCATCTACACCGGCTTCAACCTGTCTTTCCAGATGCGCGCGAAACGCTCCTTCATCGATATTTCCATTTGAGAATGGTGTCACCAATGCCGTCATTGTACCGTGAAACATGCGTGCCTCCGTGGGCTATTGAACCTCTGAATAATGATCGAGCTGAACTATAACTGATGCGCATCATCGAGAAAGGGCTATTTATTTTTTCATACTACTGGCAAGCAGAGGGCAATCATCGCTCATACGACAAAAACCCTGCAAAAAATTACTCCTGCACCAATCGAAAACCAACTGTATCGTATCGTGAACTGCGAGAGAACCAGCTACGGTAAGCTGAACGCAAATAGTTCACATCATTATCCCATGAGCCACCACGTAACACACGCTTACTGCATTCTCCTGATCTCCAGGCCCTACCATCACCCGGGGCAAGGGTGTAACTGCCATTCCAACAATCTTCGACCCACTCCCAAACATTGCCGTGCATATCATGCAGCCCGAAGTCGTTGGCACGCTTTTGCCCGACTGGATGCGTTTTCTCGCCACTACCTTCTCCAAACCAGGCATACAGGTAAGCCTTATCGGCACCACCACGCCAGCCATAGTGATTACTGTGGCCTGCGCGAGCAGCATATTCCCATTCCGCTTCAGTCGGCAAACGAAATGAGTGACCTATTTTAAGGTTCAATTGCTTGATAAAGGAGTGAACATCAAACCAACTCACACGTTCTACCGGCAGATCATCACCCTTGAAGTAGCTCGGGTTTTCACCCATCACAGATTTAAACAGAGCCTGTGTCACTTCATACTTCATCATCTTAAAAGCATGAATACGTACTTCATGCGCAGGTTTATCATCACTTTCACGAGAAGAGTTACTACCCATCCAATAGCTGCCAGCAGGAATAGAAACCAGCTCCAACTTCACCTCCGCGGCCTGCAGCCCTCCTCCCACCGAAAGCATTGCCATCACCAAAGTCAATAAAGTTAGTATCATTGTTTTAACCATAAACACTTCCTTTCACCACCTCTTATCATGTTCTTTCCGAAGGCCTGATTCAACAAGACTAAAAGCAACCCCTTGCTCATCATCTAAAAACACCTCTAAGCTGAGACCATTTCAAACCACACTGCAAACATGAACATCCTAATCTATCAAATCTTAAGCCATCAACACTCTATGCGATCAAGGTCTGCCAGTTTCGAGGCCAGTCAGCCCTAAATTCAAGAGGCTGTTTTGTGATAGGGTGGTCAAAACGCAAGCGCCAGGCGTGCAACATTAACCCCTTACCACCCATCGATTTGAAAGCTGCCAAATCAACCTTCTCTCCATATTTACCATCCCCAAGAATGGCATGCCCCTCGCTCTGCAATTGCACCCTCAGCTGATGCGTACGACCACTATGAGGATTTAAAGCTATCATAGCATAGTCATAACCAGATCGCTCAAACCGAATCATCAACTGAAAATCAGTAATCGACTCTTTGCCCTCATCCACATCAACTACCATACGCTCTCCACCACGCACCAAACCCTTGGCCAGGTTCGACTTCATCTGACCTGCATGTGCAAATGGATGGCCGGCAACCAGGGCAAAATATGTTTTTTGCATATCGCGAAGACGGAATGATTCAGTGAGGTGCCTCAATGCTTCCAGGTTTTTAGCCATCAACAACACACCTGAAGTATCACGATCAAGCCTGTGTGCCAAACGCAGATCAGGCAAAGCACGCACCTCTTTCAGCGCCTCAATCAGCCCTGCATCGTGACCTGAACCACCATGAACAACGAGGCCAGCCGGTTTACTCACCACCAATATCCATTCATCTTCAAACAACACAGTTAAGGCGCGTACCTTGCTTAACAATGAAGCAGGTATTTCACCAGAGCTCTCCCGCACTTCTTCCGGCTCTCTTAGGCTGGCAGGCAGATAGACTTCATCACCTGCAGAGACACGTGACTCAGGCTTAGAGCGTTTTTTATTAATCCGCACATTCCCTTTTCGAATCAATCGCACAATAAGCGTACGTCTGGATGCTCCTAAATGACGAAGCAACACCCGATCCAGACGACTACCATCTTCATTATTATCTATGGTTAAAATACTATTTTCCTGCATTTTTCTTGCTATACCACCTTGACGCGGTAGAATCACCAGCATATGTAGTGAGCTCCGTGTTTTCCTGCATCGTATAAACCTCAACGCAGTTGCAATGGTAGTGATTTGTATCCGGGAATCCCAGCCTCCAGTATATTGAAAGATACACCGAGAGATAGCAGGGGACATTTTTTAATCCCGCGCCACTGAACCGAGATCGGTTCAGTGAGACCTTCAATGCGTAAGTTTATGTCGATGCCCCTAACGTTGAGCCTGCATAAATAAACTGCGTTTGAAGACTTATACTGGTGCCCCAACCTAAAGCGCTGACCGCGCAGGGGTAACAGCTACACAAGCGATGTAAGATCAGGGTTTGCATCTAGCATGCATGGATTTTCGTCTTATTAGACCCTGAACAGCATCTGCCGAAGTAACTATTCTCAAGAATAGTTTTGTTGTCGATTCTTATATCGATAAGTTCCTCAAGCGCCAAAAGGAAACGCGCGTGACTGTAAAAAAACTCATGCTTATCAGTGCCTTACACGAAGAAGAAAGCCGTGTAGCAATCATTGAAGATGGTTATCTTCATGAGCTCGACATTGAATCTGCCCATAAAGCATTAACCAAAAGCAACATCTACAGAGGTAAAATAACCAAGGTAGAAGCCAGCCTTCAGGCTGCATTCGTTGAATACGGATCAGCACGCCAAGGCTTCTTGCCCATCGGTGAAATTCACCCCGACTACTGGAAAGACGGGGTCGATAAATCATTAAACACCCGCAATCTATCCATTCAGGATATTCTGCAACCCAAACAGGAAATACTTGTACAGGTAGTCAAAGAAGAACGTGGCAATAAAGGTGCGGCACTAACCACCAACATCTCTCTGGCCGGAAGATATCTTGTACTCAGCCCCAATACCGTGCGTGGTGGAATTTCCCGTAAACTCTCTGATGAAGACCGCCGCTCAATGAAAGAGATCCTTAAACAGCTGGAAGTACCAGATGAGATGGGATTAATCATTCGCACTGCTGGTAAAGATCAAACACTGGAAGCGCTGCAACGTGATTACCAGTATCTGCGCCGCCTATGGGATGAAATTCGCATCACCAGTGAAACCACCCCGTCACCTGCCCTGATCTACCTTGATGGCGATTTGGCCACGCGTGCTATTCGCGATCATTTCTCCGATGATATTCAAGAGATATGGGTAGATAATCACGAAGTTTACACCCGCACGAAAGCCTTTGTTCATGCTGTTATTCCGGGTAAAGAAAAGCTGGTCAAACTATACCGAGGAAAAAAACCTCTGTTTCGTTTGCACAATATCGAACAGCAATGTGAAGAGACCCATCAACGTGAAATCCGCCTGCCTACAGGCGGCTCCATTGTGCTCGATCCCACCGAAGCCTTAACAGCAATTGATGTCAACTCATCCCGCGCCACCAAAGGCAAACATATTGATGACACAGCTCTGGCCATTAACCTGGAAGCTGCAGAAGAAGTTGCCCGCCAATTACGCATTCGTGACATCGGTGGTTTGGTCGTCATTGACTTCATTGATATGGCCAATCGTAAACATGGTCAGCAGGTTGAAGACGTACTTCGTAAGGCCTGTAAAGGTGACAAGGCGCGCATTCAGTTTGCCCGCATTTCTCGTTTTGGTCTGCTGGAGATGTCACGTCAGCGCCTGCACCCATCAGTTCGTGAATCAACAACCGAGAGCTGTCCGCGTTGTCAGGGACGTGGTTCAATCCGAACTGTCGATTCCATGGCCCTGCAAATGCTCACCCGTATGGAGGACTGGTCTGAAAAAGGCAAGCGCCCCACCTTAATCGTGCAAGTCCCCTCCGATACCGGCGAATATCTCATGAACAACAAACGCGACAACATTGCCCGCATTGAAGAAGCATATGACGTTCAGATCACCCTGCAAATTCGCCCTGATCTCGATATTCCTCACTATCGCATTGAACGACAGTGGAATGAAAACAACCAACAGCGCGTAGAAGTGCTTGAAGATACGGGAAAACGCATCAAACCCCCACGTCCCAATCGTAAACTTAAACCTGTAAAACCAGTGGTAGGCATCCCTACCCCTGTTCCCGAACAGGTTAAAGAAGAGCCTAAAAAAGAGGGCCCGTTACAATCATTGATTAATCTGTTTATAGGCGTGACGAAAAAAGCGTTACCGAAAGCTGCTGAAACAGAAGAAGCACCAAAACCAAAACAACCCAGTCAACAGCGCCGTCGTGGCGGACGCAACAGTACACCACGAAAAAATACGACCACATCTGCTGATGGCGACAAACAACAGGCCAATGTGAAAACTCAAAGGCCTGCTAAAAAAGCTAGCACTAAGAAGAACGAGCAGCCTAAAAACAGCCCATCAGAAGAGAACAAAGCTGATGAACAGGCACTTTCCACCAACAATGAAGCTGACACAACAGCCAGCAAACCGCGCCGCCGCAGACGCCGCCGCAGACGCCCAGCCGGAAACAGTGATGCCAATGCAGTGCAAAATAGTGCTTCAACAGATAACAGTAATCAATCAACCGCTGCTGTTGAAAAGACGGAGAATACTCCGGCAGCTAAACCTGCGAAAACGGAAAATGCTCCAGTAGCTAAACCTGCGAAAACGGAAAATGCTCCTGCAGCTAAACCTGCGAAAACGGAAAATACTCCTGCAGCTAAACCTGTGAAAACAGAAAATGCTCCAGCAGCTAAACCTGCGAAAACGGAAAATGCTCCAGTAGCTAAACCTGCGAAAACGGAAAATG